>Ga0310345_10003245_pt1 | contig 15598 bp, 10 predicted proteins | sample HC15DNA20500_MG_FD_204667 | JGI IMG/M metagenome (GOLD analysis project Ga0310345, IMG submission 204667) | Marine microbial communities from station ALOHA, North Pacific Subtropical Gyre - HC15-DNA-20-500_MG | ecosystem: Environmental > Aquatic > Marine > Oceanic | place: Pacific Ocean: North... | reverse complement strand
TAGAATCGCGCAAAGATTCTGCATCTAATCTACGTCGATTAGTCCGCCAAAGCCAACGATTTTCTGGATCTTTAGCATGATGAACTGCAGAATGCTGGCTACTTTGTTGATAAGTAGCTGAATGTAGAATTTCTCTGTGTAGGGCTTTTATTGAATAATTATGTTGGACAAACTGATGGGTAAGATATTCAAGTAGTTTTGGATGAGAAGGCAACTCTCCTAAACGTCCAAAATTACTAGCGGTCCTCACAATGCCTTGGCCGAAGTGATGTTGCCAGACTCGATTGACTATTACTCGAGCTGTTAAAGGTTGGTTAGCAATTGATTCAGCAAGTTGCAAACGGCCGCTTCCGATTTTGAATGGTTTAGGCTTTTCTTTAGTCAGGACGGTAAGGAATTGCCTAGGAGTCTTTGCTCCCAAAACATAGGGATTGCCTCGAATATGGACCTGTGAGTCATGAGGGCGCGGGGAATCAGTCATTCCATGAGTGTAAAGGTATTTTGGAGGTTCACTTTTTTTTAGACTCTCTAGTTGACTGCGCAATGTGTCCAAATATATTTTCCATTCCCCTTCTAAAAATCTTTCCAGTTTTTTACCTTGAAGTCGAAACAGGCCATACTCTTCCTTCATGAAACTGTTTGTAAGGTCTGTATTTCCAAAGAGGTCAAGCCACAAAATATATTTCTCTCTATCGATAGGTTCAATCGATATCTCACAGATGCCACAGCCCTCTTCAGGGAGAAAACCATTGGGAAGATAAGCGACATTGAGATTTTTCTTTGGTTTGTTTGATTCCAATATGATTTTATTTTTCTCATCTTGAATTTTTTTTTCAGAGAAGATGGTCAAAGCTAATGACTGAAAGTCAGCAGCTATTGTTTGCACCTGTTCTAAGGATCCACCCTCAGTTCTTAGTTTGTCCCACTTTTTAAGATAGGGATGTAGTCTTTCATCACTTGTTAAATATTTAAACCATCCTTCCAATAGTTCCTGATCTATTTCTTCAGACTGGGCTAGTGTTGAAAAAGAAAGGTTGGGATTATTTAGTAATTTCCAAGTAGCAATTAGATACCGAGAGGTTTTCCATGCTAACATTTCACTGAGTTGGATGGACTGTTGGTTAAGGAAATCTTTTATCGAGGATTCCATACCTTTTACTTTTTCTTTATGTTCTTTATAAGCTTCTACTACTTCAGGGGGAGAAAGTGGATATTCTTTATATATGGTACTAGCCATAATTCCATCTAAAGCCCAGTAGTCCTCAAAAGCAATTGGATCATACTTGTGATCGTGGCACCTAGCACAACCCACAGTCAATCCCAGGAATCCACGAGTGATTGCATCAATACGGTCAAAACGTTCATCAGCCCGGGCCTGAGGAGGTTCAAGAACGTTATAATACCAGATACCTAGACCTAAAAATCCTGTTCCTGCCAATAGCTTTTCTCGGTTTTTTGTCTGTAGTAGGTCCCCAGCAATTTGTGATTTAACAAAAAGATCAAAAGGCATGTCATTATTAAAGGCCTCAATTACCCAATCCCTATAACGCCAAGCGTTGAGGTATTCAGAATTTCCTTCCGGTCCGAAGATATCATCTTCGGCATATCGAGCAACGTCTAGCCAATGTCGTCCCCAGCGTTCTCCATAGTGTGGAGAGCTTAATAGTCGATCCACCAGTTTTGTCCATGCTTGTGGGGACTTATCATTCAGGAAGACCTCAATTTCTGAAGGTGTTGGAGGTAACCCTATGAGATTAAAAGTAATTCGTCGGATTAATTCGCGCTTAGTAGCTGGTTGAGATGGATTAAGATTTACTGCTTCGAGCTGTGCCAAGATAAAATAGTCAATCGAAGATTGAGGCCATTCTTTATCTTCTATCTTTGGTAACTGGGGTAATTGTACCGGTTGAAAAGCCCAATAATTTTTATCATTTTCTGAGATAGTGAATGTTTGATTATTTTCATTGGACGATATACTGCTAATGGGATTTTCTGGCCAGGGAGCTCCAATCTTAATCCAATGGGTCAAGTCTAATATTTCGTGATCTTTTAGTTTTTCACCAAGTGGCATACGTAGTCGCTGGTGGCTATGATCTATGACTTGAATGAGTAGGCTTTTTTCTGGTTTTCCAGGTACTATGGCGGGCCCCAATGTTCCACCTTGGATCAATCCATCACGGGAATCTAAGCGAAGTCCACTACTAATTACTTCACTGTGACAGCTAAAACATTTATTTATTAGCAATGGGCGAATTCGAACTTCAAAGAAATCATTGGAATCTTGGGATAGTAATGGGGTTTCACCAAAAAAGGGAATCATCATAATTCCAACCAGTATTTGGCATACTTTTCTAGCTAGAAACGGATGTAGTCTGGAAGTTTTAGTAGGAAAATTTTTAATAAATAAAAACATCGACAAATTATAAGTTTTAATTTTAATTTAACTAAATGTTAATAAATTTTATGTTAATTTAATCTATTAAATTAACAATAGAAAGTACTCTTACTCTATACTCATTACTATTATTTTACGTTACAAAATAGAATGAGTCACTTGAAACTTAAAGTTATTCGGTAGGGTTGAAGGTGACTGAGACAATTAGCTTAAATGGGGCCTGATTCAAATTCAGTAAAACTATAGACTTTATTTAGAAATTTGTAGAAAACTTTGGTTATTAGTTAAAACAAAGTGGGTCTAAATCAACACAAAACGATACATATACTACTAGAATCTATTTCTTGATGATTTTTATGGTGAAATTAAATGAAAAAATATGGTTCCATCACTTCTAAATTCTATAACAATCTTGACTTTATTAATTCACCTGATGGTCGTATCTTTCGTATTCTGGCAGAGTATTTGGGACCACTGAGTTTGTTTCGTCGTAAAAAAATTTCTGACACAATAGTTTTTTTTGGTTCTGCACGGGCAGAATCTTTAAAAATTGCTAAACAAAATCTTAGCAATGTAAAGAGTAGTCTTAATAAACAGTCTAGGAATTTATCGAAAAGAGAGGATGAGTTAAAGAAGGCTCAAAAGAGAGTACAACTAGCTGGTTACTATGAACAAGCTAAGGAATTAGCATTTCATTTGACTACTTGGTCACTTTCAGTGAGTAAAAAGAATAAACGGTTTGTAATCTGTTCTGGTGGTGGCCCAGGTATTATGGAAGCTGCTAATTTAGGAGCTAAACAAGCTGGTGGCCAAAGCATTGGATTAAATATTAGCCTGCCTTTTGAAATGAGTTCTAATCCATTTATATCTAAGAGCTTAAACATTGAATTCCACTATTTTTTCATGCGTAAACTATGGTTTCTTTATTTAGCCAAGGCGATGGTTATCTTTCCTGGAGGCTTTGGTACCTTAGATGAACTAATGGAAGTTCTGACTCTGATTCAGTGCAAAAAGATTAATAAAAAGATGACGATAGTTCTTTATGGAACACATTATTGGAAGGAAATTATTAATTTTGATGCATTATCACGTTGGGGAACCATCAGTCCAGAAGACCTAAAAATTTTTAAATTTGCTGACTCACCGCAGAGGGCTTTTAGCATTATAAAAAAAGGTCTAGAGAAATTTTATCTTGAACCAGAAATTTCAACCTTAGATAAAGATCCACCCCTTCCTCTGAAACCAATTTTGTAGCTGGAGTATGAATGAGGGTGTCTTTGCATGCTGTTTTAATGTTCATGACTCCTTTAAAAATAAATTGTTCGCATTCACTCATGCCCATGCTTCTCGACCCTCACCAATCCACTGTAACTGCTCTCGGCGCGACTGGCCATAATAATGAAAAAAATGGTGTCGAATTCCAGCATTTCGGGACATCTTGATTTTTTCTAATAACGGTTCTTTAGAGTTATATTGGTGCTGAATATGCATGGTTTCTGGTTCAGACCATTCTGGGACCTGACTCACTTGCTTTACTAGAGACCGTTGTTGCGCATCTTTTGTTTTTCCATGGGGGTCAACACCCACACGTTTTAAGTAAGGATAAAATTTGGAATAATCAATTTTATTCATAAAACTCTGCCCGTACCTGTCTTTTTTCAATTCGTAGGGCACCCTAAACGGCATCAATCCCCCACCAAACCGATTAACAATTTCTTGGACTGACCAAAATAGACTAGTTACAGTGTTAAATCTCATCTCCATATATTCCCAAAGTTTTCCCTCAAAAGCATTCCGACACCATTCCTCATCTACTTTACCTTTGTCCCATTCTGAGGGTAGTTTGGGAAGAGAATGATAGAGGTGATCTTTAACATTTCTCCGAAAAGAATAGACATCAATATTTTGCACTAAAGCTCGGTGGCAACAACTGGCACAAAAACATAAGTCTAGTAGAAATTTATCCCGGGGAGAAGGTGGAACCTCTATTTTGTTCAGAGTAAAACTCCACCAATTTAATCCACCATAGCCAAGGTGTTCATAACGAATTCCATCTCCGCCATAGGTATCCATTAACTCTTCTACAACGGCTAGATCATGGGAACGAACATCTGGGTTAGCAGGGCAGAGATAACTGCCATGACGTTCTCCCATTACATCTACCATGCAAGTTTCCGGATAAGCACGAGCCATACTGTGATTAAAATGAAAAACAGTAAAAAAAATCATCCCCCAATTACGTTTTCTGGCTTTATCTACAATTCGATGCATATATCCAGGAGTGTCTACGCAGGTTCCCACCACCGGTCGTATTCTGGTTTCCCTCCACCTAGGGTGCTGGGGTATAAAGAAAGCAGATCCCTCGTCCCATCGAACCATATGTTTAGGATTGTGCGGCAGTAAGAATGTGCCGGCATGATAAATTGCTGCAGCACGGATCTCATTAAGACCACAATGGTCCCCGAGAAAATCATAGCAATTGTCAATACCCTCATCGGTAATATCCCAAGGGTGGATGAAAATACCACCAGAGCTACCAGTTTTTAATCTAGATTTTTGCCTTGAAGGGCTTTGGGCCACGGTAATTTTAGAATTTTTAGCCCTCATCAGATTTGGTTGCAAACTACTAGCAACAATTGCAGAAGTCTTCAGAAATTTCCGACGATTGACACTTGGTAACATTGAATTTCCCCCCAAAGAGACGATTGTTGAGCCTTTGACCATATGATAGCATTAATGTTCCTAATTTTATCGAAGGCTCCCTAAAGGATTCATTCATTTTAATTTATTTTGGAGGTTATTATTGATTCAGTTGTCTAATTTCCCGAAAAATAACAAAAACTCTATCCGGAAATTATTCTTTGGGATTTTATTCATTAGTTGTTACTTAAGTGTAGATCCGAATAATTGGTTAAGTGCCAGGCGATCTAATTTATCCTCCAAAATAGAAATAACAGATTCTCTTTTTCGAGTTACTTTTGGATTAAAAGATAAGGAACCAAGGGCTTGGGATGGATCATTGAAGATTATTCCAAACCAGAAGCTCCAAGTTGAGATCGATGCCTTTCGGGTCCATGATTTTCGTGCAACAGGCTTTGGGGAAAAGGGAATTATATCTAAGAACATTAAATTAATAGAAATCAAAGGAGAAAATAGCCATGGCTAAGATAGAAATTTTGGATTCTGGAATCATTGACAATCGAGATTCAGCTTTTCCTACCCTTGTTAGATTAGACAATGGAGATATTCTGGCTGGCTTTACTGTTGGTGGAGGACCTTATGTTCATGGAGGAACTGATTTGGCACGTTCTACGGATAATGGAAAAACTTGGCAGTGGCAATCAACGATTCTAAGTCCAGGAGAATCTCCTCCAACTACCAACTCCCTTCGTTTGAGCCGGTCCCCTGAAGAAATGATTATTGCCTACGGCACACGTGCTTATAAGCCAGAAGAAAAAACAGAGTGGGGAAGTGGAATAAGAAAAGAACCAATCTTTTGTACTTCTAGGGACCAGGGTAGGACATGGAGTGAACCGCAACTTATTGAAACTACGATTCAGGGTCCTTTTGAAATTGCTAGTCCCATGATAGTTACAAAAAATGGTCGATGGTTGGCTCCTGGAGCTACACTATCTGACCAACAACGTCTTGGAGAGCAACTGGTCGTTTTTATTTCAGAAGATAAGGGAAAGACGTGGTCAGATTCTGCAGTAGTAATGAAAGATCCTGAAGGTATAAAAGGCTTTTTTGAACAAAAACTGACTCGACTTGATGCTGATCGGGTAATGGCTGTTTCTTGGACTCTTCGCATGGGGGATTATTCAGATTTCGAGGATCATTTCGTCATTTCTAATGATGGCGGATGTACCTGGGGTCCTTTACAATCTACTGGAATTAGAGGACAAACCATGACGCCAGTTTGGCTTGGTGAAGACAGGTTACTAGTCTTATACAACAGGAGATATGGAAAACAAGGTGTAATTGGGTGTTTGGTTAGATTTTCCGATGATGCTTGGTTAGTTGAATCCGAAGAAATTTTGTGGGATGCAAAATCCTCGAGAGAGACTGTATCTGGAGTTTCAGGGATTGATGAGTTAGACAGTTTTTCTTTTGGCTTGCCATCCGCTATTCCTTTGAATGCAATATATCGAGATGAACGGGATTTACTTTGTGTGCACTGGTGCAAGGAACAAGGGACACATGTTATTCGTTGGACTAGAATTCGAGTTCTATTTAAATAGATGATTGACAAGAATTTGAAATCAAAGGAGTACGTTTCATGAAAGACTCGTTACTTAAGTCCCTTGCTATTCAATCGGAAAGAGGTATGCCGCTACGTGTTGGAGTTGTTGGAGCAGGAAAATTTTCTACTATGTTTCTTAGCCAGGCTCAATTCCTTTCAGGACTTCATATTGTAGGGATTGTAGATCTTTCTAGAAAAAAAGCATTAACTGCTGTTCAACGAGCTCGCTGGCCTGCTGAGCAGTATTGCGCCAAGAATTTTTCTGAAGCCTTTAAAAAGGGCTCTACTTGTTTGTCAGAGGATAGGGAGGGCCTAATTTCTTTACAGGGTCTTGACGTTATTGTAGAAGCTACTGGGGATCCAGTGGCAGGTATCACCTGCGCTTTAAAAGCGATTGAGCAGGGTAAGAATTTAGTAATGGTAAATGTAGAGGCTGATGCAGTTGCCGGTCCTCTTTTAGCTGTTCGTGCTAAACAAGCTGGAGTTGTTTATAGCTTAGCCTATGGCGATCAGCCAGCATTAATCTGTGAAATGGTGGATTGGGCAAGATCAATTGGATTAGAGATTGTTTGTGCTGGGAAAGGAACAAAGTATTTGCCCAAGTATCATTTTTCTACTCCAGAAACAGTGTGGAAGCATTATGGATTGAAAGAAGAAGAAGTTGTTAGGGGTGGACTCAACCCCCGAATGTTCAATTCTTTTTTGGATGGGACTAAATCTGCCATTGAAATGGCTGCTGTAGCTAATGCAACTGAGCTGCATCCGCAGCCAGAGGGACTTAATTTTCCTAGTTGTGGGGCTGAAAACCTAGCTGAGATATGCCGTCCAAGAAGTTGTGGAGGACAGTTGTCTCATTCAGGAACAGTAGAAGTTGTTTCCAGTTTAGAAAGAAATGGCCAGCCCATCTTAGATGATTTACGTTGGGGAGTTTATGTTACTTTTGTTGCCTCAAATAATTATGTGAAAGATTGTTTCAATGAGTATGGTTTAAAGACTGATGCAAGTGGCAGATATTCATCGCTTTATCGTCCTTATCACCTAGTTGGTTTAGAACTTCCCATCAGTGTTCTCAAAGTAGGATTAAACAGAGAAGCAACTGGAACACCAGTTGCTTTTTATGGAGACGTTGTTGCAACGGCTAAACGAGATCTTTCAGTTAAAGAAGTATTAGATGGCGAAGGAGGCTATACAGTTTATGGGAAATTAATGCCTGCTAAGAATTCCTTGAAAAGTAATGCACTACCTATTGGTCTAGCTCGCGATGTAGTTCTACGAAAAGATGTTCCTGTTGGTCAAACCATTTGTTGGGCTGACGTAGATTATGATAGAGCTGATCCTATAATTTGTTTCCGAAGGGAGATGGAGGATACTTTCGTTTCAAAGATATAATATTTAGAAATAAAGGGGTAAATCAATTATCCAAAAATACTGGAATAATAACTTAAACCTTAACAAAGAAGATTAAGTTTCTTAAAGCAATTTTAATTTTAAAACTTAAGGTCCAGTATCTTGGTTAAGAAACTTAAATCCTTCCCAATTAACATTCTTGGAGGGACATATTTAACTTTGTCCCAAAAAAAGTCCAGTAGAAGCATCGACAAATATAGTACGTTTACTAGAGCCAACAGTTTCTCCCCAAATGACTCTCCAAACAGGACTTGTAAATCTAGCGGTAGATTCTAGTAAGAAGTGAACTGGAATATTTGGATTTTTTTTCAAAAAGGTTTCACTTTTTTCTCTAGCTGTGAAAAAAGCCTTGTCCGAGTCTATCCTAAAGAGTTGATGAATAAAGGGCTTTTGCCTTCCTCTGCCGGACCAGGATTCTTCGAGTCCTATTCGCACACCTTTACGAATGCTCCTCCCAGCTTTAATGACTGAGTAAGTATAGCTTCGAGATTTTCTTTTTGTCCTAGATACAAAAATTGCTTGCCATACAGCACATTTACCAGAGTTACTAGGAAGCTTTTTCAAATTAAAGCTTGAAATATTAAGAAGTTTTGAATCGGCTGACCAATCTTTAGCTAGCACAAATACTCTGTGGAAAGCTATTTGTGCAGTTACTGGTGACGGAGGATCAATCAGTGTTTTTGATGTTACTTTTGGTGTGACCGGTTTGGAGCAACTGACTGAAATTAAAATAAATAGCAGACTGGTTAACAAGTTTTTCCCTGACGGTAGAGCTGATTTTTTCTTCATGATTAATTCCTAAATTTGATTTTAATATACTTAAAAACTAATTCGGATTTTCCCACTCCAAAGTCTTGGATGTCCAAAATGAGTTCCAGAAAAAGGATTCCCAAAATTATAGGCAAAGCGCTTATTAGTTAAATTCTGGATATCAAACTGAGTTCTTATTGAACGGTTTTCTCTAATAGAGAAATCCTTGCCAACTGAAAAATCAAACAAAGAGCGGGGTCTTATTCGCTGTCTTTTAAAGTTGACTAGGTCCGATCCTGGTCGCTCTTTTAAATCTTCTAATTCGTTAGGGTCAACTTCAAGCGGTGTACCACTTGCATGGCGACCCGAAAGTGAAATCCAGATTCCAGATGGATATCTATATAACACTCCGAACGCACCCGTATTCCTTTGGTCATGGTCTGGATTAAATTTGATACCCGGGCCGATATCGATAATATTATCTTCTAGGAAAAGCCCACCATTAATAGGGCCTATTTGAAAAATTCGTGAGTTTGAGTAACTTATATAACTAGACCAACCTTTTTTTTGAGGAAAATCAATTCTAGCTTCCAAGCCTTGGGCTTTACCCCTATTAACAGAATTTGGAAATATAATTGAGGTGCCCAAAAAAACATTGGGATCCCCAGAATTTTTAATTAATCGCCACCAATAGGCTGCATTCAACTGGAACCAGTTTCCAAAAGATTGTCCAAATCCAGTCTCAAAAGCATGCTGTTTCTCAGGAGGTACTGCCATACTGTCAATAGTCTGTTGGTCTGCAAAAGGAGACAAACGAAATGCTTTTTGAGATGAGGAAAGAAGAAGGTTTTCTAATTGAGGTGGCGTAAAAAGTCGATTATAAGAGGCACGGAGGACTGTCTTAGTAGTTGGCAGATAAAAAGCAGTTCCAACTCGAGGGCTCAAGAGAGAGTCAGAAACCATGATTGTAGTCCGGTCAAAACGAACTCCAGCATTAATTGTCCAGTTAGTTTTTAAAGAAAAAGTGTCTTGGATATAAGCAGATCCCTGCCATCGAATAGCAGAATCTCTAAAAGAAAAGGGATTATTTTGGTCAAAAAGCATTGCCATAGGACTAATACTAGTTTTTTCAGCCAGCGTTTTGTCAGTAATAAAAAAGGAAAATTTTTCATGAGGTGCTGCTCTTTGTGCTTCAGTTCCTGCCTTCAGTGTGTGTCCTTTAACAAAGTGGATAAGGTTTAATAGTATTCCTGTACGGGAATGTTTTCTTAACTGAGTAGCCGAAAGGGGTGTGTCATTTGGACTAGAGAGCAATTCGGATCGAAAATAACGGTGATACCCTCCTATATCTGAAACAGTATAGGGTGACCAAATCTTTTGCCAGGTCACTGACTGATGGTTATTGGAGAGTTCCTGACGTTGCCTTTGTCCACTAAGCTCCTGATCAAGAGTGTTAGTGATCCGAAATCTGCTGTTATGAAAGCCAACATTAAAGATTAAGGTGTCTTGATTAGTTGGATACCAATCAACTCTAGAATTGAATCGAAGTGCTCTTCCACTATTATTGAAGTTTTTTGGGTGAATAGGATCGAGATAACGTCGACCTGATCCGGTCAGAGAGTGTCCTATGTAGAAGCCTAAACGTTTTTTTAGATTACCACCTAATGTATAACCAATTTGTCCGGTTTGGAAATTTCCTCCACCTATAGAGAGAGAACCTCCTAACTCTCTATCAATTCCAGATTTCGGAGTTATTTGAAGAACTGCACCTGAGGCATGGCCATATTCAACTGGAATATGACCATTGATTACCTGCATTGATTCAATTATTTCATTTTGAGGGGTTCCACCGAACAGAGGGTCTATACGGTCAGTCAAAGGAATTCCGTCTATGACGAAGAGTAAGCCATTGTCGACTCCTCTAACATGTAACAATCCATTGTCCTCACTAATCCAGCCGGGGACAGTACTTATGATTCTTTGTAATCCATCTGCAGGTTTGCTACTTGGTTGTATTTCAATAAAGCTTTGGTCAAGATCAGTTTCCATTCCGAATGAGTCTTCTTCAATTAGTGCTGCTACCTGAATAGTCTGGGTTTCAGACACAAGATCTAGGGATATGTTTACTATTAAGGGAAGACTAGATCGAATACGGACCTTTTGGCTCGAAGTCTGAAATCCCGCGGCTTCTACTTTTAATAGGTAATGATCAAAAGGAACATTATTGAAGGAGAATATTCCTCGGAAATCTGTAAGAACTTGACGGCTAAATCCTGTAGTGGGGTTATATAGCTTAACTGTAGCCCCTTTGATTGTAGCCTGAGTTAGATCATTGACAGCCCCGCCTAATTTGCCCGCATTGATTTGTCCCGACAAGTTTCCCAATAGCCCGACAAATAGAACCATCCAACCTAAAATGATGTGGCTAAGGATATTAGATCTAACTCGTAGGTTTGTAACGTTCCACTTTTTCAAAGGCGTCAGCAATAATGCGAGTATCAAGGCTGTCAACGGCAAATGCCCCTGCTTGAGAGAGGTATCTCCAAGTGATATCGTAGTCTTGTTGGTTTAAAACAGGATAATTTCGTTCCAAACCATCAAAAAAGGCAGTGAAGGCCACACTTACAAAGAAATCGACAGCCGCCACTCGACTACTTTCTAATTTAACGGCGTTCCAGACATAACTACTTGCAACACCTACTTCTGCTTTTTGGTCAACGAGCTCTAAATCTTCACGTTTAATACTGTAACCTTCTAACTGAGCACCTTCTTTTAATCGAAAAGTTTTCCAACAGTGTCCACAGGCAGACCACCCTTTTCCAAGTACAAAATCCCAGACGGGAGCTACTCTCATGGGTGTTTTACAATCTGGACAGTCATATTCCTTTACGAAGTCTGATAAGGCTGCTAAAGTTCCATCTCCTCGATCTGCCATGGTTTCAAACTCCTCCCTAAATTAAATCCAAATTAATGTTATTAAGCGTTAAGATTATACCCTACTAGTCGAAAAGGTCATTCATTGAATTCGAAGACTTTGTTAAAAGAATTTAAAAAGTCGCATCCTTGATTCTTAAAGTGAATCAGCGTAAGCTCAGTCACCTATGTTAGCCGGCCAAATAAAAAAATTAGGTCAGATTAAACTTATAGATCATCCTGAACCTGAATTGGTCAAACCAGGTCAGGTAATTTTCCAACCTGAGATGGCTTGTCTTTGTGGTTCTGATAGTCCTTACTTTAATAAGAATCAGCCATCTTATCCTCTACCTATTGGTATGTCATTACATGAAATGGTGGGAACTATTGTTTGTTCAAATGGTGGAAACCTAAGTGTTGGTCAGAAAGTTTTAGCAGTACCTCTAAATCATGAAGGAATTTTTGAACGAATGGCAATTTCTGAAGACCGAATAGTTATTTTCGAATCAAATCGTCCATCTGAAGAAATGGTGGTTGCACAACCTCTTGGAACTGTACTTTATGGACTAAGAAAACTGCCAAATTTATTAGGTTGGAAAATTGCTGTAGTTGGCCAAGGACCTATTGGACAACTTTTCTGTGCGGCTCTGAAAAACCTTGGAGCGAGTGAAGTGATAGCTATTGATGTCCTAGCTACGAGATTGCAGATAAGTAAGTTAATGGGTGCATCTGCAGTGATTGATAACAGTAAAGATGATCCAGTGCAAGCTATTCAAGATTTGACTGGTGGAGAAATGGTTGACTTGGTTGTAGAGGCTGCTGGTCATCAAGGAGAGAGTTTGAATTTGTGCATCGAGATATGTAAGAATCAGGGTAGACTTCACTATTTTGGAATTGCCCCTCAAACTATTAATGGAGTTGAATGGTTAAAAGTGGTTACTAAGAGTCTAAACATAACTAGTAGTCACAATCCAGATTTTAAGATTGACTTTCCATTGGCGATTAAGTGGATTAATGAGGGACGGATTGATGTGAGGCCACTTATTACTCATAAAGTGCCTCTAAATAAAATTCAACACGCCTTTGAACTGTTCTCCAAGCGGCTAGATGGTGCACTTAAAGTCTGCCTGCAATTCCCTGTTAATAACTAAGATAAACAAAAAGTTTTCTTTCCAGTTATTTATTTACTTTGAAATTCTTACAATCTTAGCTCCAAGATTTTTTAGTTTTTGTTCAATTCTTTCGTATCCTCTATCTAAATGGTAAACACGGTCAATGATCGTTTCACCAGTAGCAACAAGTCCAGCTAACACTAAAGACGCGCTAGCTCTCAAATCAGAGGCAATTACATTGGCACCAGTTAAATTAGTTTTACCAAAAATAGTTGCTTGATTACCTTCAATTTTGATGTTAGCTCCCATTCGAATCATTTCACTAGCATGAAGAAATCGACTCTCAAAAACAGTTTCAGTAATAATAGAAGTGCCATGAGCTTGTGTCATAAGCCCCATGAATTGCGCCTGCATGTCAGTGGCGAATCCAGGATATTCTTTGGTGATTATATTACAGGCTTGGATTTCGTGTGGTGCCCTTACGATACAGCTATTTCTTTCAGTTTCTTCAACTATAACACCAGCCTTCTTCAATGTATTGATGACTGTGCTTAAATGATAGGGTTGACAGCCAATTAATTCAATTTCGCCTCCAGTTATGGCTCCAGCAATCATGAATGTTCCAGCCTCAATGCGGTCTGGGATAATAGTATGATCAGCTCCATTTAGATTAGAAACACCATTGATACGAATGGTGTTAGTTCCATCTCCTTCAATTAGAGCACCCATTGAGCGAAGCAAATTGGCTAGATCAGTTACTTCTGGCTCACAAGCTGCATTGAGTAGAATTGTTTCACCTTTAGCTAGTGAAGCCGCCATCATTAAGTTTTCGGTGCCTGTGACAGTAATTTGATCGAAGACTACCTTCGATCCGATAAGTTGATCAGCTCGAGCCTTAACGTAACCATGTTCAATATTTATGGTAGCTCCAAGCTTTTTCAATCCTTCAATGTGAAGATTTATAGGCCGGGCTCCAATTGCACAACCACCAGGTAAAGAAACATATGCTTGACCTAATCGTGCAAGCAGAGGCCCTAATACCAATACCGAGGCACGCATCGTCTTCACCAGTTCATAAGGAGCTTCACAGGTAATAGGGTCTTTAGCTCTTAATATGCACATATGGTTTTTAGAAATTTGATCAAGTTCAGTCTCACATCCCATTTCCTGAAGTAATTTCCCAGTAGTTTCAATGTCACGAACTTGAGGAAGATTGCGTAAAATTATTTGATCTTCAGTTAGTAAGGAGGCAGCCATAGTAGGCAAAGCAGCATTCTTTGCTCCACTGATACGTACTGGACCCCTAAGAATTTCTCCACCTTTAACAAGAATTTTATCCAATGGTATGGCCTATTTTTCCCTTAATGATTGTAGTATGGACACTTAGGTCATTTAGAAGTAGGAGAACCATGTCCGCATCGTTCCCTGGGGTAAGTGAACCTTTGGAGTCTGCTATTTTTAAAGATTTGGCAGGATTTTTGGTAAGCATAAATATGATCTCTTGAAGGGGCAACTTGCTCCAATTTAGAAGGTTCTTCATAGCCTTATCCTGAGTTAAAGTGCTACCTGCTAATTTCCCTTTTGAATTACGACACACTCCATTCAAAACTGTAACTTGAGAGTCTCCTAAGTGGTAGTAACCATCTGGCATGCCCTGCGCACTAATAGAATCAGTGATCAGCAAAATTTTTCGAGTACCTTTTGATTGAAGTAAGAAATTAATTGTATTAGGGGTAACATGAATACCATCCGCAATTAATTCAGTCCAAATGTTTGGGTTTGTAAGGATTGCTCCAATAATCCCAGGTTCTCTGTGATTAAAGGCCCGCATTGCATTAAAAATATGGGTAGCGTTACTGGCACCTTGACTTATGGCTTCCTGAGCATCTTTATAAACAGAATTAGAATGTCCCAGAGAAACTACTATATTTTTAGAGCGAGCATAGTGAATTAAATCTTTAACACCTTTAATTTCTGGCGCTAACGTAATTAGTTTAACTTGATTATTAGCACGAGTAATAATTTGTTCTAATAATGAAATTGAGGCAGGATGAATGTGGATCGCGGGATGTGCACCACACTTCTCAGGGCTTATAAAAGGACCCTCCAAATGAATTCCAATTAATTGAGCGCCCTGTCGAGAATGCCTAATTTGGTTCCCAATTCTTTCAACTGATTGAAGAGTTTTTTCTACAGATGCTGTGATAGTTGTTGCTAAATATGCAGTTGTCCCATGACGAGCCAATGATTGAGAAATTATATCAAGGGCATCTTTAGTTCCTTCCATTACATCTCGACCTTGGGCTCCATGAATATGAGTATCAATAAATCCTGGAACTAAACAGTATTGAGGACCTCCCCAAATCGAGAATTCTTTCTTTGAAAATTTAACTGATTTATAATTGCCAACTTCTAAAATTTTTGTTCCTTCTACTAGTACTACCCCATCTAAAATTACCGTTTCTGGTGTAATAACTTTTCGGGCTAAAAATGCTAATCGATTCATATTAGGTTTTCTCAATCAGAATTTTCTAGCTTTTCTAGAAGCTTCTTACCAATGGTCTATGGTATCTGTGATTATGTTTGAAACTTCCCGGCGAAGTTGTTGAATGGCATTATTTTGACGAGTTGGATGCACTCGATTAGTTAATAAGACAATAAAAATTTGACGAATTGGATCAATCCACAGTGAGGTTCCAGTGAACCCAGTATGGCCAAAAGAATCTTTAGAAAGCCATTGTCCGGCTGAACTTCCTTTACTGGGAGTATCCCAACCAA
>Ga0310345_10003243_pt1 | contig 15609 bp, 17 predicted proteins | sample HC15DNA20500_MG_FD_204667 | JGI IMG/M metagenome (GOLD analysis project Ga0310345, IMG submission 204667) | Marine microbial communities from station ALOHA, North Pacific Subtropical Gyre - HC15-DNA-20-500_MG | ecosystem: Environmental > Aquatic > Marine > Oceanic | place: Pacific Ocean: North... | reverse complement strand
TGGTATCTTATCTAAATCATATAAGTTTGCATTTTTAATTTCTGAGACAACGAACTCGTAAACACTTTTGTTTGGAACTGGTCTTGTATTTCTAAGATTTTCCATCTATAACATTTCCTACACTATCTTTCAATACCGTTACTAATAAAGTATATCTAATAGAATATCCAGCATTTACTGCCCAATGCCAGTTATCATTATCAAAAATATAACAGTCTCCAGATTTCCATTTTGTAAAACATACATCCTCTACTCCAAGTACTTGACCTCGATCCCAATCTGTCAATGGTATCCAAAATCTTATCAATTCTTCTGGATTAACATCAAATTCCTTTGAAAGATAAAGATATTTATCTCGATGTAAAGAAGTCATTTGACCAGGATGTTGTGCCGTTAGATTAGCATTGTAAGTACCTACATTAAATCCAATATCCTCAATATAATTAAGAATTTCAATTGGTAAATCTTCGTGCCATACCCGCAATTGTATTGAATTTTTACGGTCTTGAATTGAAATAGCCTTATTATATGGATGGTTCTCCAAATCAAGTTCTGATTCATAAAATTTTAACTCTAATTTATCAATATCAAAACTTAATGGTTCATTTTTTATAAATTCAATTGAATTTATTAACTTGTTTTTAATATACAACATTTTTTACCTTATTTGATCCAAAAAGAATTTTGCAAACTTTCCATGTGCATCTGGACTCATATGGTCTGACTCTTCCTTCCCATTAGTATATTTCCGCATAGAATTATCCACTATCCAATCATCCCAACATGCTAAACTCTCTGGAGGTTTTATTAAATTTGGCCATGGATTATTTTTAAACTTTGATCTGTGACCGATACAATGGTTCTGTAAATTTTTAGCTTCTCCCACAAGATTTCTAAAAAACCTATTTTGTATCAGAGTATATAACGATTCGTGTTCGTTTATATCTAATAAAGTCCATTGATAAACATTATCACTAACTGAACTGAGTAATTTATAGGCCGCAAATGTCTGCCTATACCATAAATTAAAAGTTACATCTTGTCTAACTTCTTCTTTCTTACCTACCAGTCCTAAAAGTACTTTCATATCATTGTTATCTCCTCTGCGTAATAATGCATTGTCATCATCTGGATAAAGGATACCTTCGTTTTGTAATCTTGGTATTCCATATCTAAGTGGATATGAAGTATTTAAAATAACAAAATCATTTTTAGATATCTCATCATTTAACATTCTGTCATATATATCAAGTAAAATATATTCTATATTTTTTCCAGGAATGCCTACTTTTTGATGAAGTTCTAATCCTAAATCATATGCAAGTAGTTTTCCCCAAAATTGACCTTTCCTTACCTTTGATACAGAAATTTCATCTATATTTAAACAATGGGGGGAATCTGAATGTGAACATCCAAATATATGTAATTTATTACTCATCCCAACTAACTTCCCAATCTTTAAACTCTGCCGCAATACAATCTACCTTATAATCTTTTCTACCACCAACTACTTCCATAATTTTATTAATAGCAGTATTTCTAATACCATTCAATCCATGAGTTAACATAAGATTATCTGCACCCTTTTCGCCCTTACGAACTTGTGATTCATTATACCAAATATGTGCATTCATTTGTGATAACACAACTATTGCTCTAATAATCTCTCCTTCTAATTTAATATTATTTTCTTTCAAAATTATATCAATATCATGTACAATATCATTCATTTCTGTAGCATAATTTTCTTTATTCTCTGGTATAAAAACTTCTTTTAATTGATGAATACTCAATCTATCTATCAATTCACCTAATGTTGGTAGCCATTTTCTATGTTTAGCCATTTTCATCTCCTATAATATTTATCAAACCACTTATAAATTTAACATCCTTTATTTTTAATTCTGGATAATTTGGTAAGAAAAATCCACAAGTATGTATTTTATCTGCAACCTCACCATGAAACTCTCCATATCGTTCTTTCCAAAATGGATGTAATCCAAGATTACCTGCACTAAATATGCGAGTCTCTACTCCATTCTCTACTAACTTACTTACAACTCGTTTCCTATGTTCTTCACTTTTTGCAAGAGCCCCAAATGAAATACTACACGGATTATCATTTCCCCAATCTTGAAACTCAAAATGTCCATCTAATTGTTTTGCATACTCTAAATGATTTTGTATTCTACTTTCTGAAATCCAATCTGCCTTATCTACTTGTCTACATCCAATAAAAGCCTGTAAATCTGTAGAGCGTAAATTTAAACCAGGAACTAAAAATGTAAATGGTTCATGAAAAGTATCTATATCATTTTCTATCATTTTCTTTTTATATAAATCATCTGGTAAATCTTTTCCCCAACCATGACTTCTTAACATCAATAACATATGATATAAATCTTCATCATCTGTATTTACCATCCCACCTTCAATAGTAGAAAATTGGTGACCAAAATAAAATGAAAAAGATGACATATCACCTACATGACCAACCATAGTTCCATCTTCATAACTTGAACCAAGTGCTGCACAGGCATCTTCTAATAACAAAACATCGTATTTTTTACATAATTCTAATAATCTATCTTTATGGTGTGGAACACCCAAAACTTGAACAAATATTATTGCTCCAATATCACCATTTTTTAATAATTCTTCTGTTTGATTCAAATCTATACCAAATGTTTTTTTATCAGCATCCACCATAATAGGTTCTAATCCAAATTGTATAATAGGGGATATTGTAGTAGACCAAGCTACAGCTGGTACGATAATTTTTTTACTATTTAATTTCCCACTTTGAATTAAAGTACTAATCATTAGTAAATTTGCAGAAGAACCCGAATTAACAAAAACAGAATATTTAGTTCCTATATAATTAGACCATTTATATTCAAATTCCTTTGTAATTTCCGCCATAGTTAATCTTGGTTCAGTTTTCAACCAATCTATAAGAGAATTAATATCCTCTTTATTTATAGTTTCTTTTGCTAACGGATATTTTATACCAGAAGTTGTATAAATCGTATCTTCTGTATGAATTTTATGTAATTTCACAATAACTCCTCTATCATGTATTCAGTAAATGATGAATGATAATTTTTACTCCAATGTACATCATTTTCTGATTTGGTTTCCCAATAACCTACCTTTTCTGTAATTCTTTTTTTAGTATGTATAAATGATCCACAATCATCCCAATACTCTCTCCATGAAAAATATTCTAATCTAAATGGAAAATATTTTTTAAATGATTTTAGAAGTTCTATATGATTAAGTTTTACAGCATTAGAATATCCTAATATTTTCATAATCTTATTAAATTCCGTACCTTTTTTAGAAAGTACTGGTGATAGATAGTAACTAATCCGAGATACATCTTCTTCCAAGTATTTAACCATACCTTCATCAAAGCCAGTATTACCCACAAACAATGTTTCATTATCCAAAGGTATTCTCCATCTCGGCGGTGGTAAACTCAATATAACATAATCTTCTTTTTTAATATCGGGAAGTAGTTTTAAAAAAATATCTATAATAGTTTGTAAATCTCTACTACCCTGCCCATCTATCATTTTAGAATTTACCATTCCCATTAATTTTAATTTATCAAACAACATATAAGGCCATGCCGTAGAATCTGCATGGTTTACGGTTGGTGTACAAAAACCACATCCAATTACCCATAACTTTCCCATTATATTAAATTATCCTCTATGTGTTTTACTATTGAATCTGCAATTTTTTGATGTAATTGTAGTCCAGGATGTGATTCTTTAATTACTATATTGTATTTATCGTAAATTTCTTTCTCTACAGTAAATTTATGAAGGTTCTGATTAATATACCCCCCTGGTGGTATTTTGATAGTTTTTGGTATAGACACATTACGATGAAATTGTGCTTGTGCATGTAATATAAGTAATTCACAATTATATTTTTTTAATTCAATTTGCATTTTACTCCAAAGTGTTTCCCATAGTTTATATAAAATCTTTTCAAAGTTTTCACCTTTGAATAAATCAGCGACTCTTTTAATACCAAATAATTCAATCTCAATACCATGTAAATCTAATTCGTCAGAATTTATTAATAACTCCATAACGGCCGTTTCCATTAGCTCGTCTCTACTTTTTTGGGTAGAGAGCATGCTCTCGGAGTTAGATAGCTCGTTTATTATATTATTTATAATATTCGTTGCTTCAACTTGATAATCAAATCCCAATATAGTATCTCGTGTAACTTCAGAAGTTTGAAGTATAAAAAATTTTCTAACCTTATTATCATATTTCTTAAAATACTCTAAATAACTTTCTATTAATTTTGTTGCGGCAGTATGTACTCTTTCTCTTGACATTGGAAATCCCGTATATGAACTAAAATGACCTACATCTTCCCAACAATTAGTTCTATAAATAGTATTAAAATGTGATGCAACTAAAGCTGGAAACCTATTTGACCACGCAAAATTTAACGCTTCATTATCTATAAACCCAGAATGAGCTGCATGAACATCTAAATACTTTTCATATAAATCAAGTTGATTATATAATTTATTTTTACACCAATAATGATACCACAATCCCCAACCTTGTGTATATGAATCACCCATAAATATTAATTCAAAATTCATAACACCTCTCTCCAATATTCTAATAAATCTTCACATATATCTTCTAACCCTTTAGTTGGTTTCCAACCAGTTTTTTCTCTGAATTTTGTACTATCTGGTACTTGTAATGTAATATCAGTTGGTCTCATTCTATCTGGATCTGGCAATTTTATAAATACATCGGGGTTTTTAGATTTCGAAATCAACACATCTAAAGCATCTCCTACCATACAAATTTTATCACCACCTATAACATAAACCTCTCCATAATCACACTCATTAGCTGCTAACCAATATGCTTGTATTGCGTCATCTATGTGATTATATGTTCGTACTGAATCTAAATTTCCGTGAAAAATTTTAAACCAACTTCCTTCTTTACCGAAATCTTCGTTCTTTTCATGTGTTACTATTTGATGTGCAAATGATGATAGTGCAAATTGTTTACCTCGTCTTTTACCTTCGTGTGAAAACATACGAGTAATTATAACTTTCATATCATACGCCTTAGCATAATATTGTGACATCAAATCATGTCCAACTTTCGATATAGAGTATGGATTTGCAGCACGAAGTGGATTATCTTCTGTTATTGGTATTTCATTTTCTTTTGTTTCTCCAAACACTTCACTCGATGATACACTAACTATAACTGGATCACATATACCTTGCTCTTTTGCCAAATGTAATTCTTCTAATAAATTAGTAGTTCCAATTATATTTGTGGTAAGTGGAACAGTCGGACTTAAAAAACTATCATATGGAACACTTTTGGATGCAAAATGAAAAACCATATCTGGTTTTGATATTTTAATTATCCTTGACAAACTTGGTCTATCCAATAAATCACATTCTTCAAATATTACTTGTTTATTTCCAAATAAATGTTTAATATTATCAGAATTACTTCTCCATCTTCGAGTAGCATAGATTTTTACATCTGGAACAGTTTCAAGAAGATAATCAACCATATGACTACCAACAAAACCTGTTATACCTGTTATTAATATTTTCATTTAAATTCCTCATAAAATATTTGACGAAAAAGTATATATTTCTCCATAAAATATTTTGTAAACTCTACACAATTTTGTGAACTTGGATGTGTATTTGGATTTTGTAAATCTATAAATTCAGTAAAGGATTTATCTAATATATTTGTAGAATCAAGTTTTTCTACCAATGAATTTAATTTCGTTGTTTTTACTGTATGTAAAACATCATCTTTAACATCTATTTTAAAATCTTTATACTTAGAATACAACGTTAAAAAATCATTATGTGCGTATGCATAAACATACTTTTTATTATATTTTTTAAATACTTCTTGTAAAGAAACCATATAAATCAAATTATTTAAAAAACTTGAATCATCTGTTACTAATCTTTCCATCACAAATTTATTTATATCATTTCTAATTTTATCTTTTTTCTCGTGTTCTTGATGTGGTATTATATTAACCCACCTTTCAGATAAATCATAATCTAATATTTTTTCAAATCGTCTATCCATTCCACGAGACCACATAATAAAATATAAATCATATGAATCTTCTGAAAACAATGTATTCATTGCCCGTAAATAAATCAATTTATTAGATGATGAATTTTGAGATTCATCATAATATTGACATTGTAAAGCATCACTAATCAAGTAAGGAACAGTTTCTTCTCGTTCCAAACCCTCTCCATACATAAAACTATCTCCACCAAAATACATTTTCATTTGTAAATAAATGGGTCTCGTTTACGAAGCTCTTTTATCTTTTTTCTAAGTAAAATCTTCATTTTAATCTTCATTATAATATTTTTAATAAATCGTATCATAATATTCTCCTTATTATTGTTCTATCCATTCCTTTAATTTTTCAAGAATACTGTTATCACTCATATGATGTTTAATCAAACTTCTATTATGTTCAATTATATCAAAATTTTCAATATACACATCTCTAATATCTTTTAAACTATATAATTCATCTATTTTATTTAGTTTATCAAACACTTCATAATTCCACTTTCGTACTTTTGGAACATTTTCCCATCTGGTTCGACTAAATCCAATAAAATCTTCTTGAGATACAGTTTCATTAATAGAAATATCTCCTATTTTTTTTACAAATTTATATCCCATTTTTTCTAAATAATCTACATAAAAAATACCTAATGGTATAGTAATGTGTCCCATAATAATTGGAAGTAATGTTTTTTCATTTAACATATAATGGCCGTCTGTCACAGCATCCGTCCAAGCACAACTTTCCCAGTAAGGTTGTATGTATGCCTTATTTAAATGTTCTCTCCATAAAATTTCATAACAACTATTCCAACCAGTTTCATCAATTGAATCTGAAAAATCATCTTTTCTAAGATACTTATAAACTTCTCTATCTTCTGGATGTTTTATAGGTATTTTTTCTGGATCTTCTGGAGAAATTAAATGTTTAAAATCCCAATCTAACCAATTCAACTCATTAACAAAGAAATTTGCAGAAACCCAATTATTTTTTATAAAAGAATCCGATAACGTATCTAAACATTGAGCTCTTCCTTCTTTAAAATTATTATTCAATAACATAAACTTAAATTCCCTATCTTTATTACACTCAGGAAACATATTATCAATATTATTTTTGTGCATCAACCTAAATGCCTCATTTATTTTAGAAGAAGGTCGGAATTGGGCACGTCCACAATCAGATAAAATACAATTCCATGACGTCCATATAGATAACCTGGGGTCATAAAAAATATTTTCTTTAGGAACTCCCGAATAGATTTTATCAAGATACTTCTCACATACAAACCCATCATTTATAATAAAGATTTTTTCTTTATCAAAATTATGATAAAAATTCTCTAATTTAATAGCCATTCCATAACCTTCAGTTTGCTCACTAACAATTACTTTATCATATTTCCCCAATTTATCTTGATATCCCTTTACTCCATATTCTTGTTCTATCCCATATAATGCATCTAAACCTATCTCAATAATATTATTTGAATCTATCCCACATAAAGTAAAATAATTAAAAGAATTATCAGATTTATCTCGTTTCTTGTTGTTTTGATCTGGCCACTTAGGCATAATATTTCTCCGGGTATTCAGCCAATATTATTGGTTTCCTGTTTTTATACGCATTAACATATGTTTTATATATATTTTCATGAGTATGAAAATTAACAATCTCTATATTATCTAAAATTGTACGATATGCCTCACTATAATCTGCTTTATGTTGTACTCCTGGATCTAATGGTATATCACTACCCTTTCCCACTCGTATAATCACATGAGCATCTTGGTTTGTCATATGTTTAAATTTATCTAAATGAGTTACTAATTGATTACTGGCACAAATTAGAAAATCCCATCTTGGATAAAAACTAACTACGCACTGTCCTGTTATAGAGAGTCCAGTTGACATTCCCAATTGTATTTCTTCAAATACAGGGGTTTCTATCATTTTTTCTTTTGGAACTTCCTCAATCGTTGTTGACATTGGATTACCTTTGAAAACTATTTGTTGTCCTACAAATATTGTATTATCCTTAGATGCCAAATAATTCATTGACTTTGTTAATTCATCTTTATAAATTGTATTTTCCATATTATTTTCCTATTAAATTTAACATCACTTCATTTATAAATTTTCTTGCTAAAAAAGATGATGTATGTCCATACCAATGCCTATTCAAATAATCTCTTTGTTCTTCTTCATTCATACCATTGAATTCTTTCCACAACACTACTGGTAAATCACTTTTCTGATTCTCATCGAAATTTCTAATACTCCATTCTATTATACCACCATATTTATGTACATTTTCTTCCTCAAAAAACCAAAAATATTTATCAAAATCTATTCTATCGGCATAAGTTTTAACATATGGATTATCATAAATTATAATATCATCGTTCCAAGTATTTGCAACTCTTTTTTGAATAACCATTTGGTCATATACATCACCTTCACCCCAAATATCATTGGGTGGTGTTCTACCTTCAAGTGCAGTTTTAGAAAAATTATTATTCATGTTAAATGAATGAAATTTACCAATACCTATATTTTCAAACCAACTTATCAACCCAACTACTGAATCGAACCACTCTATATAACGTTCTTCCATAGATAAAACGTCAGTTAAATACTTTTCTGCAATTCCATCAAGATGTTGTCCTGTTTTATTAAATCCACCTGTCATATAAAAATATCCATGTTGATATACATGCTTTTTATCTTCAAAGGTTAAATAATCAGTAGTATGTGGTAAAGGACGATTATGTTTACCATATTTTTGTATATCAAGTTTACTAATTTCTGGATATTTACTTGGAGATACAAACCATGAATTTCTAATCAATGTAGTCCATTGTGCAATCACAATAATATCTTTAGGATTCACATTTTGGTTAAAAACTAAATCACTTACTTTATAAAAAATAGAACGACAAATAGTTTTATTATCATTTGTTATAGTTCCATAATTATAAAATTCATAATCATTTTCACCCAACTCTTTCCACAACCAATGAAACCAAGTATACTCATCTATATCATCATTTTTCCATCTAATTTCTTTGTTGTGGTTATCTGCATTTACTTTAAAATTATTTGTAAATGAACATCCAGATGCTACTATATATTTTTTAGACATTATTATTATCTCCTAATGGAACAGTATTAAAACTAACATAACTATATCTTTCCCAATATGATGGTTTAATTTCATGTTGAATACATATATCATAATAACAATCTAATATAATCATATCTCCAAATTTTGGCTTATATACAAATAAAGTATCATCTTTTCTACTTTGTAATACCAATTCTCCACCCATTCCTTCAATTTGATCATTTAAATAAATAAAAGTTGCTGCAATTCTAGCAGACCCCTGACTTTCTTCAGAATATTTGCCATCATGATGTGGTGTTATAAAAGAACCTTTATTATAAAGCTGTAAATGTCCACCTAAATTAATTTTAGTTATACCGGCATCTTCCTCGTATATATCTACTAAAAAATTTGATGTAAGTGGTTGCATTTGTATAAAATACGGTAATCCAATATCCTCGTCATGACCTACTTCTTCAAAATATTGAATTATATTGGTGTTCTTAGGTTTTGGTGGGAGATAAAAGATAAAATAATTATATGCTGCCCATACCTCTAACAAAAAATTTATATCTTTCTCAGTTAGTTGAGCTGTACACCAATCACACATACTATTTAGTAGGTCTTCAGTTACTAAATATTTAATATTTATTTTTTTCTTTATTAGAGAAAAACGAGTATGATTTGTTTCTCTAAATTTCTGTAACTTACCTCTTCTCTTATCATGATGTACGTGTCTTTTCGATAAATATAATACCAAATCCGCTGCTTCTGGGTGCAATGCACCAACTCCTAACTCTGTTAATTTACCATTTCCAAGTACATACTCATTCAATACAAACTCTAATACTCTTTCATCTGATATTTTTACTCCCTCTAATCTAACTTTATTTTTGTCTTCAGATACTTTGACTTTTTTTTCAAAATCATTAAAATTTAACTTGGACAGATTAATCTCAGTTGCATTAGATTGTAACCACCCATTACATAAATGATATCCTTCCGATTTTAAATTAGCTTTTATATTTTCATAATCATCCATTATCTATCACCTATACTATATCCCAATGGAAATGAATTTCTGAAATGACTTGAATCATTATTTATAATAATTTTATATCCTTTAATTAATTCTTCAATACCATAATCCAATGAAAATACTGGTTTCCATCCACGAGATTCAATTTTTTCATTCGAAACTATATAATCTCGTTTATCTGGATCTTCATAATAATCAGAATACGATACTGAAAAATCTCCAATGTGTTCTGATATCTTATTAACTAATTCTTCTTTATTTAGGTTAGCATCACTCAATCCTACATTATAAATTTCACCTTTACATTTATCATAGTTGTTTATCATAAAAGAAAATACATTTGCTATATCTTGAATATGTATATAATTTCTAACACAATGTTTCTCAAATACTACCAAGTATCTATCAGTTAGTGCTTTATAAACAAATTCATTTACAAGTAAATCTAATCTCATTCTTGGTGATATACCAAAAACTGTTGCCAATCTAAAAATAACAGCATTAGAATTATCTTTTAAATAATCTTCTGCATTACATTTAGTAATTCCATAATGACTAAGTGGATTTAATGGTGATTCTTCAGTACAATAAATTCCTTCTATCCCAATACCATATCCACTATTAGAATTTGGATATAAAATCAATTGTTGTTTTGAACTATTATCCACTATATTCTTTATATGTATAAAATTTACATCAGTTGCTAATTGTTTATCTTTCTCACACGCGGGAAATCCTACTATTGCTGCCAATGGTATTATAACATCTGCTTTTTGAACATATTTATCTAAACGTTCATAATCTCTAACATCTCCATATACAAAATGAAAATCTTTATCATTACATACATTCAATAATGATAATTGATTATAAATTAAATTATCATATACGGTTACTTGATGATTATCTTTTAATAATTTAGGTACTAATATAGAACCAAGATATCCTGCTCCACCTGTTATTAATATTTTCATATAATTTCATGCTCCCTATAATGTTTTTCTATCATTTCACTTATTTTTTGATGTCCAAGTTCAGATGGATGTCCGTATTTACAAAAAAAGTAATTTGGTTCTTTATCTTTCCATTCATGTTCATCTGCAACTAATATACTTGAAAGTTTTGAAGTATCATATGTACCTACATAATCATTTTTCTGTAATTCCCATAAATCAAGTAATTTATCCTTTATAGAATACTTTACATTTCCAAATAAAAAATTATCTTCAGGTAATTTAGAAACTATATCATTCCATAAATCATGATTTGATAAGTCATCAAGATGTGTCATCTCAGAATCTTCATAAAATGGAAGATTATGTTTCCAATTATTACCAAAATTATAAAAAGCATTTGTAATTAAAAATTTATACCCTAAACTCTGTAAAGTATTATAAAGTAAAAGTACATCTCTAATATATTGATGAAGAAAAAACTTTTGATTATGAAAATAAGTTGTCCAAAGTTTTGTAAACTTAATAACGTCAGATTTCATTTCTTTCCAATCAGACTCATCAGTTTGATGTGGACAATTACCTTGTAATATCATCCAAGGACTAAGCGTAAATGGTTTATCTCCATAATAAAACCACATTCTTTCAGGTGAAGTTAACCAAACATTTATAATTATATCTTCAGATTTGGTTTTATTTTTATATGCAAAATTTATAGTTTCTTCTATAATATCTTGATGAGATTTTCCAGCATAACTTTCATTAATTTCTTCATAACCAAGTTTGGAAGATAATAATGTCGAACACCTATCTTTACATTCTTTAAGATATCCTTCCCCTTCAGTATATAAGTCATTTAATTCACTACCTTCAGGCCATGAACAACCATTAAAATATAAAATTTTATCCATTATTTTGCTCCAAATACTTCAAATCAAATATTTTATTCATTAATCGTTCTTTCAAATTGAAATGTTCCTCTTCAATTGGATGTTTAATAGAATCTACAGTCAGCAAAACATCCGATTGAACCTTTGGCAGTTCTGAATACTCTACAACTTGACCGATAAATGGTCTATCTAAAAATTTATCTAATTTTATTAAATCATTTGAAATTGAATGCCAACCAAATAACTGTATATGTTTTACTTTTAAGCTTTCCAAAGTATGATAAAGTGTAAACTGTAAATTATAACTACTTTCTAATAACCACTTTTCATTATAACTTTGTGCTATAAAATTTTTACTTAACTTTTCATATTCCTTTATAAGTGGATTGGGTTTTTGAGGAGGATCCGTTTTAGGAATTGATTCAAACTGAGCTCGGTGTGGTATTGTAAAGTCTAAATATGGTAACGAAAAATATACATCATCAGCTCTTGTAGATAATTCAAATCTATAAGGACTTGTCCATTGTATTATAAGAATATCATTAGTTTTTATATCTTTTAAATATTTTAAAACATTTCTATAAATATAAAAATTAGAAGCTCCACATTCAGCAAGATTTTTTTGATTATAACCTAACTCTTTAGACAATAATCTTGAATATCTCCTTTTAGCTTGATATTGCCAATCTTTCTCTGGAATCATATTCTGTCCTACTGAAAATGAACATCCAAATATCCATAAATTATTCATTCATAGTCTCCAAATACCAATCTACTGTTTCTCTCATACCCTCTTCGAAAGTATAATCTGGTTTAAATCCAAGTTCATTAGTAATTCTTTCGGTACTTACCATTCTAAATGGAATAGTAGTTGGTTTAGAATTGTCCCATTCAACTTTTGGAGTTTTACCAGTTGCCTTTAGAATAACATCCACAATATCTCCTATAGTTACAGTAGAACCATATCCAACATTATATGGTCTCATTGATTCTCCGTTCTCCAATACTAACAAACATCCCTTAATTACATCTTTTACATAAAGAAAATCTCTAACCACATCAGGACTTCCCCACACTACAAATGGATCTTCATCACTCATTACTCTTTTTAACAACGCGGGTACGACATGACAAGTTTTTAAATCAAAGTTATCGTGTGGGCCAAATATTGCAGTTCCTCGTGCAATTCCTATCTTCATATCTGTTAGATGTGAAGTATGTTCCATTAATTTTTCTCTATATCTTCTCATCCAACCATAACCATAATATGAAATGTATGGTTCATCATCCCAATACTCATCTTCTGTGATTGGATATCTCCTATCTGGGTAACCAGTTGAACTATTTAGGTCTAAAAATCCCTTAACACCACATTTATAACTTGCCTCTAACTCGTTAGTGATAACTGTAAGTTGATTTAGTGCTATTTGAAAGTCCGTTGCTATCCCAGATGGATGACCTATATACCCTGATGTATGTATAACATAATCTGCACCATCAATAAGTTTGATTGCATCATCTAATTTCTCTAAATCAATATTTTCCACTACTTCTATTCGTTCATCCGAAACTTTAAGTGGTCTTTTATGAATAGATGTTTTTACTTTTGCTCCTCTATCAAGTAATTCATTTATAAAGTGAGTTCCTATAAACCCACTGCCGCCAGTTACTACTACTTTTTTATTTTTAAACATTTTTCTCTCCAAATTTAATATATTGCATAATCATCTCTATCTCCTACCCAAGTATCAGGTAATTTCTGACTACTCTTAATACAAAATCCATTTATATTATCTCTATCTTCTTTCGCCCATCGAGTAACAGGATTTACCCAATGTGTCATTCTCAACGAATGATTAATTAAAATTAATCTATTTGGTTCTGGATAAACAGTAGACACTCCTTCTTTTGTTCTAACCTGTAATTGTCCACCCCAATCATATTTCCAATCCAATTCTGTAAAAAATAAAATATATCCTGTATATCCCATATAATCATCATAATGTGCTCTTATAAAATTCTTACCGTTATTCTTTACTTTTGTTGCCTGGTGTCTAAATACTCCAACATCACTATGTAATTTTAAAAATAAAGGTCTGATTCTTTCTTCAAATAAATTTTTATAATACTCACTATTTACCACCCCATTACTTGACCAAAAATTTGCTTCATATATCTCATCTGTAGATGGAAATCGTTTATCTTCTAAGGTTTCCCAAAGTTTATATCTTCCTTCCCTAATGATATCTACTTTTTCAAATTTACCACCTTTATATATTTTAACCATCTTTTTATATTCTTCTTCGGGCAAAAAATTATCTATTATGGCAAATCCGTTTTCAAAATAAGATTTTATGTAATGCATTTTGTATCTCCGTTAGAAAATTTAATAGATTTTTCTCCTTCTGTAACGAACTGATTATCAAGATAAAATATTTTTCGTATATTATCTTCAATTACCATCTTTGGTGATTCTATTAACATAAAAATAAAATCTGGCAACTTATTATTCAACTTTAAACCTTTAACTGTAAGAATCTCATACAACATATCCAATATAAATGATTTAACCCCATTAAAAATCTGTATTTTTTTCTGAAACACCGCCTGATTACTCCATATCCTATCATTAATAAACCCACCTTTACCATCACATTTTACATACATACCTTCTGGAGCTGTAAAGGTTGATTCCATAAACGCTATCATATATTTAAGATAACCCAAATCATAATCATAAAAACTATCTATATCATCAAATTCATATGGATTTGAATTTTTATTTACACATAAATAATTTCCAATAAATTTTCTATTTGTTATTTTCTCTATACTCATTTGAGAAGTTCCATGAATCCCGTGATCAACCATAACAATTTTATCTTCTTTTTTACATATAGAATCTATATAAGATAAATAATTTTTTCTTTCTTCACTCGAATTCTTAAGAATTTTATCTATATATCTTTTCAGACAATTATGTGCCTCTGCCAGTCCGTGTGTAGTATCTATATGTTTATTTTTATTTTTATCACTATCATCAATTTTTACACCAAATCTATTATTTAGTAATTGTTCAAATGTACCATTAAATCTATGTATCCCTACTCCCAACGGCCCTTTAAGTTTTATCGACTCATATATATCTTCTTCATTAAATATTGCAGGTACAGTTGCCATTCTTCTTGATGTTTTAAAATATATACCTTCAGGTAAATTTTCAGAACCAATAATAGTTTTTACGAATTCATATGATTTCAATAAAAAATATCCTTCTCTTGTATTAAAAAATACCTTATCTGCCTTATTTTTATATAAATTATTTATCATCCATACCATAAAATAAAAAATTAAGGGCCCATAAAATACATACCCAATATTTTCTAATTTATTAAATACTGGCTTTTCATTTTTACTTAATATAAAATCAACGGTCAATCTATCTATTTCATCAAAACAATGTATTTGATTACCATACAATTCCATTAA
>Ga0310345_10003235_pt1 | contig 15635 bp, 15 predicted proteins | sample HC15DNA20500_MG_FD_204667 | JGI IMG/M metagenome (GOLD analysis project Ga0310345, IMG submission 204667) | Marine microbial communities from station ALOHA, North Pacific Subtropical Gyre - HC15-DNA-20-500_MG | ecosystem: Environmental > Aquatic > Marine > Oceanic | place: Pacific Ocean: North... | reverse complement strand
GAAAAAGAAAAAGAAATTAAGAAAGAAGAAGAAAAAAAAAAATTAGAATTAGAATTGGCTAAAAAACAAATAGAGATATTAAAATTACAAGCACAAGTTGCATCTGGTAATACAAATTGTAATAATAATACAGTTAATAATACAGTTAATGTTACAGTAAATGATTATGGTAAAGAAAATATAAATTATTTAGAAAGTAATAAATATAAAAAACTGATTACACAGATATTAGGAAATGGAATGCTTGGATTACAGCAATATATTAAATATAAATATTGTAATCCTCAACAACCTGAAAATTTAACAATAAAATATACAAATGATAGATCAAATAATTTAAAGGTAAGAACAAATAATGAATGGAAAACTCGTAATAAATTAGAAGTAATAGATGAGTTATATGATAGAGATAATAATATAGAAGAAGTGTTAAATATTTATGAGTGTATAAATGATTTAAAAGATGATGTACACATGGATAAAATTCAAGTACATTTTGTAGATGAAATAGATAAATATTATGATGATGAGGATGATGATGATAGAGAAATTGAAAAAGAAATGAGAAGAATAAAAAATAAAACTTTAAACCATTTTTATGATTGTTATAAAAATAACAAGGAAAAATTTGAATCAGAATGAAAAAAGTTATTCAATTTTAAATGTAAGATTTTTTATTAAAAATGAAAATAAAAATTTAAAATAATATATATTTAATATGTCTAAAGTATATTCAAATAGTTTTTCAGATTCATCTGAAAAATCATATGAAGAAATGAGATATACATCATGGATTAAAAATACAAGTATAGATGAAAAAAATATGCCTGAATTATCAGATTTTGATGAAGTAGTAAATAATGACTTAACATTAATAAAGTCAATGGATAATTTATCACTTTCATCAGTATCAGAACAACCTGTTGAAGAGAAAGTTCAAGATACATGGAAACAGAAACACAAACTTAAAATAGAAAAATTTCAAGAAGTAAGAACGGAAAGTCAAGCCCATGGATTTAAATTTGAAAATTGTGTAAAAGTAGAAGTATTTAAAATAAATGATAAAATTAAGTATACAAGTAAATATGATATTCCGGAAGAATTTAATACAATTAATGATAATAATATATCAATTAAAACAACGAAGACTCGTTATGTAGGTTGTGCAGATATATTTAGATTTTTGGAAAGTGATAAAACTGAAATGATAATTATATATTATAAACAGATTGAGAATTATAAACAAGTAATAAAAACATATAGTTTACATTTAACAGATAATTTTATGAAATCATTAAATGGTGATATTGATAAATATGAATTAAATCAATTAAATCAATATATCAAAAACATTCCACATGGAAAAGTGAGTAAAGAAGTAAAAAAAAAATATATTAACAAATGCAAGCAATTATCTCTTGAATATTTTAAAGTAAATCCGAAAGTAGATAGTAAGAAACAAAGAAGAGTACAATGTACATTAAAACTTGATACTATTTTAAATCGTAAAGATATAAAATATAAAGTTTTTAATGGTGCCGAATATTATGAAAAAAAATATACTGGAAAAATTTTATCACCCCCAAGAAAAAGAAATTAAAAAAAAAATTGATTAGGTATTATAAGTATCAATTAGCATGTCTAAATCCAAAAAAGTAGGTTTGAAAAGATTAAAAAATAATCAGTATGATCAATTTTATACAAAAACAGATGTATCTGAAGATTGTGTAAATAAATTTAAACTTAATATCAATGATTTTGATATAGTAATTGAACCATCAGCTGGAACTGGTAGTTTTAATAAAGCATTTACAAAGAGATTTCCAAATTATACAGGCAAATTCATATGATATTGATCCAAAATATAATGGTATTATTAAACAAGATTATCTTAAATTAGATACATCTGATTTTAAAGATAAAAAAGTATTAGTTCTTGGAAATCCACCTTTTGGACGTAATTCAAGTTTGGCAAAAAAATTTATTAAAAAATCATGTAAATTTGCTGATACAATTGCTTTTATTCTTAGTGCTTCATTTAAAAAAGAATCTATGAATAAATCTTTTGACTTAAATTTTTATTGTATTCAAGAATTAGATATTGAATCAAACGCATTTATTGTTGGAGATAAAGAGCATAATGTTGATTGTGTTTTTCAGGTTTGGAAAAAGGAAAAAACAAAAAGAAAATTAAAACCCAGAAAATATATTTCAGATAAGTTTAAATATGTGAAAAAGAAAAGCAAGAATGCTGATTTTGTATTTAGGAGAGTTGGTGTTAAAGCTGGAACAGCTTCTCGTGATTTTGATAGTTCGCCACAGAGTAATCATTTTATTAAATTGAATAAATCTGTATCTAAGACTGATATAGATAATATAATAGAACAAATCAATAATGCTGATTGGAATAATAATATGAATTATAAATCAATTAGTAAACCAGAAATAAATCAAAAATTAGAAGAAATTATAAATTAAACTAAATGTCAGTCGGTGTAATATCCAGTCCGTAATTTAATTTAACTTATTTATTTTTTTGTTTCAAAATATTTTGTGAAACTGTTTCTAAATGTTTAAAACAGCACACTTGTTCATCTGAATTTTTCGTATGAAAACTACTTATTTCATTATTTTTAATAGAATAATAGATATATCTACTACAAGTTTTGCAAACGGTGATATTTCTATCTTGTTGGTTAAGCATACTAAAAATTTCTTTCCATTGTTTTTCGCTTGACATTATTTGAAATATTATTTATTAATAATTATTGTGTTTAAATTTTTATATAAGTATTTCAGTTAAATTTATATGTATTAATAACTACGGATGAATTCAATTTTAACTTTTGATAATAAAGGATATATTAAAGCACATAGTAATGGAAGAAATGGTCATACAGTAAAAAGTTCAATAATGGAATTACTTCAAAATGCTGATGATGCCAATCCTAGTAATATTATGATGAAATATCGTGAAAAAGGTAATTTATTTATAATTGCTGATAATGGTATTGGAATGCCAATAGATAAATTAGAAAGTATGAGTGTATTATATCGTCATGATAAAAATAATCCAAATAAACATGGTAAATTTGGAATAGGGGCAAAGGAGGCATTTTTAACATTAGGTGGTAGATGGAGAGTTTTAACAAAAGAACAAAATAGTTCAGATATTTCTAAATTAGAATGGAATTCTGATTCTTTAATAAAATGGAGTAACAATGAATTAGAATATGGTAAATATGTAAGTACATCAGATAATGCGAGTGAAAATTTAAGGAAATTTTATTTTAAAACAATGAAGAAATTAAACACTAATTTAAAACCAAAAGAAATACATGGTACAGTAGTAGTTGGTGAAATGGGGGAATTTAATGATGATGAAAAAAATGAATTAATAGAACAATTAAAGGATATTATTCGCAATATTACAATAAAACATCAAAAAAATATGCCTAAAATAAGTTATGATATAGATTTATTTGATGATTATTTGAATTCATTAATAGAAATTGAACCATTAGATTGGTTAAATTATAATAATATAGATGATACTAATAAAATTAGATTTAATTTAGGTATAATATCTGGGAAAAATCGTAGAGTATATTATAATTATTATATTAGTAATGATGATATTATTTATAAATTTTCAAAAAATAATTTTTTAGGATTTGCACGAAAGGACAAGTTAAAAGATATTGATAATAATTTTATCCAGGTTTCAATAACAATGTTAGATGAAAATATGATAAAGGAACAGGAAAGAGAATTAAGAACAGAGCGTCAAAAACTTTGTGGTATATTGGTTAATAGAAATAATCATTATTTATATACAGATGTATTAGAATGGAAATTAAAAAACATTTCAACAAATTTTAGATGTGAATTGAAGTATGATAATAGTATAATTGATGATATATTCAAAGTTAAAATGAATAAATCAAATTTTTCTTATTCTCATGTTGATAAAACTTTAAAGAAATTAATGGAATATATAATACAAAATATAACAAAATCTTATAAAAAGACTAAAAATTTACAAGAAAGTTTTAAAATTGTTTTAGAAATGTATGAAACAAGTCAAAAAGCGGTAATAATCCCCCCAATTATTGATAATATAAAAAGTGAAAAGAATTTAGAAGAAAAGGTAAGTATTATTGAAAATATAATAGAAGAAAGTCCAATAATAGAAGAAAGTTTAGTGGAAAAAGATATTGAAAAGGAAATATTATTAAATAAAATGAGTAAAATGGAAGCAGAATTAGAGAGGGTACTTGCCAAGGAAGAAAATTATATTGAATTAGAAAAACAGGTAGAAATTTTAAAAGAATCAGGGGAAAAAAAGGGGAATATTATTATTGAAATGAACAAGGAAATAGAAAGATTACAGAAAAATAATAATTCTGTTGAAGAAGTTGAAGAAGTTGAAGAAAATCCTCCAAAAGAAGTTGATATGACAAATAAAGAAATAGTGAATAAATTAATTACAAGGTTTGCTGATCATAAAATTATAGATGCGGAAGAAGAAATTGGTATTTTTAAAAATTTATTATCTTCAATTGATGATAAAGATATAGAAAATCAGATGCCGAATAGTAAAAAATTATTTGGACATTTGAATGAATCGTTAAGAAAATTAATTTCAAGTAATTTAATTAATCGCGAAAGTTTGTTACGACAATTATAATATAAAAATTTTATTTTTCTTTCAAAAATAAAAATAAAAAAAGATTAAATATTAACAAATATGTTGAATATATTTAATTTTTTTCATAAAAATAAGCATATTCGAATTTTGATTGTATATGCTTCGCAATTAGGTAATACAAAAGTTATTGCAAATATTTTGCATAAAAAAATCAAGATGTTATATAAAGACATATATGAATTAAATTTTATTGAAAATATTGAATTATTAGAGGAATATGATTATATAATTTTTTTAATATCAACAACAGGTGATGGAGAAATTCCAGATAATGGAAAAAAGTTTTGGAAAACATTACGAAAATATAGAAAAGATTTATTAATAAAATATTTTTTAGTTGGTTTTGGTGATTCAAATTATAATAGTTTTTGTCATTCAGCAAAATGTTTAGATAGAAAATTGAAATTTCTTAAAGCGAAAGAAGTGATGCCGATGGTATTAATAGATGATGCTGTATATGATGTAGATAATACAAAAAAATGGATTGATGATGTTTCGGAAAAATTATTAATTTTAGAAAATAAAATAAAATTGGAATATTCTCAAAAAATGACTAATTAGTAAATTTAAATTTGGAAATAGATTTCTTTAGAAATATAATAGTAATCATATGACAGAAGTAAATCAACAAGAAGAGATAAAATTAAATAAAATTTATCACGAAGATTGTTTTACAGGTTTACAAAAATTACAATCATCTAGTGCTCAATGTATAATTGCGGATCCTCCATATAATGTTGGGAAAAATTTTGGTAATAATCAAATTAAATTAACAAATAAACAATATGTTGAATGGTCGAAAAAATGGTTAAAAGAGTGTAAAAGAATTTTGAGAGGCAATGGAACAATGTTTATATTTGGATTTAGTGAAATTTTACCATATTTGACGGTATATATTCAAGATGAATTAGATATGAAAGTTCGCCCTTTAATATGGCATTATACAAATAGAACAGTTCCATCTTTAAAATTTTGGCAAAGAAGTCATGAAGCAATTCTTTGTTGTTGGAAAGGTAAAACACGCCCTAAATTTAATCGCGATAGTGTTAGAGTTCCTTATACTCCTACGTTTTTAAGAAATAGTGCTGGTAAAACTAGAAAAACTACAAAGGGTCGTTTTGGTATAAAAGAAACAACTTATAATGCTCATGATAAAGGGGCTTTACCCAGAGATGTAATTAAATTTCCTTGTTTAGCTGGTGGCGCTGGAAAAAAAGAAAGGGTAAATCATCCTACTCAAAAACCATTAAAATTATGTACATATTTATTAAAATCTTGTCAGCAAGAAGATGGTATAGTTGTAGCTCCTTTTGCTGGTTCTGGGACAGAATGTATGGTTGCTAAAGCATTAAAAGTAGATTTTGTAGGTTTTGAAATAAATAAAGATTATATAGAAATAGCAAATAAAAGATTATCAGAATTGGTAGTAGATGTAGATAAAGAATTAAAAAAAGATGAAGAAAATGTAAATACTACATAAGAGTAATATATAAAGTATTTTATATTATATAAAATTGATTTATTTTATGAAAATTAATTTAATATAATAAAGACATAAACCTGCGAATGAGGGCGGTGGATAAAGTTTTTCAATGTTCTGATATGCGAAGATTAATCTTAAATTTTATTATTACAAAATTTACCCCTAGTTCTAGAGGGTATACTTTAAGATGTTCAAAAGTTATGAAATATTATAAAAAACAATTGGATGAATTTATTATATATCATCCTAAATTTCAATATAATAGTATCCGTGATTCTTGTTTACTTGATGGTAATACAGATAATTATATTTTAGAATTTATAAAATTTTCAGAAAAATTTCAGGAATTTGAAAAAAAAATAAGAGAAAAATATCCAGATGTTTCAATATTAGTACAAGATATAGATTTAACAAGATATTCTTATAGCCATGATCTTAAGATGATTGGTTATAATATTCGGATTTATTTATGTATTTGTCATCGCGAAAATTTATCTATTTCAGATATAGATGAATATGTCATGTCTGAGTTATGTAAATTAAATGTTCCTTGGGTTTCGCTAATATCTTCTAATTTTGATCACAGATTATCCCTCGTGGAAGACTCACGCTCTGCTGATGCATCCCGTAGGGTTTTTGTATCCTTTAATAATAGTAACTGAGTTTATCTAAAATCGAGTTAAAATAATGTAATTTAAGTAATTGTAATTAAATATTGAGTAATGGAAGAACAAATGAAAAAAATGTATACATTATATCCTTATCCAAATTATGATAGCAAACATGATAAGTATGCTCCTATTCCAGCACAATATTCTCCATTTTCTTTTTTGGAGCAAATCAATCATTATTTATATAATGGAAAAAAAAATTTTAATAATTTTCGTGTTTTAGTAGCTGGTTGTGGAATTGGTGGTGACGTAGTATCTCTAGGTTTTTTATTAAAGGAATATAAGGGTTCTAATATTTTAGCAATTGATATAAGTCCAGAAAGTTTAAGAATAACAAAAGAAAGAATAAAGTTATATAATTTAGATAATATTGAAGTTAGAGAGATGTCATTATTGGATATAAATCCTAAAGATTTTGGATATTTTGATTTTATTGTTTGTATAGGTGTTTTACATCATTTAGAGTATCCACAAAGTGGTTTAAATAAATTAAGACAGGTATTAAAACCAGATGGTGGTATGTATATTATGGTTTATGGTGAAATTGGTAGAACGGGTGTATATCAGATGCAAGATTTATTAAACATGGTGAATAAAAATACAAATAATTTTGCAAACAAGATTATTAATTTTAAGAATATATATTCTATTTTACCTTCAAGTAATTTGTTAAAAAAAACAGAAAATGTAATTCGTGATCATAATACAGGAGATAATGGAATTGTAGATGAATTATTAAATTTACAAGATCGGGCATATACAGTTTCAGAGTTATATAAATTTGTAAAAAGTGTAGGCATGAATATTGTTGAATTTTCTCCAATGGATAGATATAAATATAAATTTTCTATTCCAAATATAGATTATAAAAATATTAGTGAAATAGAGAAGTATTCAATAAATGAGTTATTTTTTGGTGATATATGTAAACATTCTATATATATATCGAATAGAACAAATACTATAGCATTAATAGATGATTTAGATAATATAATGATTTATAATTTTATATTCAAAGAGAGTTTATTAAAAATCATAAGTTATTATGAATCAAATAATAAATTAAATAAATTAAATGTTTCTAGTTTACAATTAATGCATGTATTACCAGATAATAAGTTTAATTGGCATAATAATAGTTCTTCTCGTTTTAGTTTTTCATTTAGTATAAATCCATATATATATTTTATTTTAAAAAGTATTGATAATGAAACTTCAACTTTAGATATATTTAATAATTTACGTAATAAATTTGGTATTAAATGTTCAAATAATAGTTTATTACAAATGTTTAAACCTATTTATAAAATATTTGAGATGTATGATTTAATATTGTTAAAGAATATAAATTGTTGATTATTATTAATAATAATATATTAAGTATAATAAAATTGAAAAGAATATATTAATAATTAATAAGAGTAACAATAATTCAGATGTTTTTTAGAAATACAAAAAGAATTATGGGTTTTAAAGGATTTCTATCTTCGAATTTTAATAGATATTTTTCTTCTACATTAGATAGAAGAAAAAAATATATTGGTATGACTGGTGGAAGAATTATATATGAGAAGTTACTTGAAAATAATGTAAAAGTAGCAAATGGATTTTCTGGAGGGGCTAATTTACCAATATTAGATTGTTTTCATTCTTTTCATCATAATGGAAAAACACCAATTGAGTTTGTTACAAACAGTAATGAGGGTAATACCGGGTATGTTGCGGAGGGTTATGCTAAGGTATCAGGTGAACCAGGTATTATGATGGTAACTTCGGGACCAGGATTAACTAATATTATTACACCATTACAAGATGCTTTATGTGATGGTGTTCCATTAGTTGCGTTTTCTGGACAAGTTGCTAAGAATGCTCCACCAGAGGCTTTTCAAAGTTGTGATTCAGTGGATTTAACTCGTCCTTGCACAAAATGGAATTATAAATTAAAATGTATTGACGAACTTCCAACAATTTTAGATTATGCTTTTCATATGGCTAGATCTGGAAGACCGGGTCCTGTTCACATTGATTGTCCGAAGGATATTCAGGTTACTAAATTAACTGAAGAACATTTAGATAATTTTCAAAAAATAAATATAGATGGATTAGAATATCATTTAAATGGTAATGGTGATTTAGAATTTGATAAAATAAATGAAATTCCTGAATTGAAAGATTCTCAATTAGATACTATTGTAGATTTAATTAATAAGTCAGAAAGACCAATTTTATCTGTTGGTCAGGGAGTTAATGATTGTCCTAAGGAGTTATTAGAATTTGCTGAAAAATCTAATATTCCAGTTACAACAACATTACATTCACTTGGTTCTTTTGATGAGAGGCATCCATTAGCTTTAAATATGATTGGTATGCATGGACATCCTACTCCAAATTTTATGATCCAAGAGGCAGATTTAATTTTGGCGATAGGTAGTCGTTTTGATGATAGAACAGTAGGTAAATTAGATTCATTTGCTCCCAAAACTAAAAATGCTGAAAAGAATGGAACGGGGGGTATTGTTCATGTAGATATTCGTCCAACAGAAAAAGATAGAGTTATAAAAGTAACAGAATTTGTTCATTCTGATTGTAAGAAATTTTTGGAAAAAATGAACAAAAAAAATATAATTACAAAACCAAGAACAGAGTGGTTAAATGCAATGAGTAATTACAAAAAGAATAATCCAATTTTTATTCCTACATTTTCTGATGGTTCATTATCAGTTCAAAGGGTAATTGAGGAAATGAACAATCAAATTGAACCATATCGTGAAAAATGTATTTTTTCAACAGGTGTTGGTGTTCATCAAATGGTAGCTGCCCAGTTACTTACCTGGGTAAAGCCCCGAAGTATGATTTCATCTGGTTCTTTAGGAACAATGGGTGTATCTTTAGGATATGCGATTGGTGGTAAATTAGCGGATAAAAATAAAATGGTAATTTCTATTGATGGTGATGGTAGTTTTAACATGACGAATACTGAATTAAAAACAGTTATGGATTTACAAATTCCTGTAAAGATTTTATTATTGAATAATAATTCGGAAATGATGGTTGAATATTGGCAAAAATTATTTTTTGAAGGTAGGTATATATCAACTGATAATAATAATTGTGATTATAATAAATTAGCCGAAGCATACAATATCAAAAATTTATATTGTGATAATGAAAGTAATTTAAATGATATGATGAAAGAGTTTCTTGATTATGAAGGACCTATTTTATTTCATGTTAAAATTAATAAAACTCCTTGTCTCCCTTTAGTTTCTCCCGGAAAATCAATTGATAATATGATATTAACTGACGATGGATATGAAGATATAGATAAAAGTGAAGTGCCTAGTTAATAAATAAATTAAAAAAATGAAATTGTATTAAGTATTATTAATATTATTAATACAATTTAATGGGTAGAAAAAAAAATAAGGGCAAAAAAAAAAAAGTTTCATTAAGCTTGAGTGAATTTAGTCAAAAATATGGTATAGAATTATTCGAAGAAGAAAATTTCTCATTACCGACAGCTCCATCTGGTATAATCACTCCTTCTCCTCAACAAAATGATGAATATTTACAGAAAGATAATTGGAGAGGAAGTAATGTGAGAACAAGTAATAATGATGTCGAAATTGGAAGTAACGCTGATACGGAAATTAACTGGCGTAAAAAATCTTTAGATGCATCTAAATTTTCTTTTAGAAATAAAGAAAATAGTAAATATATTCCGCGCGTTTCCAAATTTACTACTACAAATGGTAGTAATATTAATAGTTATTCTTTATCAAATAAAAAGAAATTTACATTAAATAATAGTAATAATTCACAAAGAGTATCTAAATTTTTAATAACAAAGAAAGAAAGTAAAAATATTTTTGTTCCATCGGGAAGATTTAATTTAAAAAAAAATACTTCTAGTTCTGTACAATTTAATAAATGTCAAGAAGATTTATCTAAAAAGCAAGACATTAAATATGAGGAAAAAAATATTCCAAATATTTTGGAAAATAAAGATGTTGAATTATTAAAAAAGAAAAAGAAAAAAAAGAAAAAAAAGAAAAAAAAGAAAAAGAATACTTTTTTTCTTACTGATCTTACACAAGAGGAAAAAGATATGATTAAAGAAAGTTTAATTTCTTATGAGGATGTTGATGAAAAAAAAGAAATTAACGAACAAAGTGAAGAAGACGATGATTATAGTGAAAATGACGAAAATATTTCACGAAACTATTATGATTTTGAACCAAAGTATATTTAAATAAAAATTGAAATTGAAAATAAAATTTATAAAAATATATAAAAATAAAAAATAAAAAATGTTTAATTCTTCTAAAACTGATATGTTACGACACGAATCTGTAAAAAACTGGTGGATGGTTTGTTTAAATAAAGGTTGGGTTGTTAATCGTTCTGATAAATGGTCTTGTAATTTTTCTTTACATAAAACTAATATGTATAATTCTTATAAAAAGTCTTGCGTTGGCGAACCTTTAGGTATTTTGATGTTTTGGTGTCATATGCATAAACTTGTAAAATATGTTAGTGAAACATCTACTCATGTAGAATTACCTGAATTGGTTGTTTGTCGTCAATATTTTCCTAATGATAAATGGAGAACTCGCGAACACGTATTTGATCATAGTAATTTATCTGATAATGAATTAACAAATAGTGTTCATAATTGGTGGAATGTTTGTTTGACGAATGGGCGAATTCATGATGTTGCTACTTCTAACTGGAAAAGTGAAAAAGTTTCACTTTCTAAAAAGGAGTTATACGATGCTTATAAGAAACATTGTTCTGGTCGTGTTTTTGGAACTCTTATGTTTTGGAAACATCTAACATCTGTTTTGTCAGTAAAACATGAAGTAGGACTAACGGCAAAAATTCCTTCTCTTTTAGAATGTCGATTACGGGATAATCGGTGGAAAAATGAACATCATCGTGTATTTGAACCAACACATGTATTGAGTTATTAAATACAAAATAGATAAGTATTAATTTTTTAACTTTTAGAAATAAAAGCAATGTAAACAAAAAAAAAAAAAAAAAATTGAAAATTTAAGGTATTAAATAAATAATATTTTAAATATAAACTTTAAATATTAATAATATTTTGAAATGTCTTTTGAAAATTGTAAAAAAATGCGAAAGAGGAGACCTAAAATCCCTTTTGGTATATATTATGACTATCGTAATGATAATTATGAAAGAAATTTATGTTTGTATAATGCTCTGTCAAAATTATGTAATTTTTACGAAATTAAGATTGGAAACTATAAAAATGTAAAACCAGAAAGATGGATTAAACATCTTATTTCTCGTGAAAATAGGAGAAAGAAAAATGAAATGGGGGATACAATTGATGTTCAAAATTTCATAAAATTTTGGAATAACAAAGGATATAAAATTGCTATATTATTTGTTGATGGGGAAAAAAATTTTAAGGAGGGATTTGTTAATGAGGATTATAAAAATTACCCAGATCATTATCATGTATTTGTAATTGAATGGCAAGATAGTTATAATCAAAATTTATTACATTTTGAGGCAATTAATGACGATGATGAAATTGATAATATATGTGAAAAGTTTTTGACACAAGATAATGAGTTTTTAACCTGGTTATAAATTAATAAATTTCATACGGGACTTATTTTTTACCACCTTGAAATACTACTGGAGTTGGAGGGGTAGCAGTAGCAGTTGGGATAGGAATATAAACAGGTTTTGGTGCTGATGTTGGTGCTGGTGCTGATGTTGGTGCTGATGTTGGTTTTAGAAATTGTGGTAATCCGTAAAAGAAAATAGTTCCACCTATTACAGCAATTCCACCTATAATTTGTAATATAGTAAGACCAATTAGTGCCTGTTTTAGAAATGCTTGTATTTTTCCAATTATCTTTTTTATCAATTTTTTTAGTCTTCCAATTGTATTTTTTTTTAATTTTTTAAGTAATTTTTTAATAATTTTTAACACCTTTTTAATAATTTTGCTAAAAGTTTTTTTGATTGGACTTACTACTTTTTTAATTATTTTGCCAACGTTAAAAAATCCAAAATGTTCAATTTTTTGCCTTGAAAAAATAAAAATAGATAATAATAAAATAAAGATGATATTAAATAATTCTATATTATTTTTGACAAATCCCCCGATTTGTTGACTTGTTTCATCTGGTCTAGTATAAATATAAAGTGCGGATCCAATGCAAGTTAATATTAAAAATCCAAATCCAATTCCAATTGCCCAAAAATATGACATTAGTGGATAAAATATTGGTCCAAATATTGTTTTTAGAATTTTACTAATAGTTTTGAAAACAAACGAAAACGCTTTCTTTAATCCATTCGTTATACCATTTTTCATTCCGTTAATAATTGTACTTAATAATTTTTTTATTTTTTTTGGCAAAGATTTTATGAAATTTGCTATCATTTTTGGCAATTTTTTTAATTTTTTTATTGCCTCTACACCTTTTTTAACACCTTTACCGACTTTTTTAGCAACTTTTTTAATACCTTTACCGGCTTTTTTAATACCTTTACCAACTTTTTTAGTAGTTTTTTTAACTCCTCGTTTTATTTTACGAAATGTTTTTCTTATGAAACCAAAATGTTCAATTATTTTTTGACTATAATTTTTAATAAAAATAATTATTCCAACTATTACTATTACTATTAGAATTATCAATTCTATATAATTCATTCTATATAACTATATAGAATATTTTAATCTAAATAGATTCATTTATAAAAAAAAAATTGATTATGTAAAAATATAAAGATAAATAAATAAATATAAAATATTTTTATAAGTTAGTAATTATATAAATATAATCAAAATGGGATCTTGTATATCTTGTAAAATGAAAGAAACAAATGGGAACGGGGATAATGTAGTAATACCACCACTTTCAAGAAATGGGAATAGAAATATGCGTAGAATTACTGAATGTAATATTCCTGATTTTTTAGAACAATTTAAAAAAAAATTTCCTAAAATTATCTATATTAGAAATGATAGTTATTTAAAGAGAACAAATAAATGGAAATGCAAATTTCCATTAGATGTACCTAATCAAAAAGAATGTTTAATTTGTTGGAAAAAAATATGTAAGTGTGAATGTGAATATGAGAAATATAATTCTAAAAAATGTAATTCTAAAAAATTTTATTTAAAAACATGTTGTGATCAGTATTATCATGTTAATTGCTTAAATGCTTGGATGAAATGTAAGAGTTTATGTCCAATTTGTAAAAACTTTATTATAATTTTAAGTCATATTGATTATGACAAAAAATCAGGGAAAAAAAAAATTGTTGGATACGAAACACATACGTACAAACTTTATAATTTATATGGAGATGAAATACCTATTCAGCATATATGGGAGCCCCCAGTTGATATGAATAGATTATTTTCAGATGAAGATGAACTTCATCATGAACTTTTAGAAGAATCTTTAGAAGGGTCTTTAGAAGAATCTTTAGAAGAGCTTTTAGAAGAATCTTTAGAAGAATCTTTAGAAGAGCTTTTAGAAGAATCTTTAGAAGAGCTTTTAGAAGAGAAAGTAGAAAGTAATGAGTCTTCTTATGAGATAATTGAAAATAATGTAGTAATACCACCACTTTCAGAAGTGGAAAGATTTGTAGAAGAATCTGCTGACAGAGAATCAGTTGTAGTAAGAGAAATTATATTTTCTAATTCGACAACTCAAGTTATTTAAAAAGTAATGGTTAATTTTGTAAAAATAAACCATTAATTTTTACCATATTAAATATAATAGTTTCCGAAACTGGATCAAAGCAAAAATAAAATTGAAAATGGGAACTATAAGAATGTTGAGAAAGTTTATTTATATATTATAAATATTAGCAGGGTTTATAATACAAATTTTAAAAAATTAAAACTACATTTATTTATTTAGTTTATAATTGTGAAAAAATAATTAGATAATTAAAAAGTAAAAAAATCAAGATAAGTATTTTCACCATATTAAAATATGGTGAAGTAAAATAAAATTAATTAAAAAGAAACTAATTAATAAAAAAAACGATAATTTTTATATTATTGTTGAGTTCCTATAACTCAGTTGGTAGAGTGTTGGTCAATTATGGCCTAAATGAAGGAAGCAAAGCCTTTGTTATAGTATATAGTTCGGGGAAGCCCCCTAATTACTTAATATAATACGAAGTATATTAGAAATAATATATGAAGAACAGTGTTAATTACACTTATCATATGTATTATATTATTTTAGGGTAATCCCGATGTCAAAAACTAAGTCTGTTATGATAAGGATATGTTTTTGGCGGTAGAGACTGAAAATATGCTAGCATGAAAAGATTAATCATCTTTAATGATTGCTAAAAGAGACAGTCCGTGCCATAGATATCGTAAATCTATGGAATTCACGCTTATGAGCCGAAAGCCGAGGGTTCGAGCCCCTCTAGGAACATATTTACGAAAAATATCGTAAATTCTTTAACTTAATTAAAGTAAAATTTAATTAAGTTTTAAAATTGAATTTGTATTAAATCTAATAAATATATGAAGTTATGTCCTTATTGTAAAAAAGAGGTTACAAAAAAACGAAATAAGTTTTGTAATCGAAGTTGCTCTACATCATATAATAATATTCAACGAACTTTAGAATATAAACAAAATGGTAATACAAAAAAATGTAATACCTGTAAATTAGTATTAGATATTACAAATTTTTATAAAAATGATGGAAAATGTAAGAAATGTTTAAAAGAAACAAGAAAATGTAAA
>Ga0310345_10003234_pt1 | contig 15635 bp, 27 predicted proteins | sample HC15DNA20500_MG_FD_204667 | JGI IMG/M metagenome (GOLD analysis project Ga0310345, IMG submission 204667) | Marine microbial communities from station ALOHA, North Pacific Subtropical Gyre - HC15-DNA-20-500_MG | ecosystem: Environmental > Aquatic > Marine > Oceanic | place: Pacific Ocean: North... | reverse complement strand
CGACTAGATGCCTCAAGTAAAGTTTCAAACTCACTTGTTCTAATCCTAATTCCGCCTTGAGGCCTTTCTTCAGTAATTAATTTTAGTCTATACATTATTTAATATTTATAGGTTATAGATTGACCTATACAACTAGTATAACATCTATAATTGTCAAAGTCAATCAATTGTTGGAGGAAAGTTGGGTATGTTATCGGAAAAAATAAAATAGTCCCCGTTAAATAACCAACGGTTATAATCTTCTTTAATCTCATTTGTACCATGTAATAGGTATGCAGGAAATAAAAAAAGATCACCTACGACTGGCTGAACTTCATATTCATGTCGCCATTCGCGAGTATATTGAAGACCATTCCAAGGAAATAGTCCTTTAGGTCCATTATATATAGGACTTAAAAACCATAAACTAGGAAGGGTACCTTCTAAATTAAAATAATATGTATAACTAAATAATGCACCTTCGTGATCATGCAATCCTGAACTTGTACTGTTCCCAAAATTTAAGAATGCATTTGTCATTTTTATTTGTTGGTGGGTTGTATCAATTTGTAGGTGCTTAATAAAATAATCTGCACTTCTATTAATAAAGTCAAAGACTTCTTTAAAGGCAGGATTTTTAAATTCTTTTCCATATGTTGGTGAGTTAGACCAAAACCGTTTTTGAACAGAAGTATATCCTTTGTAATTTACATTTGCCCCATCGTCAAATGGGACATCTGGATCCATTGTTCGTTTGGCTTCGTCTAATATTTGTGTATGAAAGGATTTATCTTTATTAATATTAACGTGATAAATCTTGTGTGGAAATATTTGATGTATCATTTACTTTTTGTTTTGCAATTTCAAAATATTTTTTCTGTCTACGAGTATGTTCTTCTTGACAGAGTTCTAAAACTTCGCTTAATTTTTCGTCGCTTAACACTCTTATTTGATTTTCAGTTATTGGGAAATCAATCATTTATATCCATTTAAGTTTAAATAGTACTTTTAATTTTGGATTTGTAATATCTGCAAATACATAAAATTTCATCAGATGTTCTTGTGGACTATACATTTGGACATATCGATAATCTTTTTCATATTTAAATTTTGTACTATCAAACCAAATTCTATATTTTTCTAATAATTCTGAGGCTTTTTGTTGATGCCAAGGTTCATCGTCTGCGTTGTCAGAACATATAAAACTAACTAGTTTCCGGCGCATTTAATAAACCGACTAGATCCGGATAACCTCCCTTTAAATGATTACCTTCATATATGATCTGTGGAAATATTTTATATGATCCGATTTTGTTATAAAGGTCCCTTGGTGTTAAATCTTTCCCTACAGTTTGCATAGTAAATTCTATGTTATTCTCCTCAAATAATTCTTTTGCTTTATTACAAAAAGAACAATCTGGTACTTTTACATGTGTGTATAAAATTGTTTCACTCATTTTTACTCTCTATTTTGTTTATATTTTCTTCAAAATTTTCTAAATTCCATATTGGACTTGCATTATAAATGTTGGTTAGTGGTCGTTTAGTCATATCTTTACTTTTTGTGTGCCATAAATGTTTTGCCGCTCCAATAGCAATACCTGCATCGTCAGCAACAGGTTCTATGAATATATTTACGTCTGGTGGTAGTTCTTGTGTATATCTAAAATTTGCTAAACAATTTAATGCATACCCGCCACAAAATGTAATATTTTTACAAGCATTAAAATCACAATTATCAAATACAAAATTTAAAACTGCATCTTCACTCTCTTTTTGCATTTTTTTGGCTAAATTTGCATAATCATGATATATATCTTTTATTTCTCGCATTTGTCCTTTATGTAAAAAAGACACATCTTGTATAATTTCATTCAATATAAAATCAATTTCTGGTTTAATCTCATGTCTAAAATCTTCAGTCATTGATTCTTCTACTACTGTTGGTTTTCTATTATATTCATTAAATGGTATTGTACACCCAAAACTATCTGGATATCGTGATGGTACCCATCTATTAAAAAAAGGAGGCAAAGTTTCATCTATAGTTCCATATGAACTCAATCCCATAGTTTTGCCACTATCTAAAACACCTTCTCCTATTAAGGTTGTTATAAGAGAATATACCCTCGAAATACCAAACCAATGGGCAGGATTATGTGCCTTGCGGTTAAAATTAGCAGGATACGATGCTTCAAATATAGTTTCTGTTTCTCTACCTACAAAACTGTCTTGTTCTTCTCTATAATCAATCGATCCTTGTGAATCTATTACTACAGAATATGCTTCATCAAATCCTGAATCATAAAAAGCAAGAGATGCATGACATAAATGATGTTGCCCTGCATAATCTATTGTTTCTGCTTCTGCCATTTTTTCTGCAAATATTTTCCAAAAATTAGTAGCAAATAATTCTGCAATATCTTCAGTAGGTGATGAATATGCAACAGCATCTATCTTACCCAATGATAAGCAATGTAATGCGGCTTTCATAGGATTTGCATCACGTTTTGTGTTAGATAAAGATTCTTCTTTAATATAAGATTCTATTTCACCGGAATTTATTATTACTGCTGATGAATCATGAGCAACTCCTAATCCTAAAACTCTCATACTACTGCCTTTTCGATATCAGGAAACCAAACAAAACTTAATTTACTATCTAAAAAAACATCAATTGCTTTGGCAGGATTAAAAACGATAGGTTGGCCGGCTAGATTAAAACTAGTATTAAGTATTAAAGGAACTCCAGTTTGTTTATAAAATTCTTTAATTAAATTATAATAGATAGAATTTTGTTTTTCGTTAACAGTTTGTAATCTACATGTTCCATCTACATGTATAACAGCAGGTATTTCTTTATGTTTATCTGTTTTTACTGGGATAGCATAACTCATAAAAGGAGATGATTTTAATCTACCCATTTCAAACCATTCATGAGCATGTTCTTCTAATATGCTACATGCAAATGGCCGATACCATTCTCTGTTTTTAACTGTATTAACTCTATCTTTTCCATCTTCTATTCTTGGATCAGCAATAATAGATCTATTACCTAATGCTCTTGGTCCTAATTCCAGTTTACCTTGAAATATAGCACCTATTTCTTTGTTAATTAATTTACTTACTATATCTATAATAGAACATTTTATTGTTTTCATTACTCCCCTAACATACCAGATTCCATTTCTTTATCTTTTTTATCTTGCTCTTCTTTCTCTTTTTCTTCTTGTTCTTTGTGGGCAATAGAATCTTTACTTGGATCAAAGTTAATATAATCAGCATTTACTCTGTTATATTCTGCTTCGTCTTTAGCAGAGCTTGCAAGTATGTCTTTAAAGTCGGGAGCTCCTCCTTCTGGTACATGTGATCTTTCTGCTGTTGGTACATCCCAATACCAACGATTCTCGTCTGGAGGATCTTGGGTTCTACCTGTTGATGTTAAATATTTGTAAACATTATTATAATGAGATTCTTTATAAGGATCGACTTTAACACCGACATTATCTCCTATACCTTTTTCAACAAATAATCTTTCAACTACATTATCTTCAACAACCATCGCATAACGCCACGACCGTTTTCCATACCCACAATCTGATTTATCAACTAACATACCTATTTGCTCAGTAAATTCACCATTACCATCTGCTATCCAATCTACCTTAATAGCAAAATGAGCCCATAGCCATGATTGCATACAAAAACTATCATTGACACTTAAAAAGAAAACATTTTCTATACATTTCATGTATAAAGGATCGAATTGTCCATCAAACATTTGCATTTGATGAGTACAATTTATAGTCCATGCTCCGGGTATGCCAATTATTATACATCTATCTTTAAACATTTTGTCTGATTTAAATTCTTGCCATAGTTGAGGTGGTGCTTTATCCCATGCCGCGTTGTGTCCTATTGGACCATTAACTCCTTTTTCTCTTCTATACATATTCCAAGTTACAATTGGAAGTGTATCTCCTTCTTTAACCATAGTTACTCCTTAATAATATCGGTTATAAACAAAATCTAATAATTCTTTATGTGTAATTGCATCTTCTGCAACTTCTTCTTTAATTTCTTTACAAATTTTATTAATTAGTTTACCTATTTTTTCTAATTTAAAATTCTGTAAATCTCTTTGGGCATTATGTCCTCCTGCTAATCCTGAACGTTTACCTATTGTTGCCCACGAACCTATTCCAAATGGCTTTGAGGAAGATGATAATTTTTCATATCCACGTGGAGGTCGATGGGCCCATGTCCAAATTTTTTCTCTAAGCGAATCAGGAATATTATTATCGTCTTTAAAATATTTCCAGTATTCTGAGTCTGTTCTTCTTTGAAGATGGCAATAACAAATATAATCTCTTGTATGTTCGTATGCTTTATTTACTTCTTTATTATAATGGTTGGCATCTAATCCTTCAAACTCCATTGCTTTATGGAACATTGGAAAAAATACTTGTGTTAAAAAACCTAATGATAATATTAATGCACTACCATCTAAAGGTTCTAAAAATCCTTCCGATAATCCCATTGCTACACAATTTTTAACCCATGATCGTTTATACCTACCTGGTGTCCATGATAATTGTTTACCTATTGAAGGATCATATCCTTGATTATTCCAATGTTCTAGTTGTTGTTGTTGGATAGTCTCTTTATCTATAAAATGATCCGAATAAACATATCCTGATCCTATTCTATCTCGCAATGGTATTTTAAACATGTATCCGTGCTTTTGGGCATCTAATGTTGTAAATACATTTGGATCTTCTCCTTCTTTATATTTTACTCCACCATCTATTAATGATACTGCATTTTGCGGAAGCCATTTTGAATAATCTATCCATTCTTCTTCGAAAACACTACCTAATAATAATCTTCTAAATCCTGTACAATCAAAGAAGAAATCACCTTTTATTTTTCGACCTGTATCTAATTTTAATTCTGTTAAATTTCCTGTTTTTCCATTTTGCTTCCAACTTTCTACTTTGCCGTCTATTACTGTTATATTTCGTTGCTTACATGCTTTCTTTAAAAACTCTACAGATAAAATAGCATCCATATGCATACCTAATGCATATGAAAGATCTTGATTAACCATCCCGTCCATTCGTAACTTGCCTTCTCTTATTTTTTGAATTTGAGGTTTTCCTTCTATATCTATAAATGGTACTTTATTTTCTAAAACTAAATTATCAAACCCGTATTCTCCTGAATCTTTATTAGCAAGATAATATAAAATATCAATTCCTATTTCAGAATAAGGATTAAAAAAATCATAAAGATTTGTTTTTTGTACTTCTAACTTCAAATCTAATATAGTAGATAATGCATAAAGCATATGGTGATATGACTCGCCTTCATAATTCCAGTTATCAAATCTTGCACTCATTTTAAATGTCCCGTTTGCTTCTTTCATAAATTTATACGGATCTATTCCTACTTTATTAAGTAGTATTGGAACATTTTGAGCGGTTGACTCTCCGACACCTATTGTACCTATGCTAGAAGATTCTATAATTGTAATTTCTAATTCTGGCCAAAGGTCAGCCGAACCAAACGTATGTCTAATTAATAATCCTGTCATGTAACCGGAAAATCCTCCGCCTACAATTACTATATCTTTTATCATCTTAATTCTGTTATTGCTTCTTTTATTTCATTAAAAGGTATGTTATCTATGCCCTCAGCAAAACAACATGTATGATTTTTGTGACTAGTTAAACATGGCGAACAATGTTTTTTATTATATAAATTTATATTTTGTTCCCAACCATATTGTTTAGGATCATTTGCTCCCCAGAGAAATAATCCTCTTTTTTTGAAAACCCTACTTGCATGATTTAAAAAATTATCACATCCAATTACAAATGAGGCTAAAGGAATAGTTGATAACGCTTGTCTAATAGATATTTGATCCATTAAATCGACAACATTATCTTGTTTGTCAAATTCTATATCGTAATCTTTAGATCCTATTTGTAAAAATGCAATATCGCTATATGTTTTAAAAATTTGTTCCCAAATTTCTTTATGAATAGTTTTACCAGACAATGTTGCTTCGTTTCTAGGTGCAGAAAATACTACTACAGTATCAAAATCATTAAAAATATCATTAGGTAGTATATCATTATCTAATAATAATTCCATGTCATCAGGCGAAGCATCAATATTATATAATTCACTTCGTTGTTGAAATAATGTTTTTTGTTTTGTAAAGAACGCCCAACCTAAAAGACCTGTAATTACAATATGTTTATCATATATGTTTTTAAGTTGTTCACTAATATTTATATGGTTGTAATTTTTAGGTGCCGGAATTACAGTTTTTAAATAACTAGCACTATAAAATATTTCTGCGTTATCAAAATATGTGAATAAATCTATTTCGTATTCGGGGTGTTTTTCTTTTAACTTTTTAATAAATGCCGTATCTATTATTGCATCACCTAATCCGCCATTATGTTCAATGAGTAACTTCATAGTTGTCTAATTCTTTCGGTCTTTCATCTGAAACAGCTAATATGTCTTTTTCATCTACCATGCGAATATCTTCTACAAATTCGTCATTTGCTTTATCATGAACACTAGCGGCCCATGTCCATCTTCCATGTGAAACTAAAATATATTGACCTGGAATAACATCTTCTTGTTCAGGCCCTATTGCTCGTACTATAAACCATCTAGGTCTAATACCTTCTTCTTTGCCGTCATCATCTAATAAATGAATTCCGCTTTCAGTTGTTCTTGCTCCAATTTCGCAGGAACTTACTAATACCCTACTTCTTAGTGGTCTTATCTGCATATAACTCCTTTTCTTCGATTGAACCGTCTGAGTATTCATACTCTACAAACTCTTTGCCGTCACGTGTAAATTTACGTTCAGCAATTACTTCCCATTCCTTTTCTTCTATTACTGTTTCTTTTTTTGTTTTTGTTTTGGTTTTTTTACCAGTAACTTTTTCTTGCAAATCATCTAATGTTTTAATTTCATCTTTAGGCGCATTTAATTTTTCTTCGTAATATTCTTTTTGTACTTCTTGAGCTGGCACTTTTATTTCTCCACCAGGACCCAATATATCACCTCTAGCATTCATACTAACATTACTAACTGCAACGGTTTCATCATTGGCGGCAATTAATGCGGCCATATTAATTTCTTGTCCTCTTGCTGTTTTTGTCATTTTAAAAACTCCTTTATGTCTAAGTCGTGGTGTAAACTATTTACTTTATGCACACCTAATAGATATAAACAATAACTAGCAACAGAACTGCCTCTGCCTACACCCCAGACAATATTATTTTTTCGCATAAAGTCTACAAAAAATATCATAAAACGTAACACATTTGTCATATTACGTTCTTCAAACATTTGTATTTCTATTTCTATTCTATCTATTTCTTCTTGTGTTTTTGCTAATTCACGTATGTAATTATATGGATTTATATGTGTATATTTTTCCGGAATGAACCAATTGTCTAAACACTTTTGTATGTATTTTTGATTATCTTCGGTACTGCTTGTAAATTGCAGTTTAGACATATTTAAATCATATTCGTCTACTATACTATTATATATCTCTAAATCCTCTGACCTTTTACATTTCACATTAGTTAAATCGGCTCCTTCATATAGCATATTAAATACTGCTTTATCGTCGAGTATAATTTCGCCGTTACTATCTATATAATTATCGTACCACATTAGCCAATTGATATTGAGTCGTCATAATCTTCAGAGGATTCTAATTCTTTACGTAAACTTGCTTCAGATTTTTCTGCTATTAATAATTCAATTTGATTAAGAATACCGGTTACTTGATCTCTAACTCGTAGATTATTAATACCCATAAGTTTTTTTGTTAACTCGGTTTTTTTTTCGGCAAGTTGTTCTATAGTTAAATTTGAAAAATCAACAAAAGGATTAAACATTGTTTCCGTTCATTTTATGTTCTATTTCCATTTCGTCTTTCTTTTTCCATCCCGCTACTCCTAAGATGGCGGCAAAAGACATATGAAACATTCCACCCATTTGCAATGTCATTGGTTCCCAACGAGTTGCTTCGCATTTAACACCAACTGGATACCGTTCTTTATCATTGCAATGCTCTTCCATTTTTATATTCCACACTAATGGTGCAACGAAAAAATCAATTAAGCATATAAACAAATAAACTAAACCTGCCCAATCTTTCCAATACTTGTTAATAGTTCTGTTTATACTCATTTTTTATTAATTTGTTAAAGTTGGTTCGCCTCTATCATAAAATATCCAACCACCTTTACAAGGACTTTGTTTTCTTTTACCCCAAGCATTATCGGTATATACATTTTGTGTTCCTTCGCATTCTGCAAAAAATGGTGTCATACCTTTAGGCCAGTTAGACTGAGACGAACATGCTGTAAATATTATAACAGAAAATATTATAATTGTCAATATATTTGTTTTCATCCATATGGCCTCTTTTCTAAATCTATATGTGGTGCTTCTTCATCCACACATTGTCTATAAGGTTTAACATTATGTCGATTAGACCAAATGGTACCTTTCTTGTGTCCGCTTCTAGATCCATCGGTGGATTCCACCCAATGACCCCAGCATCCTGCTTTAACTTGTCTTACTGTTTCGCACCCAACAACCATCCATGTTGCCATCATTATAAAAATTAATAATAGCTTTTTCATAATTTTGTTTATACCTAATACTTAATTTACATCGAATGTTTTTTCTTTTTATGTTTCTTCGTACTTGCTTGCCGACTTAGCGGCTTCATTTTGTTTTTGATTTCCTATTTTCTCATTTGATGTCGTCCTCCACGGGACGAGTTATTTCAAACATGTTACATTCCCATCCTTTTCCGGTGGTGTCACCACCCATATTATCTAATTCAGTTGGGTCGTTAGGATCATCGTCAGGCATAATATAACTAATGCTATTCAAAAAATCGTTACCATCTAAATCAATTGTATTGAACACCAATCGTCTTTCGTCAAATTCGTGTCCCTTAGGCAGTTCAAGTTCACAATCAAGAAAGCCACCTTTTTCACTACTATATGCAGTAAAATAGTGGCCTGGGTCATAACAATAGTTGTTGCCTTCACTAGTATAGACTTCTCGTTCTTCACGAAACATTTCGTCTTCGAGCCAATAGTCTTTGCCTATATCCTTAAAAGCATTTTCTTCTGCGTCTTCATATTTATCTCTAATTGCGTAAGCATTCTCATAATTAATTGTTTCTTCTTGACCAGGTATATCGATATCTATATATGAACTTTCCATATCACAGCCATAACAATGTTCTACATTATCACAATCATACCAACCATTACTATCTAAAAAATCCATATCTTCAGGTATACGATTTTCTTCTACGTAATCACATGCATCCCAACTATATTTTTCTAATTCTTCACTGCCCAATGTTGTCCAATATTCATGTTGTTCTTCGGTTATTTCGCCTAATACAAATTCGCCGCCATATCCACCAACATAAATTTTAACGGTGTTTTTGGTTTCTTCACTCATACATCCCCATCTAATCTATTTTCGCTACGTTCAGCGGTAAAATGTCCTTCTGGAAATCTTGCTTTAAGTTTATTCGCATTAATTTCTAATACTTCATTAGGATCAACATTTAATGCTGTACAGGCATTTGCCCAATACCATGCTACGTCTCCTAACTCTTTAATTAATCTTGTGCGAACTTCCTTATCTAAAGGCTTTCCTTGGAACAATATTTTTTTCACTACCTCAGTGAACTCACCGCCTTCTGATACTAAACCAAATGCGGCTGTTAAAAGTCTTGGTATATTAATGTTACCTTGCATATGTGCATCCGATGCTTCTAATTCTGCTAGTCTATGCAAAAAAGCAGTATACAATTTAGATTCGTTACTTGTAATTGAATCAACAAATTGTCTATATTCTTCTAGTTTCATTCTTCTCCATTATATATATTTTGTTTTAGCCACTCATAATGTGTTGGTAAAGTTTTTACATACTTTAAATTTTTTGCTCTTTTTTCTGCCAGCCATGTATCTAAACTACGTAACCATTCTTTTGTTTTATTAAAATCAGCTTGTTGTCTAAGATGTTGTTCTTGTATATCTCGCAAATGTAAAGGACTAAAATCCATTCCTGCCATAATAACACTAAGAGCTTCCTGTGGTTGAAAACTTTTATATGGATCTCCAAGAAACATGTTAGGGCCCAATACTCTATCTTTATAATAATTCAATGCCTCACATGCTGGAAAAATATCCCCATTATATTGTACTTCATTAGTAACATATTTCCAATACTCTGTATCATTTCTTTTAGAAAAAGCATAATGAAACATTATAAACGATGCAAATGCCATATCTGCATGTATCCATGAATTAAAACATTGTTTTAAATATCCTGTTACATTTTCACCATTATCGCCCATCTCTAAAGCATTACAAATATTTGTTATATTTTTATGTGTAAGTAATAACCCCGTGCTTTCCAATGGTTCAATAAATCCACAACTTAGCCCAACAGCAACAACATTTTTACACCAAGGTTCTTGCCTAATACCTGTTTTTATATCTATATTAAGAATATCTCGTATTGGCTCTTTTTCCGCAACAGGTTTTCTATGTTTTAACAAATATTCTCTAAATTCTTTTTCTGCTTCCTCCTCGGAAATAAAATCAGAGCAATAAACATACCCTGTTCCAATTCTATCATACAAAGGAATATTCCAACACCAACCAGCATTCATTGTTGTTGCATTGGTATTAGTTTCCATTTCTACATGTTTATCTGTATATGGAATAGATGTTGCTAATGCTTTATCATTAATTAATATATCACTAAATGAATTAAAAGGAACATTTAAAACTTTTTCATGAAGAACACTTTTAAATCCAGTACAATCAACAAAAAGATCTGCACAATATTTTTCTTCACTTCCTTCTAATTTAATATAATCTATATAACCATTTTCTTTTTGTACTGCATTTGTGTAGGTACCAAAAACATGTTTAACTCCTCGTTGGTTGCAATAATTATCTTTTAACCACTCTCCAAATAAACTAGCGTCAAAATGATATGCCCTATCAGAAACATCTCCTCTTTCTCCTGCGAGAGATGTTGCTTGAAAATTACGAAAAAATTTATCTTCATTTGTAGTAAATTTGTTATTATCTATTAATTCAATGGTGTCCCAAAGAAATTCAGCATATTCTGTTGGCGGAGTATTACATATTAATTTTCGTTGAAACCATTGGTCTTTTCTCTTAAGGGGGGAATGTTCTTCTAAATATCTAGGATAAAAACCAAAAGGATAATGAAATCGAGTACCTTTACCATCCCAATTTGTAAAATCTATTGACAATTTATATGTTGCTTTACAAAAAGACATCCAGTCGGTGTCTTTTACGCCTAACATTTTTAAAAAATCATTTATTTCAGCTAAAGTACTTTCACCAACACCTATGGTGTTAATATTAGATGATTCTATTAATGTAATATCTTTATCAGGAAATCGACTAACAAGACCAGCGGCAGTCATCCAACCAGATGATCCTCCGCCTAATATTATAATTTTATTGATTTGCATTTATTAGTTTTAAATTATACTACCATCCTAGGCCTGGCATTTGTCCGTCTGCTGGTATATCTTTTACTGGTGTAAAACTTTCTCCACAACCACAAACATGTTCATATTTTAATCGTTTAAATATAAATCCTTGTTCTACTAGATTGCCTACTTTATAATCAACTTCAACATCCCCAATAATATCATTAAGAATGTATTCGTCTACTACTAGTTTAACACCATATTGTTCAAAAATCAAGTCAGTAGAATCTACCGTATCTTCATAATCTAAACTATACTTCCATCCTGAACAACCACCGGAATTTGCACCTACTCTAAGATATGCCTTATCTAGATTTCTGTCTTCATCTAAACACATATTTGTAAATTCTACAGCGGCTTTTTCTGTTATTTTAAGCTCACATCCAACTTGGTTTGTGTCCATCTTCGGTTTCCTTATGTTCATGCATAAACGATGTCCTGCACCCGCAGGAACCTTTTGCTGAGGGATTATTAAATTTTAGACCACGATCATTTAAATCATTTGACCAGTCTACTTCTGTATCTTTAATATATATGTGGCTTTTTTTATCTACTAAAATGTTAAGTCCGTATGACTCAAATTCTAAATCAAATTTGCTTTTTCTACTATCAAAATCTACTGTATAAGTAAACCCCGAACATCCTCCGCCTTTAACGCCCACTCGTACTCTTGTGTCGTTACTAACATTTTGCTCATTCATTATATTTGATATTACTTTTACAGCTCGTTTTGTAAATTTTACCATGTTGGCGGAAAATCTCCGTCTGCGGCTTGAGTTATATGTTGAATGACATCTTTTCGTTTTATCATAATTGAAAGATGAAAATGTGTCATCTCTTCCCACAATACTCCGCCACCCCATTCGTCTGCGTTGTCGTTCCAACATTCTAATGCATTACGAATATATGGATCACCAGGTAAAGACCAAGGTGGCCTATTATAAGTAGTAATATCTATAGTGGGTTTAATATCTGTTACACCATAATGATGTTTAAGATGTTCTAACATTTCTTGGATACTCATAGAAGAAATATCATCCCATCCTAAGTGTTTACCTTTTCTACCCGTATCCCAATATTTTTGTGGCATAGAGTATCACCCCGCTTTCTTGATGGTGCCCAAAAGTTCCTTTACTAAAGTTGCTTTTGTTTTGCGTTTATCTAACTCGAGGTTGAATTCTTTTCTACCTAACGCTTCTAATTGACTCTTTGTCTTTTTCATTAATGACGTCTTTGTGTGTTTTGTTTTTGTTGACTTAGCAGGTTTTCGTTCATCTCCTACCATAGGAACCTCTTTAGGTTCATAGTTAGGCATTGCACCTGCCATTGCTTCTTCTACTGTATTAGCAGAAGGAACCGGAGAACTGGAAAACCAGTCTACCATATTTTTAAAAAATCCCATATTACCTTTTTTGTTTATCTTTATAATCTTGTATTGCAGATTTAATTGCGTCTTCGGCTAGTACCGAACAATGAATCTTTACAGGAGGTAAAGATAATTCTTCGACAATTTCTACATTTTTAATACTATCTGCTTCTTCTACAGTTCTACCTTTGATCCATTCTGTGGCTAAACTCGAAGAAGCAATTGCTGAGCCACAACCAAAGGTTTTAAACTTGGCGTCAATAATTTCATTATTATCGCCTACTTTGATTTGCAGTTTCATCACATCACCACATTCTGGAGCACCGACGAGGCCGGTACCGACATTAATATCGTTTTTATCAAAACTTCCGACATTTTGTGGATTTGTATAATGATCTATTACTTTTTCGCTATATGCCATATGATTCCTTTCTAAAACCAATAATATTTATCGCCTATAAAAAAGTTTTGTGTAATTCTAAACTTTTCTGAATAATCGTCATATTTTATTTCACCCGAATGAGGTATTCGTTGTTGATATAATACCATAGTATTTGGTTCCATTTTTGATTCATATATAAGTTGTCCGTCAACAGAGCTTGTATAAAATCCTGTACCTCCAGCACATTCATTAGGTAAATTTAAATATACAACTCCTGCAAAGAAACCAATTGATCCTGGCCCTTTATCTCGATGAGGTAATAAAGATGCAACTGGCGACGTGTTTTTGTTGGTACGTTTTTGAATATGCTTTGTGTTTATTATACCTGTTGTAAAAGGAAAATATATTGGTTTGGTATGTTTACCTCCCCATTCCTCAGAAAAATGTTTTAATAAAACATCATTTATTAATGTCCATAATGGTGTTTGATCACAAATATAATGACCTCTATAACCAGGATAACTTGTATTCTTATCTACCGCTTGAGCAAACATACAAGGGAGTTCTAAAGCAAATTGTCTTACCGAAACGTAATCTTCATATATATTAGGAATTTCTGCTACCTTAAGAGGAAACTGATCTTCTATATCTATCCTAGTTATTTTAATATCACGTTCTGTATTTGGATCTACACTAAAAATATCTTGATCAATAATTTTAGGTATAGATGGTTGTTCTATCATTATCCGTCTACATCAAATAAATCTTCGTTCCATTCTCTATGTCCTTCACGCCAAGCCATGTTAGTTTGTGTTTCCCGGACTTCTACTCTATAACACCAAAGTCTTTCTGCTTCACCTTTGCCCCACATATCAGGAATGAATACTCCGTTCATATATTTGTATAACATAGAAGAAAGACCTTCACAACCAAGTTTTGGCAATATAGTAAGTTTTGCTATTCCTGCTTTTTCTAGTTGTTTGTAAAGTTCCATTTCTGGTTCATCTTCTGCCACTAATAATGTATGATCAAACATCCCATCTAAAAAACTTTTAAGTTCTCCCATTCCACCATAATCAGCAACCCAATTTCTAACATCCAAATGATCTGTACCAAAAAAGAATCTCATAGTAAAACTGTAACCATGAATAACATTACAATGACTATCCGCCTTGTATTGTCTATATGCACACGGAAACTTGTCAACGTATTCTTTGGTGCTATTGTATTTGTATATTCTCGGTGATCTATTTCCTAAAGTAACTTTGCTCATACCGGATCCTTTGTATTATGTAATCTTTCTTTTATAATTTGTTCAGTACATATCATTCCAAACATATTTGCCATTGATTCTTGTTCGGGAGTTAAGTTTCCTGCCCAGTCTCGTATAAACTCTTGCACAGGTACTGCTTCTCGAAGTCCATCCATCATACAACCACAAATTTCTTTTAAATCAGTTGGCCAAAGTTCACCGGATTTATATTGTGCTTCTTCAAATGCTAAGTAACATCCATCAATAAATCCATATATTACACCGGAAGGATATTTAGGTTTAAATATTGCACTACTTTTTTCTTCTGCTTGTGTTTTTTTAGTTACGAAAGAAAATCCATATTCATGTTCGTCGACTAGTAACGTCATACAAGCGATTGGTAAACTAACAAGCAATACTATTACTATTGCAATTAAAATTTTTCCCATGTTGAATCTCCTAATTGTCTTACTTTAGCAATACACTTTCCGTATTGTGAATCCCATTCATATATAGAGTATTGCTAAAACTTTACCTGCAATAGCACCAGCAATAATTGCAAATAAAATTAAATACAGTTTCCACATTCATAAGCCTAGTTGAGCAAAGGAGGCTTGTACACCTAATATTTGATTATAACAGTCATATAAACAATGATGCTTTGCAGTTTTCGGAAGTTTCATGTCTACAAGGCTATACAAAGTTCTGGTGTCCCGTATTTGCCAAAATTTCCACGGGTTGCCTCGTTGTAGTATTCTATTTATAGTTTCTATAATCATTATATCGAATATAGAACCATGGGCCCAAAACTGATCGCATCCTTTACAAAACATGTAAAAGTCTTTTAATACATCTGCTACGTCACATCTATCTTCCAGAGCAAATGCTTCTGCTTTTACGTCGTCGTCTTGTTTTGCCCACCATTCTAAAGTAGGTTCATCTGTTTGTAAACCTATTTTTGTGCAAGACTCAGGATCAACACGTCTGTAGAAATGTTCCAACTTAAATGGATCCTTATCTACATCATTGTCTGTGGGC
>Ga0310345_10003231_pt1 | contig 15636 bp, 15 predicted proteins | sample HC15DNA20500_MG_FD_204667 | JGI IMG/M metagenome (GOLD analysis project Ga0310345, IMG submission 204667) | Marine microbial communities from station ALOHA, North Pacific Subtropical Gyre - HC15-DNA-20-500_MG | ecosystem: Environmental > Aquatic > Marine > Oceanic | place: Pacific Ocean: North... | reverse complement strand
CCGAGGGGTTGCCCCCGGCCTCCGCGCGCTGCGGATCAGTGTGCATGCACCGACTCCTTGCGGGAACCTCGCGGTTCGGTCAGTTCCGGAACTGGGAGAGGATCTCGCCGTAGCGGGTGATCTGCTCGGCGGCGGTCTGGTCAGTCCAGTCCGAGAGCCCGACCAGGTCGAACATGACGGTCTTGGCTTCGTCAGACGAGTCAGCGTAGCCGTCCATGAGGGAGGTGAGCTGGGCCACGAGGTCCGCGGGGAGCGTGGACGAGACTGCGACGCCGCCGTTGGGAATCATGTCGGTGTAAGCGAAGGCCACGACCTTCTCGGCGACATCCGGCGCCTCCTCCGCGACCGTCGTGCGGGCATCCCAGTAGGCGAAGCCGACCTCTGCGTCACCGTTGTAGACCGCGAGTACGGCGTTGTTGTTGCCTTCGACAGGGATCTGCGTGATCCCGTTGTCGGTGTCGATTCCGGCCTCGCGCATTGCCACGACGGGGTACTGATAGCCGGCAGGAGACGTCGCCGCCTGCAGGGCAACTGTCGTGCCATCATCGATCTTCGTCAACGCGTCGAGCGCCTCGGGACCCTGGCCGGACGCATTCTCCCCCGCCGACTCGATTCCGTTGCAGTACGACAGCTCGATGCCGCTGGCGGCATACGTCGACAGCTCGGGAGCTTCGGCACAGTACTTGTCGGGGTTGTTCGTGTATGCGACCGACGCATACGAGGTAGCCCCGAAGCGCACGTCGCGCAGGATGAGCTGGGCGTCGTAGCGCTCCATGGCGTTGTAGAGCGAGCCGGCGTCGGTGATGATCACCTGCGCCTGGTCGGTTCCGAGCGCCTCGACCGTGGCGGAGTAGTCGGTGGCGACGACGCCGTTGACCTCGATGCCGAGGTTCTCGGACAGGTACGTCGTGAGCGGGTCCAGCGCTTCGGCCAGATCTTCGCCCTCGACAGAGGGGACGAGCGAGATCGTGATCTCCTCGGGCCATGCCGTATCGGCCGAACCCGACGCCGACGAGTCGGGTTCGGTGGAGCAGCCGGCGAGGGCAAGGGCGGCAATGGCCGCGATGCCCGTGACCATCAGGGACTTGCGCATGTCAGGGATGCCTTTCGAGTGGGGTGGTGCGGGAGGGACTGGACACCGCGGATGCGGCCCAGGATTCGATATCGGAGTAGAGGTCGGAGAGAGTCGTGCCGCGCATCGTCACCGGCGCGCTCGCGCGAGCGGCGGTCGCGCCCACGAGCGCAGTGTCGGCACCGAGTTCCATCGCGGGCGCCAGGTCGAGTTCGACGATGTCGCCGACCGAAAGCACGGGTCCCGCTTCGAGGGCGTGCGCGAGAATCGGCCGGAGCCCGTCAGGCTTGCCGACAGTGAAGTGCAGCGCATCGAAGGCCTCCGCGACTCCCCACGCGGACAGCAACGGCACGATGCTGTCGCTCGGTGCGTTGGTGGCGAGAATGATCTGCGCATCGCGTCCGACTCGGTCGAGGAAAGGCGCGAGCCTTTCGGGTGCCATCACGGGTGCGTCCGCCGAGCCGAGCGCGGCGCGCGATGCGGCGTATGCCTCATTGAGGACGCCCGCATGGATTCCAGCCTTCGCAGCCAACGACCCGACGACGTCGTAGCCGTCGCGATAGAGATCGGTGTCGCCCGCTTCGAAGGCTGCGAGCGCGGACACCGCCAGGTCGAGGAAGACCGTGTCACCGGAGCGTCGGGCGATCGCACGCGCGTAGGCGACGATCGGACCCGCACCGAGGGCGAGGGTACCGTCGAAATCGAAGACGATGGTCGGTGTCACTGCTCTGCTTCCCCGCCCACATCGATTGGGACGTTGCGTCCATACTTGCATCGGTTTGTGGACGCTGCGGCCACAGCAGGTAAACAGCTCGTGAAATCCAGGGCCCCACCATCGGCAGGTGCCCGTCTACGCTGGAGGCGTGTCGGACGCCTTGGACGCTGCATCCGCCCGCGCCGGCGAGAATCCGCGTGCCACGTTGGATGAGTTCTCCTGGCTCGGCGCCGCGATCGATGATGACGCAGCGGCGGGGCGCTTCGCCGCGTGGGGAACATCGTCAGTGATCGACGAGTTCCTTCGCCAGCCGGTCGTGACCACCGACCTGTTCCAGGCGCTTCACGAACGGGCAGGGATCGACGCCCTCTGGCCGGTCGGGAACGCGGGGCTGCTCCACGTGTACGGATATCTCCTCTCTCGAGTCATGACACCGTTCGGGCGCAAGCGCGACCGGTGGATCGCGGGCGATCTCGCGCGCCTGTGCGGCCTGCCCCCCGACGAGTTCCTGCCGTGGGTGCGTGAGAGCACCCTCCTCGAGCGCGTGACGGCAGCCGCGACAGGTGTCCTCGACCACAACCTCCGCCGCACGGAACGATTCGGCGAACTCAGGTCGCGGATCGCGCTGACCGACCAGCAGGGACCCGCCGCACTGGCCTACGCCGTGGAGACACCCACGGTCGGCCGTCGCATCATCACGATGTTCCCGGTCTCGGATGCGGCGGCACTGCTCACCCAGATCGACGAGGACGAACCGCGTCTTCGCTGGAACGCCGCACTGCCAGAGCAAGACCTCAGCGCACGCTGAGGCTCTCGCGCACCGACCGACGCAACACCTTGCCGATCTGCGAGCGTGGAAGATCGGGGACCTCGACGATGCGCTTGGGGACCTTGTAGGCAGCGAGATGAGGTCGGACGAAGTCGCGCAGGCCCGTGGAGTCGAAGTGCGCGCCCTCGCGCATCACCACGGCCGCCACGACATCCTCACCACCCGAGGATCGCCGGATGCCGACAACCGCCGCAGCCTCGACATCCGGATGCAGCACGAGCACCTGCTCGACCTCGCTCGGGCTCACGTTGTAGCCGCCTGTGATGATGAGCTCCTTCACGCGGTCGATCACCGTGACGAAGCCATCCTCGGCGACCGTGACGATGTCGCCCGTGCGCAGCCAGCCATCCGGGAGAAGGGCCGCGGCGGTCTCCTCGGGGCGCTCCCAATAGCCCTGGAAGACCTGCGGACCCCGGATGAGCAACTCCCCGGCCTCCCCCATTTCGCGGTCGATGGTCGGGTTGTCGGGATCGACCACGCGGATCTCCGTGCTCGGAAACGGCACGCCCACGGTGCCGGGTCGTCGGGTGGGGCCGATGGGGTTTCCCAGGGCGACAGGCGAGGACTCCGTCATGCCGTAGCCCTCGACGAGCAGGCCGTCGCTGGCCTCCTCCCACCGTGTGACTGTCGGAATCGGCAGACCCATCGCCCCCGAGATGGCGAACCGGATGCTGCGCAGGTCGATCCTTCGGTGAGCCGCCGCCCGGGCCAGCGCGTCGTAGACGGGCGGGACGGCGGGAAGGAACGTCGGCGGCGAGTGCTTTACGGCAGCCACCACTGCGTCGACGTCGAACCGAGGGAACAGCACGATGCGCGCCCCGATCGAGATCGCGAAGGTCAGGCACAGCGTGAGGCCGTAGGCGTGAAAGAGCGGGAGCACGGCGTAGAAGGTTTCGGCGCCTTCGCGCAGACCCGGCACCCACGCGCGGCCCTGAGCCGCGTTCGCGCGCAGATTCCGATGGCTGAGGATCGCGGCTTTCGGGGTTCCGGTCGTCCCGCTCGTCAGCTGCAGCAGCGCGATGTCATCGAGCGTCGGCGCTGCGACCTTCTTCGAAAGACGACGGGTGCCCGTCAGCGTCTTCCACGCCACCAGCTTCTTCGCGGTAGGTCTGGCCGTCATCGCAGTACGCGTCTCCCGCGCAGCGGGGACGGGGAGCTTCAACGCAAGGCGCTTGCCGAGTGGGAGCGCATCCGGCATCCGTACCGACACGATCGTGCGCGGCCGAACATCTGAGGGCATCTCGGCGATCGTGTCGGCGACCTTGTCCCACACGATCGCGGCGACAGCGCCGTGCACCTCGAACTGATGGCGCAGTTCTCGAGCCGTGTACAGCGGGTTGTGCTCCACGACGATGGCTCCCAGGCGCAGGACCGCATAGAACGCGACGACGTGCTGCGGACAGTTCGGCAGCACCAGCGCCACCCGGTCCCCCGCGACGACCCCCTGCTTGCGCAGTCCGTTCGCGACCCGCTCAACCCGCTCCCCCAGCTCGGCGTAGGTCGTCTGCCTCCCGAAGAACTCCAGCGCGACCTCTTTCGGATAGCGGGAGACGGATGCCGAGAGTAGATCGACGAGAGTCTGATCGACCGGATCGATCTCCGCGGGCACACCGTCGGCGTAGGCGGAGAGCCAGGGTCGATGTGACAGCGGTGACCAGTGGTCGGACAGGTTCGGGATGCTCATCGTCTCTCTTCCGATCGGCAGCGCGGGCCAGTCTAGGCAAGCTCGTACGTCCCGTCGGGCATACGTCGGGGCACGCGCACGGGGGTCGCGGCCGCGCTGGGCGGTCTGGCACCATGTCGCGATGGCCGATTCCGAGAACAGCCAAGATCCGACCGACCTCGACATTCCCCTCGGACGCGACGAACTCGTCATCCGGAACCGCTACGAGACCCTCAGCACCGCCAATGACTTCCTCATCGGCGTGATGTTCGTCGTCGGGAGCGTCCTGTTCCTGTCCGAGTCGACCTCGACAGTCGGCACGTGGTTCTTCATCGTGGGCAGCGTGCAGTTGCTCATTCGGCCGAGCATCCGCCTCGCTCGGCGCGTACAGCTCCAGCGTTTCGACAGCCCGGACAGGACCGACCATGGCGGGGACTACTGAGCGGCTGCACAGCGCCGGCACACCCGTGAAAGAAATCACAAAAAGATAACGACGAGGTCTTCCCTTCCGTTACCTCACCGTTATAGAGTGCTTGCACGGTAGTTGTTTTGCTGTGCCAGCTACCGGCATGTGATTGCAGGACACTCTTGGTGCAAGGGACAAGGGCCGGTCGGAAGCCTCTCCGACCGGCCCTTACTTGTGCCCCGCGATCAGTACCAGCCGACTGACTGCGAGTGTCCCCAGGCGTTGCACGGCGAGCCGTAACGCCCGGCGATGTAGCCGAGACCCCAGCGCACCTGCGTGACCGCGTTGGACGCCCAGTCGCCACCGGCAGAGCTCATCTTGCTTGCAGGGAGCGCCTGCGGAATACCGCCTGCGCCGCTGGAGGAGTTGTAGGCGGCGTAGTTCCAGCCGGACTCCTTGTTCCAGAGCGCCACGAGGCAGGAGAACTCACCGTCACCCCATCCGTACTGGGACGCCATGATGTCGCGGGCAGCAGCCTGCGCCGCACCCGGGGAGTTGTCGCCGGTGGACGCTACGGGCCCGGACACGGCGGGGGCAGCAGCGGCACGCCGGGCCTCCTCCGCCGCGAGCCGCGCGGCTTCCTCGGCCGCGGCCTTGGCTGCAGCTTCCTCGGCTGCACGCCGGGCCTCTTCGGCAGCGACAGCCGCCGCGAGCCGCTCGCGCAGTGCGTCGATGCTCGCCTGCGCATCGGCAACGGCATCGGTCGCTGCCGAGGTGAGCGAGGGCAGCAACACGACCGGCAGGAGATCCAGGCCATCGAGATCGGCCGTAGCCGCATCGACGGCTGAGACCGACACGACAGTCGGGGCCTCGACCGCGAGTCCGGATGCCGCGACCTCTGCGTTCAGAGAATCAGCGTCGGCGACCACCGTCGCGGCGGCGGCCAGAGCGGCCTCCGCATCGGAGACCAGCGACTGAAGCGTCGACCCCTGCGTCTGGATCGCCGCCGGAAGCGGGGGGGCCTCACCACGCGCGGTGGGAGCACTCGCCGCAGCGGGGCTCTGCGCGAAAGCGGCGGTCGAGGACGCACCGAGAAGCAGCGTGAGACCCATGGCTGCAGCCACCACGCGAGTACGGCGGCGGGAAACGGGAGGTGTTGACGATGAAGGGTGACGCACGAATTCAGTGGCTTCCTGATCGGAGAGTCGAGCGGGCAGCACCAGTGGGCCCGGAAAGAGAGTGCCTCGGGACGGCACACAAGTGTCAGAGTCTGGGCTGTGATCCTGAACGAAACCTCCACGAATCCTGACCGGATCATGCGCGAGCTATGAATCACAAAAAGATAACGACGAGGTCTTCCCTTCCGTTACCTCACCGTTATAGAGTGCTTGCACGGTAGTTGTTTTGCTGTGGCAGCTACCGGCATGTGATTGCAGGACACTCTTGGTGCAAGGGACAAGGGCCGGTCGGAAGCCTCTCCGACCGGCCCTTACTTGTGCCTGCGCGACGCCCCGGCGCCAGCTCAGTCAGCGACGCACGAGCCGCCCGACAGTGCCGAGCAGGGCAAGCAGTACGGATGCCGCCACGACAAGGCTGAACGCGACCGCGGCGCCCCCGGTCGCGGCTCCGGCGCCACCGGCCGCGGTACCGATACCGACACCCAACACCACCCCACTGCCGGTGAGTGTCATGAGAACTCCCGCCCGGCCGCGTTCGACGATGGAGCCCGCGACGCCGTAGAGCGTGAGCAGCGCCGGCCCCTGGAAGGCGCCGGCGAACACCGCGAACAGCAGCACGATCGGGACGGTCGGGGCAAGGGTCATGCCGACGCCACCGAGCGCCATGCCGACGGCTGCGCCGATCCATCGCGTCCAGGGCCCGATCGAGGGCGGCAGGGCGACCATCACCAACGTCGTGACCGCTGAACCGACTGCCATCACGGCATAGAAGAGCGCACCCGCATCAGGCATCCCCTGAGCCTGCGCGAACGCCGTGAGCCCCGCCTGGCTCGCCCCGAAGAACACCCCCATCGCGAGCATGCCTCCGAGCACGAGTGCCGCCATCGCCGAGCGAGCGCGGCCAGGTTCTGCAACCTCTACGACTTCGGCATCCGGCTTCGTGTCGCGGCGCGGCACCAGTGCGGCGGTGCGGTGGAGAGCGAACTGCGTCACGAACACCGCGATCAGCGCTGCCGCCGCCAGCAGCGAGACCTGCGGGGACAGCGCCACCGCGACGATCCCCACCAGCGCCGGACCGATGATGTAGACGACCTCGTCGACGACGCCCTCGAACGCGAACGCCGCCGAGACGTCTTCGCGCGACATCGCGAGCCAGCGCACCCGCGAGAGAGGCCCGACCTGCGGCAGGGAGAGACCAGCCAATCCCGCGAGCGCGACAGCGACACCGTCGGGCACGTTCCCGATGGTGAGGACGAAGGCCACCGCGGACGCGACATTGACGACGACGCCGACCATGAGGACTCGGCGCTGACCCCACCGGTCGGAGAGGGCGCCGCCGACGGGAGCTCCGACCGCTTCCCCGAGCGCCGTCGCGGCGGCGGCGACTCCTCCGACCGCGATGGAGCCGGTCACCGAGGTCGCGAGGGTCAGGATGGCAAGCGGCACCATGGACACCGGGAGGCGTCCGAATGACGTCGCAATGAGATAGCCCCAGCCGGCGAGAGATGGCAGGGCGCGGTAGGCGGCAAGGGCAGAACGCCCCGACGACGGATCGATCACAGACGGAATCTCTTTCCGACGCATCCCCCGACCCGGATGACGTCGCCCGCCCGCTGATGAACTGTTGTGGGTCGGACTCTAGCAGCGGAGGATTTCGTCCATGTTGCCCTGAGCCCCGGCGCGGAGCGGATCAGACTCCGCCGCCGCCACCGCCGCCGCCACCACCGCCGGCGCTCCCGCCACCGCTGGAACCACCCGAGGTGGACGAGGTGGTCGTGGTCGAGAGCGTGGAGATGCCCGAGGAGAACGCCGCTGCGTTGAATCCCGCCGTGCCGACGTACCAGCCGGGAACACCGGTCTGGTCATACAGCACAGCGAGATGCTCTGCCCACTCCTCCTCCTGGCCGAAGACCACGGCATACGGCAACAAGGTCTCGTAGATCCGCAGCATCTGACGAGGATTCGCGGGATCCACACGGGCCCCGGCGTCGTCGACAGCGAACCGCTCGGCACCCTGCGGCGACTGCAGCATCCGGATCCGGTCAGCCTCGGCCCACTCGATGAACATCTGCAGGCCCTTCAGATGATCGCGGGTCTCGGCGCCGGCAGCGGTCAGAGGCTTCCGGGACACGAGTAGTGCGACCACGAAGATCATGACGAACGCCGGAATCATGAGGAGCACAGGGATGGTGGCGTCCACGAACGCGCCGAGCGCGAAGAACCCGAACACGATCGTCAGGATGCCGAACACGATCGACCCGAACATCGGCCAGAACCGCGAGCCGCTGGGAACCGCACGCCGAAGTCCTCGGGTGTCGAGTTCCCGTTCGGCGGCCTTGATGATGCGGCGCGCAGCGGAAGAGAGCCGCGTGTCGTTCGATCCGAACTCGTACTCCTCGCCGGGTGTCATGTGCGGGAACAGTCCCTGGAGCAGCAGGAAGCCGTCACCGTCCGCGCGCGCGGGGTCCACCAGCACCGCCTTGAGCTTCAGACCACCGAAGAGCTTGCGGCCGGCTTCCTCGATCCGAATGCTGCCGACGACCGCCTGTTCGAGCACTTCAGCCGGGATCGCCTTTGTCGTCTTTCCCAGCAACACCGCGCTTTCCAGCGCGTCGATCCGCGGCGGCGGGTTGAACTCGGCGATGATCGTCGGCCGCCCGGGCTCGTCGCGCAGCATCCTGGTCCGGAAGACGATCGCCCACACGAACGAACCGATCACGCCGAGAAACGCGAGAGCCTGCAGCCATCCGAACGGCGACGCGACGTACGAGCTGTCGAAGGACGCGAAGGTGTCGGCGTCGAAGGCCACGGCGACCGTGACGGTCTCGTAGGGTCGCACATCGCCGGCCGACGCCGTGACCGTCACGCCGCCATCGGCATCGGCCGTGGAGTCGATCGGGCACTGGTCGGTCGACCCGGCGGCACCGACGTAGCACGCCTCTGCCCCGGTGAGCGCGGATGCGAGCTCGGCTGGAACATGGACAGTCGCCGAGACCGACCCGAAGGGCTGCGACCAGTCGACGCCGTTGACATTCCAGTACAGTTCGTCGACCCCGGTGTCGTCGAAGAAGCGGGCGACGTTCTCGAGCGTGTAGGTGAAGACGTAGGTCTGCGCGCCATGCACGTAGTCGTCGGCGCGCGAGGTCATGGCGTAGACCCCGTCCTCGCTCTCGACCTGGGCGGGCCGCGGGGCTCCGTCGGCGTCGGTGATCGACACGAGCTGAGGGTGCAGTGGGGCACCAAGGTACGAGTCGGGCAGGATGCGGCGCATCCCGCGGTTCTGGTCGTACTCCGGGAAGACCGCGACGAATGTCTCGACGACGGTCATCGTGCTGGTTCCATCGTCCGCACGGCCCAGGGTGTAGTCGGCAGCCATGCTCTCGAAGACGAAGTCGTTGACGTCTGTCGACACAGCGGCAGCCTCGTCGCCGAACGACACGCTCACCGAACACGCGACCAGGGCGACGAGAGCAAGGGCGGCGGCCGCGGCGGCGCCGACGGCCCGCCGCGTCAGGATCCGAGCTGACATGTGATCAGCCTACGGGCGCCGCCATGGTCGTACTCTGGTGTGCATGACGGACCGGCGACTGGCGATCGACGCCTGGGAGAGTCTGTTCCGCGCGCAACACGAAGTGCTCGCCGAGATCAGTGGCGACTTCATCGTCGGCGAACTGACGCAGGGCGAGTACGACGTCCTGCTCACCGTCACCCGCGCGCCGGGGATGTCCGCGCGCCTGCGCGATGTGACATCCAACATGCTGATCAGCCAGCCGAGTGTCTCGCGCCTGGTCGACAGGATGGTCGCCTCGGGCTTGCTGACCAAGTGCTCGGATCCGGACGATGGCCGCGGCGCGGTGGTCACCGCGACCGATCGGGGTGCCGGTCTCTTTCGCAAGGTCGCCTCAGCTCACGGCAGGTCCATCGCCGAACGGATGTCGACCCTGAGCGACACCGAGCTCGAACAGCTTCGCACGCTCACCGCGAAGCTCCGCGGTCCGCGCGCGTCAGACTGCTGACGCCGGCGTCCGGGCCGAACGCAGGACGAAACGTGGATTCCCCACTCTTCCCTGGCCTCCGGCACCAGTTCATCCTGCAATCGGCGCGGGCAGCCGATCCCGGAGGGGATCCACTCACCACCGATTGTGGACGTGTTCTGCCCAGCCCTCGATGCCCTCGAAGGGGATGACCTCGCCGCCAGCCGTCGTGAAGGTTCCCGACCACACACCGAAGCACTGATCCGTCGACGCCGCGATGACGCCGAGGTTTGTCCGCGCGACACGGTCATGGAACGGGACGAATCGCGCATCCAGACCGCCGCCGTGTACTGACCAGGGGCGCAGGAACGCGGCGACGTCGTACTCCCACACGAGCTCGTCGTGGATCTTGTGCATACGGCCGTCGACGAAGAAGGCGTTCTCCGTGGCGCCCGTGCCGTCGGTCCACTTGCCGCCCACCTGGATGCCGATCACCCGGTTGTCGGAGCGTCCCGACCCGGCGCCCCAGTTCCAGGTGATGTCGTACGGCCATCGCCCGCGACCGTGGTCGAGAACCGCCCAGGATTGGCCAGAAGGCAAGTGGTATCGCTCGGATCCGACGGTGATCTCGCCGACTGCGGGGCGGGCGACATCCTTGACGGTGTACTGGAACCGCCGTGTCGACCAGGGCACGACGACCGCGAGGCAGTCGTGCTCGTCAGGCCGCTCGGCCACGACATCGACAGTGGCGCCCGGGATCTCTGCCTGGATGCGCGAACCACCCGCGACATCCTCGATGCGAATCCGAAGATCCTTCGCCCGGGCCACGGCTGGGCCGCCACCGAGGGTGGCGGGGAGGGACACGCCGCGCGCCGGGATCACCGTCGCCCCACCGTGAACGGCCCGTTCGGAGGCCCGGTCGAACACCCACACCTCGTGCACAGCGGCGTAATCGATCGCCGACACCGTGATTCCGACGATGAACCGCGGCGTCATGACGTTCCAGTATTCCCACCGCTTGTTGCGGCCCCAGGATCGTCGGGTCCCGATGCCGCCGGTCTCGATCAGCGGCTGCCGCGCCCACCCGACCGCGTCGGGGTTCAGGCGACCATCGGGGCCAGTGAGAGATACCGGTGCGGTGATTTCACTCGCGGCGCTCTGGCGAGGGAACGAAGTCATCGTCGACACACACTCCAGAGTACGTGTGACCGAGATCCAGGCCGTGCATGCGCGAGCCCCCGGCACCGTCATCGGGTGCCGGGGGCTCCTAGAGCGCGGATGTCAGGCGCTGGCGCCCGCCTCCTGGATCTCGCTCTGGGTCTCGTCGACCGTGATCGTCGCAGGGGCGTCGGTCGCGATGTCGATCTTGCGTGGCTTGGCCTTGGGGCTGACCGGGATCGTGACCGTGAGCACGCCGTGCGCGTAGCTGGCGGCGATGCCCTCGGTGTCGATGCCCTGACCCAGGCTGAGCTGACGCAGGAAGCTTCCTGCCTCGCGCTCGCGCGTGATCCACTTGACGCCCTCCTGGGACGTCAGCGTGCGCTCGGCCCGGATCGTCAGCAACTGACCGTCGACATCGACGTCGACCGAGCCCGGGTCGATGCCCGGAAGGTCGGCCGAGAGGACGTAGTGGTCGCCGTCCCGGTAGAGGTCCATCGGCATCTGACGCGGGCCGCGCCGGTTGCCATCGAGGAATGCGTTCGCGAATCGCTCCATGTCGCGGAGCGGGTCGTAGTGTGCCATGTCGTCTCCTTCTGTGAGCGGGGCCGGATGCCGCATCCGACCGAGTTCTTGAAGTTGAGTCCCATCGACTCAACTAGTCACAGATTAGCACTCTAGCCTGTCGAGTGCCAGCTTCGGATGCCGATTTCGCCCCCGTTCGCGCAGGGCGGATCGAGCCCGCGCCACGGGCTCCCGAGCGGCCGCGCTCCCCGCCCGGTATGACGGCTCAGCCGAACGCGGGAATGCCCGTGATCGCCTGCCCGAGCACGAGGGTGTGCATCTCGACGGTGCCCTCATATGTCAGCACTGATTCGAGGTTCGCGGCGTGACGGATGACGGGGTACTCGAGGGAGATTCCGTTTGCGCCGAGGATCGTGCGGGCGGTGCGGCAGATCTCCAGCGCCTCCCGTACATTGTTGAGCTTGCCCAGGCTCACCTGCTGCGGTGTGAGCTCGCCGGCATCCTTGCGGCGACCAAGGTGAAGCGCGAGCAGCAGCCCCTTCGAGTACTCCACCACGCTGTCGACGAGCTTCTGCTGCGTGAGCTGGAACGCCGCGATCGGCTTGCCGAACTGCGTCCGTTCCCCGGCGTAGGTCAGGGCGGCGGTCAGTGCCGATCGCGCTGCACCCAGCGCGCCCCAGGCGATACCGTATCGCGCCTCGTTCAGACAACTGAGCGGACCCCGAAGTCCCTGGACCTCCGGGAGCACGGCATCCGCGGGCAGGCGCACCGCATCCAGCACCAGCTCGGAAGTCACGGATGCGCGCAGCGACAGCTTGTGCTCGATCTGCGGCGCTGAGAACCCCGCGGAGTCAGTCGGAACCAGAAACCCCCGGACGCCACCCTCTGTCTGCGCCCAAACGACAGCGACATCCGCGACCGACCCATTTGTGATCCACATCTTGCGACCCTCGAGCACCCAATCATCGCCGTCGCGGACGGCTCGGGTTCGCATGCTCGCGGGGTCTGAGCCGGCATCCGGTTCAGTGAGACCGAAGCACCCGATCAGGTCACCGGCCGCCATACCGGGAAGCCACCGCTGCTTCTGTTCCTCACTCCCCCACCGCCAGATCGCGTACATCGCGAGCGACCCCTGCACCGAGACGAGCGAACGGATGCCGGAGTCCGCAGCCTCGAGCTCGAGGCATGCCAGGCCGTACTCGGTGGCCGACATAGCCGCGCACCCGTATCCCTCGAGGTGCATGCCGAGCACCCCGAGCTGACCGAGGTCTTTCGCGAGGCCCCGCAGATCATCGATCTCGCCCCGCTCGAACCAGTCACCGACGTGCGGAATCACGCGCCGCTCGACGAAGGCGCGGACCGCATCACGCGTGGCGCGCTCGTCGTCGCTGAGCAGCGCGTCGATGTCGGCGACGTCGATCACGTCATCACTGGATGCCACGGGCTTCTCCTTGGGGCAGGTCACTCGCGCGACCGGTCGGATCGGGGCCGGCAAGCCACCGGCGGATCTCGTCACCGTGCTCATCGAGCCGCGGCGGGCGTTCGTACCCGCGGATCGGTGTCCGCGTGAACCGCAACGGAGATCGAATCTGGTCGGTACCGCCTTCGACCGGCACCCGAGGCTCAAGGCCGAGCCGCTCTGCCAGAGCGAAGCCGTCGGCGACGCTGCCGATCGTGCCGGCCGGCACCCCGGCATCCATCAGCCGCGTCGTCCACGATGCCGCGGCGTCGGCTTGCAGGCGCGCCTCGAGTGCTGCCGCCAGTTCATCCCGGTGGGCAACGCGCTGCGCGTTGGTGACGAAGCGCGGATCGGTCGCCAGGTCGGGGGCTCCCACAACCTCGCACAGCCGCGCGAACTGCCGGTCGTTTCCTACGGCGAGCGCGAGAACGCCGTCGCCGGTGTCGAGAGCTTCGTAGGGCGCGATCGACGGATGCCGATTACCGAGCGAGCGCGGAGAGTGGCCCGTCGCGAGGAACCCCGAGGCCTGGTTCACCAGCGCCGCGAGCAGGCTCGAGAGAAGAGCGACCTCGACGTGCTGCCCGAGCCCGCTCCGGGAACGCTCGTGCAGGGCAGCGAGGATGGCGACCGTGGCATCCTTAGCCGTCAGCACATCGACGATCGCAACGCCGACCTTGGATGGGGATCCGGGCGGCCCGGTGATGTCCATGAGACCGCCCACCGCTTGCACGAGAAAGTCGTAGCCAGCCGCGTGGGCGCCGGCCTTGCTACCGAACCCCGTGATCGACGCATAGACGATGGCTGGATTGCGCGCACGCGCACTCTCGTAGTCGAGCCCGAACCGCTCGAGGGTGCCGGGCAAGAAATTCTCGACGACGACGTCTGCGCGTGAGACCAGTCGGCACGCCAGGTCGAGATCCGCGGGGTCGCCGAAGTCGAGCGCGATGGAGCGCTTCCCGCGGTTGGCCGACTCGAAGTAGGAGGAGGAGTTAGCGGTCCACGGCGGGCCCCACCGCCGAGTATCGTCTCCGGATCCGGCGCGCTCCACCTTGATCACGTCGGCACCGAGGTCGGCGAGAGTGGATGCCGCCAACGGTCCTGCGAGCACGCGACTGAAGTCGGCGACGACGACGCCGTCCAGGGGCATCGGACCAGGCATCCGCTTCCTCGCTCTTCCCGGTGAGAGTGAGACAACCCTACCGAGGGAGTTCCCTGGACGTCGGGAAACGAAGAAGGTCCCCGAGCCGTAGGGCTCAGGGACCTCATCACTGTCTCAACACAGTGCGCGCCCGAAGGGACTCGAACCCCTAACCTTCTGATCCGTAGTCAGATGCTCTATCCATTGAGCTACGGGCGCATGGTCCGCTCATTTCCGCGAGCAAACCAGCGTCCAGATTACCCCACGAATGCCTCAGACAGCGAATCGCGGGAGACCGCACCGAGACTCACCCTCCCTCGGGTCTCTCACCGTCGGGAACCGGACCGGAGTCGTCGGTATCAACGATCGGCGCCGCCGCCGCCGGGCTGCTCAGTCTGCGCTGGTGCGACGCGAGGCGCGGCAGGTCGATGAGCCTGATCGACTGCATCCGCGCTGCGCGCATCGACGCGTAGTCGGGATCCAGATCCGGTCGCATCGCCTCAACGATCAGGCGCCGCTCGAGGTTCGATTCGACATCGCCCCACGCGGCATCGCGCGCTTGCTCGATCAGCTGCTCGAGTGCCGCGTCGTCGGTTGCCCTCTCACGGAGCTCCTTGGCAACCCCCGTGTACTGTCGGGCGCGCCGCCGCAGATTCCGGGAGTCACGCCCTCGGTAGTCGTGCGTCCCGCTCGGGTCGGATTGCCTCCCCCACGCGCGGCGCCAGTCGGCCCGGGCGCGATCTGCAGCTGCCGACTGCTCATCGGCGAGCGCTTCGAGAGTCTGCCGGGCGAACGGCTTCACGGCGTCAACCGAGAAGGCGCTGTCGTTGCGAATCGCGTCGACCAGAATCCGGTTTCGGATGCTCAGACGCGCCGCCGCGATGGCGATGATGACGCCCTCAGCGATCGCATCGGCCGTCCTGCCCATCCGCAACCTCCTGGGTAGAGGGTATCGGGGCATGAGAGCGGGCGCCGACCCATGGCCGGCGCCCGCGAGGGTGATGGGATCAGATTCAGGCGCGCTTCGTGTACCTGGCGTCACCGAAGCCGAGGATGAGGTATCCGATGAAGGGGAAGAGGAACAGCAGGAAGAAGGAGAACGCGCCCCCCTTGCCGAATCTCTCACCGACCTTGATCGCCACGATGATGGCCAGCACCAAGTTGGCGATGGGGATGAAGTAGAGCAGCCCGAGCCACGCTGAGTATCCGGCGATCTTCACGAGGATGAACATGTTCACGATCGGGATGATCGCCAGGATGCCGGGCCACCCCGCCTTTGCGAAGACCCGCCACAGGGCAACGACGACGATGACGTAGATCACCAGCCCGAAGATCGACGTCGTCCACAGGGACGACACACTGGCCTGGTCGGTGATGGAGGTTGCGAGCATGGCCACAGCCTAGGGCGAAAGCGACCCGCTCTTCCAGCTAACTCTCAGGAAACCGCGGCGATCCGCCACGACGCCTTGTGCGCGTCACCCGGTGCGATCACACCGAGCCCCGTGTCGAACGGGTAGCG
>Ga0310345_10003230_pt1 | contig 15637 bp, 19 predicted proteins | sample HC15DNA20500_MG_FD_204667 | JGI IMG/M metagenome (GOLD analysis project Ga0310345, IMG submission 204667) | Marine microbial communities from station ALOHA, North Pacific Subtropical Gyre - HC15-DNA-20-500_MG | ecosystem: Environmental > Aquatic > Marine > Oceanic | place: Pacific Ocean: North... | reverse complement strand
ACCTGAAGACCACCACCGCCCCGCCCCCCCTCACCCCCGCCCCCCGCCCCGGCGCCCCCGCCGAGGAAGGCTCGACGCTCTGATCCCTGAGGCGGGCGGGCACGGCCCGGTCCCGACCGTCGCAAAGCCGTAGCGGCGGCGCCCGGCCACCTCAAGGAACGAAGACCGTGATCCCTCGCCCGCAATGGCGGGGGACTGGCGGTCAACGCGCTCAGCGTATGGGAAAGCAGCCACAGCGCACTCTGCGCCATGTTCGACGTGATCGAGTAGCTTGCGCCAACGCCGGCGCGCAGACGCGGGAAAGTTTGACGCCCTGCCTTGCGGCCGTCTAGCCAGAGCGCGGTGAGCGCGCGGCGGCCTATCCGACGTCGGGCGGGAACGACAAAAAACCCGCCGCGGTTGCGACGGGTCTCTCGATAGAACTTGGTTGCGAGGGCCTGACGCCGCCGAGATCCAACCCGGTTGGACTTGGACCGCCCCCTTACGGACTTGAGCGTCATGCGAGCCTTCGGGGCCGATTACACTCAGGCCGGTCGCTCGCCCATTCTGCCGCCGCTCAGTGGCCGCTCGCCTCCCGCTCGCCATCTTGTGCCACGAGGCAAGTGCGGAGCCTCCCGCGGCTAGGACGACTTGTCCACAAACGGCCCATTCCGGACCTTCGTCTTCGGGCTGCAGCCGCCGAGCAGCGCCGCCGAAGCAGCCTTTCGTTTGTTGCGCAGCACCAGGGGCTTTGAAGAGGGCGGCGGAGCGGACACTCCGAACCTGGGAGCGACCGGTCCACCTGAACATAGCCGGCTCCTTCCTGGCGCGCGTTTCTCTCGAAGCGGAGGACGGAAGCCGGCCCGAGGTCACCGCCGGCGCCACGGCCGGGATGGATTGAGCCGGAGCCAGGGGCGGGGGTGAACAGGGGCGAGTTCGCCGGGCGCCTGCCACGTGCCGGCCATCGGCGGCGAGCTCAGTTGAATGACGCCCATCGGCGCTTGCCCGCGAGCATCAGGACGGCGAGGATGCGCATCGAGCCGGGAATGCTGGGCATTCGGCGTCCGCCTCGGCTCGGCGGCTGCTTCCCCGTCTCAGGTCGTCGGCCGGGACGTCCGGAGGCGAGCGGGGAAAGGCGAGCAACGATGCGACGCCTTGCGGGCGCCGAGGGAGGACGGAGATGACGCACGTCGCCTTGAAGCGGCTCGTTCTGGGCGCGGCATGGGCGATCCTGCCCGCCGTCGCCCCGGCCCAGGACGTGCCGGCGGCCACGCCCGACGACCTTCTGTTCTCGGCCGAGAACATGGATCGCTCGGTGGCGCCGGGCGACGACTTCTACCGCTATGCCAACGGCGCCTGGAACGTGCGCGTGGCGCGGCCGGACGACCAGCCCCGCTGGGGGATCCTCGACATCATCGGCGAGCGGGTGAAGGCGCAGGTGGCCGCGGTCGCCGAGGCCGCCGGAGCGCAGGCCGCCTCGGCGCCGAAGGGGGCGCCCACCCAGCAGGTCGGGGATTTCTTCAACGCCTACATGAACCTGGAGGCGATCGAGGCCGCCGGCATGGCGCCGCTGGCGCCGGCGCTGGCCGAGCTCGCCGCCGTCGAGGACTTCGACGACATGACCCGCTTCATGGCCGCGCAGGTCCGCGCGGGCGGGGCGAACCTGTTCAACGCCGTCGGCGTCGGCGCGGACGCCGTCGACGGCACGCGCTACGCCCTCTACGTCGTCGGCCAGAGCTTCGGGATCGATGGCTTCCTGCAGCCGCTGCTCGCGGCGCCTGAAGGGGACCCCCGCCGCGACGCCTACCGGGCCTTCATCGCCGACACGATGCGCGCCGCGGGCGACGACGCGGCCGAGGCGGAGCGGATCGCGGACCTCTCGCTCGACATCGAGACCCGTCTCTACGCCGGCTTCCTGACCCCGGCCGAGGGCAATGATCCCGCCGCCCGCGCCGGGACGATGACGCTCGACGAGGTGCAGGCGCTGATCCCGGCGATGGACGTGCGTCTCTATCTCGACACGCTCGGCTACGCCGCGATCGAGCCGGTCTACATGATGGAGCCGCGCGCCCTGCCGGCGCTGGCCGAGGTCTGGGCGACGACGCCGATGGCCGACCTCAAGGCCTATGCCCGGTTCCGGATGATCAACGCCTATCGCGACCTGCTGCCGCCCGTCTTCGCCGAGGCGAAGCGGAGGCTGGACCGGGCGCTGCTCGGCGCGGCGAAGGACCGGCCCCGGATCGAGGAGGTCCCCCGCCTGCTCGCGTCCTGGCTGCCCCACCCAACCAGCCGCCTCTACGTCGAGGCCCATTTCGACGAGGCGGCCCGGGCGGAGATGGAGGACATCGTCGCCCGCGTCCACGCCGAGTTCGGCGAGCGCATCGCCACCCGCGACTGGCTGACCGAGGAGACCCGGGCCGAGGCGCTGGCCAAGCACGCGGCCATGGAGTTCGCGGTGGGCCATCCCGACGCCTGGATCGACTACAGCGGCATCGACATCGGCGCCGCCCCGGTGGCCAACGTGATGAACATCGCCGCCTTCTTCACCGACCGCGACATCGATCGCATGACCGGCCCGGTGGTGCGCGAGGCCTTCGCCAACGTGCCGCCGATCATCGTCAACGCCGCCTACATGCCCGCGGTCAACCGCTTCGAGGTGGCGGCGGCCATCGTGCAGGCGCCGGTGTTCTCGACCGACATGGACCCGGCGCTGAAGTTCTGCCGCCTCGGCGCGATCGCCGGGCACGAGATGACCCATGGCTTCGACAGCGGCGGGCGCAAGTTCGACGCCAAGGGCGACTTCCGCGACTGGTGGACGCCCGCCGACGCCGCGGCCTTCGAGGCGGAGGCGCGCAAGCTGAACCGCCAGGCCGAGGCCTGGGAGGCCCTGCCCGGCCTGCCCCTGAACGGCCCGCTGACCGTGAAGGAGAACATGGCCGACGTGGGCGGCGTCACGCTCGGCCGCCTGGCGCTGCTGACCTGGCTGGAGGAGCATCCCGAGGACGACGTGATCCTCGACGGCCTGACGCAGGAGCAGCGCTGCTTCGTCGCCTGGGCGCAGATGTGGGCGACGCAGGCCTCGGACGCCTATATCCGCAGCAAGGTCGCCGCGGACTTCCACCCGCCCGGCCGCTACCGCGCCTTCGCAGCCCTCCAGCATCTCGACGCCTTCCACGCCGCCTTCGGCATCGAGCCGGGCGACCCGATGTGGCTGCCCCCCGAGCAGCGGGTGAACGCGTGGTGAGCCGCCGGACGGCGGGCGTATGACGGGCGGGCGCGGCCGCATCGCCGTCGCCCTTGCGACGCTGGCCGGCTGGACCGCCGTCACGCTGTTCGGCGCCCTGCTGATCCTTCCGCCCGGAACCGAGCTGCAGGACCTGGCGACGCGCGGCGTCGCCTGGCAGATCGTGCTGGCCGCCGGCCTGGTCCTTGCCGTCGTGCGCTGGCGCGGCTGGCGGGACATCGGCTTCCGCCGGCCGGCGCCGGGGACGCTGCGGCTGCTCTGGCTGCCGGGGCTGGTGCTGTCGATGCTGTTCGGCGCGGCCTTCGCACTGGGGCCGCCTCCGGCGGGCGCGGCGCTGATGGTCGCGGCGAACTCGATGCTGGTCGGCCTCTCCGAGGAGACGATGTTCCGCGGCGTGCTCTACCGAGCGCTGCGCGGCCGGCTGGCGATCTGGCCCGCGATCCTCGCGACCTCGGCCGCCTTCGGCGCGGTGCACGTGATGAACGGCGCGATCACCGGCGACTTCGGCGCGGCGGCGGCGCAGGCCTGCATGGCGGCCGCGACCGGGCTGCTGCTGATGGCGATCCTGCTGCGCACCGGCTCGCTCTGGACCGTCATCGTGTTCCACGGGCTCTGGGACTGCGCGACCTTCCTCATCGTGCTGGGCGCGGGCCAGCAAGGGGCGGAGCCGCCGCCGGAGGCGGGCGGCCTTCTCATGCCGGTCCTCCTGGTGCTTCCGGGCGCGCTCTACGCGCTTTGGCTGCTGCGCAAGGTCCACAAGGGCCCGGTCCCGGGCGATCCGATGCCGACCTGACCGGGCGCGAGGCCCTTCCGGCCCGCCGAAGGTTTCACGGCCGGTTCATTCGAGCTTGGGTTACCCTCCCCCGGCGCCGGCGACCGGCGCGAGCCCGGGGGGGAAGCCAAGCCGTGACGCCGGACCAGATCTTCGCCTTCGTCCTCGCGCTGACCAATCCGCAGCCGGCGGAGGCGGCGTTTCCGCAGCTCGCGGCCGGCGGCCACGATCCACGTCACCCGGTGGCGCTGGCGCCCTGCCTGCGGCCGCTGGATCCGTGGGAGATCGAGGGCAGGACCGTCGTCTGCGGCCGCGTCGACGTGCCGGCCGACCATGCCGCGCCGGAGGGGCGGCGGATCGAGCTCGGCTTCGCCATCCTGCGCGCGCAGAGCCTCTCGCCGGCCCCCGATCCGCTGGTGTTCCTGCAGGGCGGGCCCGGCGCCGACGTGGTCAGCCAGATGCAGACCTGGGCCGTCGCCTTCGCCGACTGGCGGGTGCGGCGGGACGTGATCGTCTTCGACCAGCGCGGCAACGGCGTCTCGGACGCGCTGACGGCCTGCCGGGGCGCCACCTCGGGCCATTTCGCCGAGATCGCGGGCGCCGAGCCCGCCTCGGACGCCGAGCCGACCTCCCCCGACGCCCTGCTTGCCGAGTGCCGCGCCGAGATCGAGGGGCGGAGCGAGGAGATCGCCCTGATCAACACCGCCCAGAACGCCGGCGACGTGGCGGCGCTGGTCTCGGCGCTGGGGTTCGGGGAGAGCTGGAACCTCTACGGCGGCTCCTACGGCACCAAGCTGGGGCTGGAGGTGATGCGCCAGGACCCGCCGGGGCTGCGCGCGGTGATCCTCGACGGCGTGGCTCCGCCGGAGGTGCGTCTCTATGACGAGCTCGCCGGCCCCCCGGACGAAGCGGCGGCGGCGATCTTCGATCAGTGCGCCGGCGATCCCGCCTGCGCCGAGGCCTATCCGGACCTCGAGAGCCGCTTCAACGCCCTGATGGAAAAGCTCGCCGCCGAGCCGATCCCCGGCGCCCGCGGCCGCCCTCCCGTCTCGGCGGAGCTCGTCGCCGGCCTGATCAAGGCCCGCAACAAGCCCGGCGTCCTGACCGGCGTCACCGCCTGGCTGCCGAAGCTGATCGTCGAGCTGGAGGCGGGCGACACGACCACGCTCGACGCGATCCTGGACGACGAGATCCCACCCCCGCCGCCCACGCCCGAGCAGGTGGTCGCCGCCGCCCCGATCGAGCTGACCGAGGACCAGACGGCGCTGGCCGAGGCGGTGCTGCACATGGCGCAGCAGCAGGCGGCCTCGAGCGCCGCGATGCGCTCGGCCCTGGTCAAGCTGGGCGAGGACGCCGCCCTGATGTCGACGCCCGAGGACCTCCCCGAGGCGTTCGAGCGCGCCATGGTGCGCGAGGCGCAGCGGATGACCCGCGACGACGTGCTGGCGCTTCTGGACGGCTATGCCTCGCTGCGCGACGGGCCGAGGCGGCGCGGCGCGCTGCTGGATTTCGTCTCGGCCCATTTCAACGGCGACGCGCGCCTGCGCCTGTCGCGGCTGGTGCAGGCGATGACCCCGGGCGACGTCGAGCAGGCCTTCGTCCGCCTCGACCGCGACACCCGCCCTTACGAGGCGGAGCTGCTCTTCGGCTTCCACCTGATGGTCTACGCCTGCCAGGAGGACCTGCCGTGGAACGGGCCGGAGACGGCGAAGGCTTTCCTGCAGACCCTGCGCATCCCGGCGATGGCGGGGACCACGGAAACCGAGCTCGAGAGCCTCTTCGCCCAGTGCGAGGCGCTGTTCGAGCCGAGCCCGCGGCCGGGGTTCCACACGCCGATCCGCTCTTCGATCCCGACGCTGCTGCTCAATGGGCTGATGGACGTCCAGACCAGCTGGAAATGGGGCGGGCGGGCCGCCGAGACGCTGGACCACGCCACCAACCTGGTGTTCCCGGAGACCGGGCACGGGACGCTGCTCTACCACGCCTGCTCGCGCGACATCGGCGTGGCCTTCATCGAGAATCCGCAGGCCCCGGTCGACGCCGGCTGCATCGACGACCTGGCGGTCAGGTGGGTGCTGCCCGACGGCGCCCGCAGCGAGGGCACGCCCTGGCCGGTCAGCCACCGCTGATCCGTGCGGCAGGCGGTTGCGGACTGGCGCAGGGCGGCGCGCACGGGCAGGATGACGCAACGGCGCCGTCGGCTCCGACGCCGCGTCTGATCCGGGAGGGCGCATGTTTCCGCTGGTCGACGACACCAAGGTCCGGTTCGCGGAAGCGGGGCGGGACATCGTCTTCGACGCCGTCGAGCATTTCGCGCTGACCGATCCCGCGCGCGGGCGGCTGGTCACCAGCCTGCTGCCGCTCGACGACATGGGGGTGTTCCTGGTCCGCTCCACCGGCCACGACATCGCGCTGTCGGAGCGGACCCGCACCACCTTCATCGCCCCCCTGAGCGGCGAGATCCGGGTCGAGGTCGAAGGCGCCCGCGCGCGCGGCGTCCCCGGCCGCTCGATGCTGCTGCGCCCGGGGTTCCGCAGCACGCAGGTGCGCCCGCCGGACGCCTCGCCCTTCGCGGCCATCGCGGTCATCGCCCCGCTCGCCCCCGGCGCCGGAGAGACCGCTCCGGCGCAGAGCTTCGATCCCGGCGCCGACGCGACGGCCGACGCGATGCACGGCTACCTGCGCTATTTCGCGCAGGCCTATGCGCCGACCGACAGCCCCCTGCGCGGGCCCGCGGCGCTTCGGGCGACGCAGGCGCTGCTGCGGGACTTCTTCGCCGCCATGGCCCCCGCCGCGGCGCGCCCCGCGCTCTCGCTGTCGGAGCGGCGGGTCCGCCAGGCCGAGGAGATGATCCTCGCCCGCCACGACGAACCCATCGCCATCGCCGACGTGGCGGCGGCCATCGGCGTCTCGATCCGCAGCCTGCAGCTCGCCTTCCGCGAGCGGCGCCAGCGCAGCCCGCGAGACGTCCTCAACCAGGTCCGGCTGGAGGCGGCCCGCGCCCGCCTGACCTCGGCGGGGCCGGAGGATCGGGTGACCGATCTCGCCCTCGCCTGCGGGTTCACCCATTTCGGACGCTTCGCCGTCGCCTATCGCGAGGCCTTCGGCGAGCGTCCCTCGGACACGCTGCGCCGGGCCAGGGGCTGAAGGCGTCGGCGGGCCCGGGGTTTTCGCATTCCGGATAGTCGCCTTCGCGCTCGTCATTGCGATGGGGCAGCGCTCGGGCGACCGTATCGGCAGATGCGACGCGGACCGTCGCGTCGCCGCAACGACAGGAGCTTCCCGTGAAGACTGGCCTCGTCCTCGTTTCCCTGCTGGCCGCGGGTCTCGCCCTGTCCGCCTGCGCGCAGGAGACCCGCCATTCGGGCCACGCCGCGCCCGGCGGCGGCGCGCCGAACCTGCACCGGCACGACAACGGCTCGATCACCGTGCGCTACGACAACGGCTGCGTGGTCACCTACAACAAGGACGGCCGGCGCAGCGGCTCCAACGGCTGCCGCCCGGGCCAGGTGGAGCGCGCCGACACGGCCGTGCAGGAAGATGCGCAGGCCCATGGCGGCGGCGGGCTGAAGTTCCACAAGCGCAAGGACGGAACCGCCCGCGTGACGTTCAACGACGGCTGCGTGGTCACCTACAACCGCAAGGGCGACCGCACCGGCTCCAGCGGCTGCCACGCTTCCCAGGTCGAGCGCGCCGACCGCGCCGCCCAGAACAACTGGTGAGCCGCCGCGCCGGCGCCTCGCCATCTGGCCGCCCCCGGCCAGGGACCGTCGCGGCCGCCCCTCGCAGGGTCCGCGGCGGTCCGCAATCCGCAAGCGGGACCGCGCAGGCGGCCCATCCCACAGGAGAGACGAGATGACCCCCGACGCCCTTTCCCGCCGCTCGGCGATGGCGCTCGCGGCCGGCGCGGCCGCCCTGGCCGCCGCTCCGGCCCGGGCCGCCGACCAGCCGAACATGCAGTCGGCGCTCGACCATCTGCACAAGGCCAGGGAGTTCCTAGAGAAGGCCAAGGCCAACAAGGACGGCCACCGCAACGACGCCATCGCGCTGGTCGACCAGGCGATCGAGCAGGTCAAGAAGGGCATGGATGCCGCCTGACCCCGCGAGCCGGGCGCCGCGGCGCCCGCCTCCGCCTTCCCGACGACGGAGCTTGCCATGCCCACCCTTCGTTCCCGCGCAGGCGTCGCGGGCGCCTGCCTCCTCCTCGCATCGGCCGCCGGCGCTTCGGCCGCCGAGCCCGTCGCCGAGGCCGACATGCTGCGCTGGTGTCAGGGCGAGGCCGCGGCCCGCTTCGACGTCGATCCGCAGTCCATCGAGATGGGCGAGCTCGACGAGGCCCGCAACGACGGCCGCCTGGCCCATGGCCGCTACAAGGTGGGCGGCAAGGCCACGACTTTCCTCTGCCGCTACAGCCCGAAGGGCGTGTTCCGCTGGGTCCACACCGAGGACGAGCAGGCGGTGATCTCGGAGAACCGCAAGCAGTCGATCGACGCCGACGGCGGCGCCACCCCCCGCCAGGTCCGCGCCTGCAACGCCGTCGAGGACCGCTACGGCGAGGTGGTCGAGACCACGCCCCTCAAGCCCGGCGCCTTCGAGCTGATCCTCGAGTATGACGACGGCCGCTACGTCTGCGACGTCGAGGAAAACGGCAAGGTCACTTTCTTCGAGAAGCTGCACTGACGCCTTGCGCGCAGACCGTCGGCCGGGGATGCGCCCCGCCCCGGCTGATCGGGTCGCCGCCTTCCGCGCAGTCGCCGCCCGCCCCCAGCCCCAGGATCCGCGAATGCCCCACGTCCCCCGCCTGCGCGCCGACCATCTCGTCCGCGCCGTTCCCCGCCTGGCGCCCGCCCTGCTGCTTGCGGCCCTGCCGCTGGCCGAGGCGGCCGAGGCCCAGTCCCTGCGTCCGGCCCTGCGCGCGGCGGCCAGAGACTCGACTTTCGGCAAGGACATCGCGGGGCTGGCGGGGTTCGCGGCGCTGCCGGGGGTGAAAGCCTCGGGCTACTCGATCGAGCGCGACGCCCCGACCCGGGACACCGAGGTCGGCCGCTACGCCGCCCCCCTCTCGCACCGCTTCGACGGCGTCGGGGTTCTGGGCGGCGACCTCTACCTCGAGGGCACCCTGGGCTGGTTCACGCTGGAGCAGACCTACCCGACCTTCTTCACCGGCACGCGGTTCCAGCCCGCCCCCGACAGCCGGATCGACGCGGTCTCCGCCACAGGCGGCATCGGCGTGGCCTGGGATGTCGCCGAGCGCCTCTCGCTCACCCCGATCTTCATGCTGGGCTATGCCCATGTCGAGGACGACACCTCCTTCATCGGCCCCGGCGCGGCGCGGCTGGACCGGGCCAGCCGCGGGATCCTGTTCAACTGGGACGCGCAGGAGCTGCTCTACGGCCCGGCGCTGAAGGTCGAATACGGCCAGCCGCTGGCCGGCGACGTGAACTTCACCGCGACCGGCCGGGCCAACTGGGTGCTGGGCACGACCCTCGCCGCCTCCAGCCGGGCGCTGGAAGGCGACACCTCTTTGGTCATCGGAACCCTGCACGGAGAGCTCGACGGCCCCACCACCCATTCCATCGCCGGCCGCGAGCTGCGCTGGATCCTGTTCTCCGCCGCGACGCTGCTGGCCGGCGACGCCTCGAACGCCCTGGGCGTCGACTGGATCGCCGAGTTCGGGATCGGCGCCGAGATCGTCGACCGCGAAGTCGCCGCCGGCTTCGGGCTCGAGGGCGTCAGCCTCCGCGCCTCCCTCATCACCGGCGACGGCGTGGCGGGCTGGAGCCTGGGAGGCGCCCTGGAGTTCTGAGCGGGGGAGGGCCGCACCGGAGGGCGGGCTCTTGCCAGCGCAACGCTCGCGGGCGAGCCCTCCGAACCTGGGTGGGTGCGGCGCCGGCTCGCCCGAGGCGCTCAGGACCCTGCCGCAGAGCAGGCCCCAGCCGATGTCCTCAGCAAGCGGCGCCAGCGCCCAGCCATGCGTCCTAGAATACGACTGGGGATCTGTACACGCAACGCGATCGCTCCTGACCGAGCCGCAGTCGTCTCCCCGCTCATATCGCCTGGCGCCGCAACGCAACCACGTGTCCGAAATGGTCGCGAAGCCGCCACGCCGCGGCGCGGCATCGCCGTGCTATGATGATTCGGCCGGCAAGGCGTCGGCGATGAGGATGGGAGGAGCGGCGGAGGCATCGTGACCCTGCCCCCGCGCGAACGCCCCCGATTTTGGGTTAGGCTGTTCTCCTTGGAAGGAGAGACGCGGATGCGCAGGAGCCGGTTCAGCGACGAGCAGATCATCGCGATCCTGAAGGAGCATGCGGCCGGGCTTGGGACGGCCGAGCTGTGCCGCAAGCACGGGATCTGCGACGCGACGTTCTACAAGTGGCGGTCGCGCTATGGCGGTATGGAGCCGAGCGACGCGAAGTGGCTGCGGTTGCTCGAGGAGAAGAACGCCAAGCTCAAGAAGCTGCTGGCGGAGTCGATCCTCGACGTCTCGACGCTGCGCGAGATGCTTGGAAAAAACTTCTGACGCCCGGTTTGACGTGAGACCCGTTCCTCCTCCATCCCATCGGAGAGTCCACGACTGAAATCTGCCCGTCAGGCGGCTGCCTGGGAAAGTGTGATATTCCTGGCGAATTCGCCCGGTGGTATATTGCTGAGCGCCGAATGTGGTCGGACCTCGTTGTAGTCGCGCCGCCACGCTTCCAGGACGCCACGGGCGTGGCCGAGACCCGAGAACAGCGTCTCGTTCAGGAGCTCGTCGCGCAGCCTGCCGTTGAAGCTCTCGATGAAGGCGTTCTGCTGCGGCTTGCCCGGCGCGATGAAGTGCCGGTCGATCCGGCGCGCCTCGCTCCAGGCCAGCATCGCCATGCCGGTGAACTCGGTCCCGTTGTCCGAGACGCAGGTTCACGCGCGGCCGCGTCGGGCGATCACGGCGTCCATCTCGCGCGCCACACGCCGCCCGGAAAGTGAGGTGTCTGCGATCAGGGCCAGGCATTCGCGGGTGAAGTCGCCGACCAGCGTGAAGACCCGGAACCGGCGGCCATCGGTGAAGGCGTCGGAGACGAAGTCCATGCTCCAGCGTTGGTTCGGGCCGTCGGGCAGGCTGATCGGGCGGCGGGTTCCCAACGCCCGCTTGTGGCCGCCGCGGCGCTTCACCTGCAGCTTTTCTTCAGCGTAGAGGCGGCGCAGCTTCTTGAGGTTCATCGACCAGCCCTGTCGTTCAAGCATGACGTGGATGCACCGATACCCGAAGCGGCGGCGTTCGGCGGCCGTTGTGCGCAGGGCTTCGCGCAGCTCGGCGTCGTCGCCGCGGCGGGCGACGTAGCGAACCGACGAGCGGTCGACGTCCAGGATCGCGCAGGCCCGCCGCTGGCTCACGCCGTACGCGGCGCAGACATGCGCGACGGCTGCGCGCTTGACGGCGGGCCTCACCACTTTTTTCCAGCGACGTCGCGAAGAACGGCGTTGTCCAGCATCGCTTCGGCCAGCAGCTTCTTCAGCCTGGCGTTCTCGTCTTCGAGCGTCTTGAGCCGGCGCGCTTCGGACACGTCCATGCCGCCGTATTTGGCCTTCCACTTGTAGACGGTCGCCGTGCTGACCCCGTGCCGACGGCAAACATCCGCCGTCGTCTCTCCGCTCTCCTCCTCCCGCAGGATCCCGATGATCTGTTCCTCGCTGAACCGCGATCGCTTCATGAGCCCATCTCCTTGATCGGGGGGACTCTACATCAGGCTGGAGGAGCTTTCGGGGCTCACGTCAGGTTCAAGGAGGAATGCCGTGAGCTGGGCCATGACCGAGAGAGGCTATTCGCAGCGCCGCGCCTGCGGACTGGTCGGGATCGCGCCGAAGACGTTCCGATACGTCTCGACGCGGCCCGACGACGGGGAACTGCGCAGCCGCCTGAAGACCCTGGCCGACGAGCGCAGGCGGTTCGGCTATCGCCGTCTGCACATCCTGCTGCGGCGGGAAGGCGTCGGCGTCAACCACAAGAAGCTGTTCCGCCTATACCGCGAGGAACGGCTGACGGTCCACCGTCGCGGCGGCCGCAAGCGGGCGCTGGGAACGCGCGCGCCCATGGCGATCCCGCAGGGGCCTGGCCAGAGATGGTCGACCGACTTCGTCCAGGACCTGCTGACGGATGGCCGCCGGTTACGCATCTGGGGCCTGGTCGATGACTTCAGTCGGGATTGCCTGGCCCTGGTCGTCGATACCTCGATCTCGGGGCGTCGCGTGGCGCGGGAACTGGACCGCGTGATCGAACTGCGCAGGCGGCCCTGCATGATCGTCAGCGACAAGGGGACGGAGTTCACCGCCAACGCCATGCGGACCTGGGCGTCCGATCTCGGCGTGGAATGGCACTTCATCGCGCCTGGAAAGCCGATGCAGAACGGCTTCGTCGAGAGCTTCAACGGCAGGCTCCGCGACGAATGCCTCAACGAACAACTCTTCCGCGGTCTCTCGGACGCGCGGCGGATCCTCGATGCCTGGCGGGCCGACTACAACCACGCCTGCCCTCACATTAGCCTCGCCGGCCTCACGCCGGCGGAGTTCGCAACCCGGTCCAGAGAGGACCAGACCGAGAACAAACCTAGCTTATGAGCGAGGGCATGCCGGGGGCAGGGTCAGCGGAGGCGATCCAGGGGCAGGTTCACGCCGGCCGATGGGCGCCCATTCCGCCATGAAGCGCCACAAACGCGAACGCCGCCCATGGGGCGGCGTTCAAGTGTTTGCGCTGTGTGGCATATCTGGTTGCGGGGGCAGGATTTACGCTTCGCGACAGACTGATGTATTAGGATCAGGACTCATAATCAGAATGCGACGATGACGGCGATAGTGGCTGCGGCGAAGAAGAGATCGCCGCATCTGTCGTATCGGGTGGCGATGCGCCGCCAGTCCTTGAGCTTGGGGAAGCTGTTCTCGATCTTCGACCGTTTTCGGTAGAGCGTCCGGTCGCAGGGGATCGGCGCGAACCTGTTGCGCTTCGAGGGGATGCAGGCGACGAAGCCGCGGCCGGCCAATTCGCGCCGGAAGCCATCGGCGTCGTAGGCGCAGTCGGCGATCACCACCGCCGCCTGGGGCAGCCAGTCGAGGAACTCCTGCGCGCAGCTGCGGTCGTGCTTCTGGCCGGGCGTGAGCATCATCACCAGCGGCCGGCCTCGGTGATCGGTCACCGCGTGCAGCTTCGAGGTCAGTCCCCCACCGAGCGCCCCAGCTGTCGCGCCCCCCTTTTTTCGCCGCCAGCGAGGCCGCGGTCCGGTGCGCCTTCAGGTGGGTGGCGTCGAGGGCCAGGTGCTCGGGAGCGCCGCCGGCCATGGCCTCCAGCCGCACATCGTTCCATAGGTGCTACGGCATTCAGTTCGCCAACCGCGCCCAAGATGCCTACGCCTTTGCGCATATCTTCAGCCGCATCTGCCCGGAGCATGGCATCGAGCATCGGCTCACGAAGGTGAAGCATCCGTGGACCAACGGTCAGGGCGAGCGAATGAACCGCACGATCAAGGACGCACCGTCAAGCGCTTCCACTACAACGATCATTCACAGCTTCAGAGCCATCTGGCGGACTTCATCGACGCCTACAACTACGCGCGGCGTCTGAAGGGCCTCGGCGGCCTCACGCCCGATGAGTTCATCTGCAAATGCTGGACAGCCGAACCCGAGAGGTTCGACCTCGATCCGATGAATCAAATGCTGGGACTGAACACCTAGGACGCGGACTCATAAAACCTGAGCCACAGGCGGGAGCAGGCGGTGAGAATGGCGGCGAGGTAGTTTCGGGCCGATTTCTCGTATCGGGTCGCGATGGCTCTGAAGTTCTTGAGCTTGTTGAAGAAGCGTTCGACGAGGTTGCGCTGGCGATAGAGCGCGGGATCGACCGTGCGCTGGACCTTGCGATCCCGCTGCGTGGGGATGTGTCCGCGCCCGCCCCGCGCCGCGATCAGATCGAGCACCGCCCGGGCGTCGTATCCGCGGTCCGCCACGACGTCGCCCGGCGCCGGATGGGCCGCCAGAAGCTCCGCCACCGCCGCCTTGTCCGAGGCCTGACCCGGCGCCAGCGGCAGGCCGCGGGCGTCCACCATGGCGTTGATCTTGGTGCTCAGTCCTCCACGAGAGCGACCGAGGGTGTGATCCGACCCCCCTTTTTCGCCGCCGCCTGCTGGTGGGCGCGGATGATCGAGCTGTCGATGAACTGCATGGAATCGGGCGATCGTTCCGACAGTTCCTCGAACACTCGAACCCAGACGCCGGCCTTTGCCCAGCGATTGAACCGGTTGTAGACGGTGGTGTACGCGCCATAGCGCTCCGGCAGATCGCGCCAGGGCGACCCGGTGCGCAGGATCCAGAAGATCCCGTTCAACACCCGCCGATCGTCAACCCGGGGCACACCCCGCGGCTTGTTGGGAAGAAGGGGCTGGATCAGCCCCCACTCCACGTCCGTCAGATCGAACCGCGCCATGCCTGATCTCCTGCCTGCACGGCAGTGAATCACGACCGCAACCGCGCGGGAAGCCCCTTAATGAGTACGCGTCCTAGTCCCTCGCGAGGCACGACCCTCGCGCGGCAACCGCCGTCAATCTGCGCCCGCTTGGCGCACTCGTTCAGCGTCTACGCCGCGCAGCCAATTTGGCCTGCTGCCGGTTGCGTGGACACGAGAATGAGGTCGTGACCATGGATCCGGAGAGCGGATATGTTGAGACGAACGTTCAGTCGGGAGTTCAAGATCGAGGCGGTGAAGCTGGTGAAGGAGGGGGGCGTATCGGTCCCGCAGGCGTGCCGCGACCTTGATCTGGCGGAGAGCATCCTGCGTCGCTGGATGCGGGAGGCTGCGGCGGCGCCGAGCTCGGCCTTCCCCGGCCACGGGCAGCCGCACGCCGAGCTGGCCGAAGTCGCGGCTCTGAAGAAAGAGGTCGCCAAGCTCACGGCGGAGCGTGACATCCTGAAAAAGGGTCGCCATTGGAGCGCCATTGGTCCGAGGGACAATGGCGACGCTTTCTTCGCGCGGGAAGCGACATGACGTTCGCCTTCATCGCGGAGCACGGAGGCATCTGGCTCGTCGCGTGGATGTGCGACGGGCTGGGCGCCTCACGCTCCAGCCTCCACGCCTGGTCGATGAAGGCGGACGCGACGCCTCATTGGCGATGGACGCGCTGATGATAGCGGTCCTGCGGCGCGAAAAGGCCGATGCGTCGCTCGCATCATTCGGATCGGGGATCCCCAATGCGCCAGCGACCCGTTCCAGCGCCTGCTACTCGACCACGGCATCACCTGCTCGATAAGGCTGGGCGGGGAACGTCCGGGACAATTTGGCAATGGAGAGCTTCCTCTCTTCGCCGGAGACCGAGTGGACCGCCCGCAAGGTCTACCGCAATCGCGACGGCGCCCGCGCCGATGTGTTCGACTACATCGAGCGCTTCGACTATCCGCGGCAAGGCATTCGAAGCTGGGATATCTCAGCCGGATGGCGTTCGAGGAACGGCCGATGCAGACTTATCCCCGGGTCCACCGAACCGGCAGCAGGCCAATCCTCGATCAGCGGCCGGCCCCGGACCATCGCGGTCCGGGCGATGCGCTTGAGCTGTTCGAGGTCGCGCATCGTGTGCGGGACCTCGGCCGAGGTGGTGCGCTCGTTCGTCAGCAGGAACTTGGCG
>Ga0310345_10003229_pt1 | contig 15639 bp, 18 predicted proteins | sample HC15DNA20500_MG_FD_204667 | JGI IMG/M metagenome (GOLD analysis project Ga0310345, IMG submission 204667) | Marine microbial communities from station ALOHA, North Pacific Subtropical Gyre - HC15-DNA-20-500_MG | ecosystem: Environmental > Aquatic > Marine > Oceanic | place: Pacific Ocean: North... | reverse complement strand
AGTCGACGCGCGGCGATCTCCTTGAGCTTGCGAACCGCGTCGTTGGCAGCGGCGAAGTTCGTGCGCGTCATCGTGAACGACGTATTGCTGCCGAACTGCCCCAGTGTCCAGGGCAGCCCCCGGCTCGAATCACCGCGCACGATCTCGCAGTTCTCCCAGTCGCACTTGAGCACCTCCGCGGCGACCCGTGACGTCGTCGAGTACGAGTACGTGCCGAGGTTCCCGACTCCGGAATGAATGTTCAACTTTCCTTCCGGCGTGAGCACGACCAGCCCGTCGAATCCGCTGGCGCCTGCTGAGTGGAACGCCTGCCCAACGCCCACCCCGCGGACTTTGGATCCGTTGCGTTCGCCGCTGCGCGCACGGCGCTCCTCCCATCCGAAGCGCTCAGCGCCCTGCTCCAACGCCTCGCGCATATAAGCGCTCGTGATGCCGCTACGGTTACTGCCGTAGAGGGACTCATGGGTCGGCGCGTTGATGTGCCGAATCGCGACCTGGTCAAGACCGAGCTGCTTCGCAGCCTTGTCCAGTAGCGGCTCAACCGCGGTCGCCATCTGATTCTGCCCCGGGCCCCTCTGCGCTCCGCGCGGAGGCGTGTTGGTCAGCACCGACATCCCCCGGTAGCGCATGTTTAGGGGCGTGTACACGATCGAGATCGCACTGGCAGCCGCGTTCATGTCGCCACCGCCCTGGTTCGGTCCGTTCTCCTGCACGATGTACACGTCGATGGCCGTAATTCGGCCGTCGTCCCGGAATCCCATCTTGATGCGACCCTGGAAGCCGGGTCGCGCCGAACCGAGGAAGTACTCCTCGCTGCGGCTGATTCTCATGAGCACCGGCTTCTGGACCTTGCGCGACATGTGCGCCGGAATCGAGAGTAGCGGATAAGGTCCGCCCTTAGATCCGAAACCACCACCGCAATACTCTGCGATGTAGACCAGATCCTCCGGTTCGATGCCGATGTACGCGGCGATTCCCGGATGCACGAAGCTTTGGCTCTGGGTCGATGCGTGCAGATAGCACTTGCCGTTTTCCCAGTACGCCATCGCGGTTCGCGGCTCCATCGAGTGATGTGATGTGCCCGCGGTCACGAAGGTCTCGTCCAGGATGATGCTCGCTTCGGCAAAGCCCGCGTCGATGTCGCCATACGACCATTCGGTGCCGGGTTCGCCCATTGGCAACCGGCCTTCGCCCGCGGCCGCGAAGTCTTCCTCGGTCCACTTCCGCTCTTGAACCTCACCCGATACGACCGTGTTCCCGTCCGTGCGCGCGTTGGGGCCGCCCGGTCGCAGGCTCTCGAGCGGATCCACACAAAAGGGCAGCGGCTCGAGGTCGAGCACGATCGCGTCGATCGCGTCCTGGGCGATGGTTTCGGTGACCGCGGCCACGGCCAAGATCGGCTCGCCGACGAAGTGAGGCTCGTCGGTCAGAATGTTATTGGCTGGGCCGGCCTGCTCCGGAACTTCGTCCGCCCTCAAGATGGCCACGACTCCGTCCATCGCGAGCGCCGCGGTGGCGTCGACGCCCCGAACACGACAGTGCGGCATCGGGCTCTTGAGCAGGCGGCAGAAGAGCATGCCGTCCCTGCGGAAGTCCTCTGCGTATTTCGCGCGACCCGTCACCTTTCCGTAGATGTCGGGTGGTGCGTAGTCCTTTCCAAGTAAGTCAGCCATGCTATGCCTCGCTCCCGGCACGCATCACGCCGTTCAAGTAGTGATTGTAGGCGCCGCACCGGCACAAATTGCCCGCCATCGCTTCGCGGGCCTCCTGCCGGGTTGGATTCGGATTCGCACGCAGCAGCGCCACCGCGGACATCACCTGGCCCGAGGTGCAGAAGCCGCACTGCGGACCCAACTCGTCGACGAAGGCCTGCTGTACCGGATGCAGGGTGCCGTCCGGACTCTCGAGTCCCTCGACGGTAGTGATCTCTCGGTCGCGCACGCGATGCGTAAGCGTCGAACACGAGTAGTAGTTCACGTCGTCGATCAGCACGGTGCACGCGCCGCATTCACCGCGGTCGCATCCGAGCTTGGTGCCGGTGAGGCCGAGCTTATAGCGCAGCGTCATGGCTAGCGTTTCACCCGGCAGTACGTCGACGCGGCGCACCTGGCCGTTCACGGTCAAGGAAAGCAGCCGCTCTACGCCACCGGTTTGGGCTGGCAGTGGTGTCGTACATCCAGCTCCGAAGTACGACATGCCAGATACTGAGACACCGGACGCGATCACTCCCTTGATGAAGTCACGACGCGACCAACTCGAATGCGTCGTCGCAAAGGTGACCGTCGTGCCCGGCGAGTCTGACGAGTCCATCTCGCTCACATTTCTACTCCCGTCTGAGGCACTAGAGGCATGGTACGCCGTGTAGCGGGAACGGACAACCGCGAAACAGGTAGCGGGACGTCTCCGCGGAAACGCTTTGCGGCCGTTTCGCGGCAGGCGGTACATCAGGCGCTAACTTGGGCGAGTCGTTGCCCCCCCGCGTACGCTCTTGACCAACTCAACCAAGTTCTTCGTGTCCTCCATGGCCGCCCAACCTTTGACGATCTGGCCCCGCGCTGTCCTCTCAACCTCCGGGTTAGGATCTGAATCGAAATGCTGGTCGGGCTGGACGCAATGGACGAAACACGGTGGAGCCCTACCTTCCCCGTCATGACCGAGTTCTTCCAGATTGAGTGGGTACAGCGGACCGTCCTCATCGTGGGCGGCGTGCTGGTAGGCTTGCTGCTCGAACGGGTCGTCGTCACGCGTGCTCATCGCATTGCGAAAAAGACGCGCTTCAAGTGGGACGATCTGATCGTCGAGTCGGTGCGAGGGGTGCCGACGATTTGGCTCACGTGCGCTGGCATCTATCTGGCGCTGAGTGTTGGAACGCTCGATCCGCTGCTCGTGAGCACCGTGTTGAGCGTGCTTACGGTCGTCTTGATCGGCTCCGTTGCGATCGCAGGCATGCGCGCGACGGGGGCTGCTGTGGAGATGCTCTCAGGCCGCGCGGAAGGAGCGATCGGCTCCCACACGCTCGTGGTGAACACGGCTCGACTCGCCGTAGGCGTGATCGGCGTCTTCATCATTCTGCAGAACCTCGGCATCGACATCACGCCGCTCATTGGGGCACTGGGAATCGGTGGCCTCGCGGTCGCGCTCGCGCTGCAGGATACGCTTGGCAACCTCTTTGCCGGCGTTCAGATCATTCTCTCCAAGCAGGTCCGACCACAGGACTATGTGCGACTCGACTCGGGCGACGAGGGCTGGGTCACGGACGTGAAGAGCCGTACCACCACGATCCTCACGTTCCCCGACGGCAACCTCTTGGCGGTGCCGAACACACTGTTGGCGTCCTCGGTGGTGAAGAACTTCAGCATGCCGCGCAAGGCGCTCTGGGTCAGCGTGGAGGTGGGGGTGAGCTACGACAGCGATCTCGAGCATGTGGAGCAGGTGACACTCGAGGTCGCGGGTCAGGTTTTGGCATCCGTAGATGGCGGTGGCTCGGTCGAAGACCCGGTCGTACGTTATCACACATTTGGCGACTCCAGCATCAATTTCGAGATCCGAATGCAGGTGCGAGAGTTCGAAAGTCAGGGGCCCGTTCGGCACGAATTGGTCAAGCGTTTGCACGAACGCTTCAACGATGAGGGGATCGAAATTCCGTTCCCCATCCGCACTGTGCTCATGCCGGGCGCCGAGGGCGCGTAGCTCCCTGTCACGCGGGGATCTATCTGTATCGTCCCCTAGAACCCTTGCCGAGGTAGCAGGTTGGCGAATCAGCCGCGGCTCGCCACGGAGTCGATCGCGGGCCGAAGGCCGTATCAGGAAGACACCGTTCTCTCGCAGGCACTTTCAGGCGCACGCACGCTCGTCGCCGTAGCGGACGGGATGGGTGGTCATGCCGCGGGCGACGTCGCCAGTGCACTGGCGATCGAGACCCTCCTGGCTGCTCTCGAGGATGGCAAGGACCTGGAGCTAGGGTTCGGGCTGACCATCCGCTAACTAGCAAAAGGGGCCTATCAGCTCGGCGCTAGCGGCCGATCTTCTCCCCCATCGGCCATGGCGCGCCTTGGTCTCCCGCGGGGACTTCGCCGATCCCCATGTAGACGAATTTCTGCACGCGCTTCCCCTCGTAGGTCTCGGTCGTGTAGATGTTGCCCTGGGAGTCCGTGGCGATGGAGTGCACGGCGAAGAAGAGGCCTGGCTGGCGACCGCCGTCGCCGAAGCTCGTCAGCACCTCGAGCGACTCGCGCTCAATGATGTACACCTTCATGTTCTTGCCGTCCGCGAGGTACATGTACTGCTGGTTGGGGTCCCTCGAGAATGCGATATCCCAGGTCGAGCCGTCACCCATCGTCATCGGCGCGATCCGCTTTTCGGCCACGAACGTGCCGTCCTTGCGGAAGACCTGAATCCGGTCGTTGGGGCGATCGCAAACGTACACCAGCCCGTCCGCCGTCGGCTCAGCGCAATGCACTGGGCTCCGGAACTGCTGGATGAGCGGCGCATTGGGGTCATAGCTGCCGGTGTATTCATCGCTGGGCACGTTGCCGTAGGCTCCCCAGAATCGCTTGATGGCGCCCGTGTTGATGTCGACGACTGCGACGCGCTTGTTGCTGTAGCCGTCTGCTACGTACACCTCATCGTTCTCCACGTCGAAGGAGATCTTGGCCGGCCGACCGAAGTGCTCGGTCGAGGTGCTGCCGCGGTCCGTGCCCGGCGTACCGTACTGCGCGAGAAACCGGCCGGTGTTCGTGAATCTCAGGACATGGCCGTCACCGTTTCCGTTTCCGCCGATCCAGACGTTGCCGAAGGGGTCGATCGATATGCCGTGGTTGGACGTCGGCCAACTGTAGCCTTCTGCGGGGCCGCCCCAAGAGTCGATCAACACGCCGTCGGGATTGAAAACCAGCACGTACGGTGCGGGCGAGCAGCACTCGCTGGTGGGCGGATCCTGGGCGGCACCGATCTCGGTGCGCGCGTTGAGAGGCGCCTGCCGGTGGATGATGTAGACGTTGTCGGCAGCGTCGATGCCAACGCCCACCACCGACCCGAGGACCCAGTGGTTCGGCAGAGGCTGGGGCCAAAACGGATCGACTTCGAAGATGGGCGCCATCACTGCGTTCTCATCAAGGACCGCGGCGGTATCCTCGATCGCGTTGGCTACGAAGGCCAGCGTCGTGATTGAAAGAAGGAGTGCGAGTCCGTAGACCAGATTGCGCTTCATGATGCATCCCCCGAGCGGGACAGGAGTCATTGGAACGCTACGCGCCGCGCGTGCGTCCGGCAATCGGGTCTGGACTTGAGCCGCCCGGTGCCCGACAGTGCGTGCCATGAGACGCACAGCCGCGATTGTCGTAGCCCTCGTTCTCCTGCTTCCGTCCTGGCCGGAGGCGCATGAGATACCCGCCGACGTCACAGTACAGGTGCTCGTCGCGCCGGAAGGCGGCACGCTGCGATTGTTGGTACGCACGCCTCTATTCGCGATGCGTGAATTCGACTTTCCCGTGCGGGACCCGGGCTACCTGGAGATCGCCGAGTCCGACCCGCTGATTCATGATGCCGCGGTCCAGTGGATCGGGAACTACATCCGGCTGTACGAAGGCGCGGAGGCTTTGCCCGCGCTCGAACTCGTGGCAGCACGAGTTTCGTTGCCCAGTGACGGCTCTTTCGCCAGCTACGAGACCGCGCTGGCGGGCGTGAGGTCGCCGCCGCTCGATGCGGACGTCGACTTGCCGCCGGCGCAGGCGTTGCTGGACGTACTCTTCGAGGTCCCGATTGCCTCCGACCAATCGGAGTTCTCGATCGATCCGCAGGTGGCTCATCTCGGCCTGCGTACCGTCACGGTGCTGCGATTCGTGCCCGCGGGAAGGCCGGAGCGCGTCTACCAATACACGGGTACTCCGGGGCTGGTGCGACTCGACCCGCGTTGGTTTCAGGCCGCGTTCCGCTTCGTGGTTCTCGGCTTCGAGCACATTCTGGATGGCCTCGACCATCTGCTCTTCCTCTTCTGCTTGGTCGTACCCTTCCGGAGCTTCTGGGCGCTCGTGCCCATCGTCACGTCGTTCACCGTGGCGCACTCGATCACCCTGATCGCTGCCTCTATGGGCCTGGCGCCCAACGCGCTCTGGTTCCCGCCGCTCATCGAGACCCTGATCGCGCTTTCGATCGTCTTCATGGCGTTCGAGAATATCCTTGGTGCCAAGCTCAATAGGCGGTGGCTGATCGCGTTCGGCTTTGGCTTGATCCACGGATTCGGTTTCTCGTTCGCGCTTTCCGAGTCGCTGCAGTTCGCCGGCGCGCACCTGCTGACCTCGCTCTTTTCCTTCAACATCGGCGTCGAGCTGGGCCAGCTCTTCGTGCTCGCGATCACCGTGCCTATCCTGGCTCTGCTCTTCCGCAAGGTTCTGCCGGAGGTGGGCGGCACAGTGGTGCTCTCAGCGGTGTTGGCTCACACCGGGTGGCATTGGATGACCGAGCGAGGCGGGCAGCTCTTGCGCTACGACTTCCGCGTGCCGGTGCTCGATGCCGCCTTCGCAGCTACGCTCCTTCGCTGGCTAATGCTGCTGCTCATTGTGGGCGGCGCAGCCTGGCTGCTGCGTCTCGCCTTCGACTGGCTGAGCGCTCGCCGGCCAGGCTACGACGACGCCTGACCTCGACGGAGACTAGAGCTAACTCAGCGCACCCTGAAGTTGATCGGGAACTGTACCCAAACCGTGATTTTCTGGTCGCGTTGCAGGGCCGGCGAGAAGCGGAAGTGTTCGGCCACCCCTAGTGCCGTTTGGTCGAGGCTCGAGTGACATGATGTCTTCGCGATGCGCGTATCCGCGACCCGTCCGTCCTCGTCGATCAAGAACCGGACCTGGATGGAGCCGCTGACCGCGGCGTCCTTCAAAAGCGGAGGGTACTCGGCGATCAACAGTCTCGTGAGCTTTGGGACGTTGAGGATGCTTGGCGCGACCGTGAACGGCGTGAAGGAAGGCCCGTCGCTCGGCATGATGGGCGGCTTTCAGTACAACAGCCAGCGCTTCCCGATGGTCACGGGCGACACCGCCTTCGTCCTGTCGCACGGATCGCAAGGCCTGTTCCTGGGTGCTGCCGACCTTCTCGCGCAGCTCCACGGGAAGCCTGTGGGCGACATCGTGAGCTCGCTGCACAAGGCGATCCGAAAGGCGCAGGGCGACGACGAAGCGAGACATCGGTGCTCTACGTGAGGAAGCACTAGGGAGCCTCTGAACAAGTAGAGCGCGCCACCCCAACACCAAGTGCGAAAACACTTGACGGTCTGTGGGGTTACGATGGCACAGCCCCATCTCCGTCGTTGGAGCTCCGAGCCGTAGCGACGGCTATGGCGTCGTCGCCCCGCCTAGGATCTGGAGCCGTGGCACCGTAACGCGGCGTGCTCTACTTGTTCAGAGGCGCCCTAGCCGCTCTTGGAGGAGTGAGACAGATGGCAGTGACAGAAAAGGATGTGCGCAAGGCACTCAAGGAGGTCAAGGATCCCGAGCTCGGACTCGATCTGGTGGTGCTCGGGTTAATCTACGACATCGAAATCGATGATGCCGAGGTCAAGGCCACGATCTCGCTCACGTCTCCGTTCTGCCCGGTTGCGGGTCAGATTGTCGAGGACGTGAGGACAGCGATCGAAGGGGTCGATGGCGTCGACGACGTGGAGGTCGAACTCACCTTCGAGCCTCCTTGGACGCCGGACCGTATTGCGCCGCTCATCAGGGCCTCGCTCGGGCTTTGAGGTAGGTGAGGTCGCCCCGTGACCATTGCCAGTCGCCTGGCATTTCATAGGTTTATTACACTATGGCGTTGATCGGAATCAAAGTGTCATAAACAAGAGAGCTCCATGTCGCCGTTCACCGAACATGAGCTGAAAAAGAAGGTCCACGAAGGCTACATCGTCGAGTCCCCCGAGGAGATGACCGAGGGGTACAGGAAGGCTCTCGTGGTGCAGCTGACGGTTCAGGCCGACACCGAGCTCATGAGCGCGCCGGCGTATTGGATGGCAGCTCGCTACGCGCCGTCCACCAACACGCAGGTCAGCGCGCACGCGATTATCCAGGACGAGCTGGCCCACGCTAACATCGGATACCGGTTACTTGAGGACATCGGCGAGTCCAAGCAGCACCTGGTCTACGGCCGACAGCCCCACGAGTTCAAGCATCCGTACGGTTTCGACCAGCCGTTGGACAACTGGGCGGAGCTCGTGGTCGCCAACGGATTCTTCGACCGTGCCGGCATCTGTCTCTTGTCCGACGTCTTCCAGAACACGTCGTACGGCCCGCTCAAACGGGCTCTGGTGAAGGTGGATATGGAGGAGACTTTTCACTTGCGCCACGGCGAAGTTTGGATGCGGAGGCTGACCAAGGCCGGTGGGGAGGCGAAGGACCTCGTGCAGCGCGCGGTGGACTGGATGTTCCCGATGACCATTGAGTGGTTCGGGCTGCCGGACGCCCTGAAGCGTCACTCTGGTCAGCTGGGATACAAACTCAAGGCCCTAACGAACGACCAGCTACGCCAGACCTGGATGGCGTCCACGGTCCCGCTCTGCGAACAGCTCGGGCTGAACGCTCCCGCGCATTGGGACGAGCAACGGGGGGAGTACGTGCTCGAGTACCCGTTCCCGTGCCAGTACGATGTGGCCGACAAGTGCTGGGCCTTCGACGCGGGCGAGATCTCTTGGGATGACGTGTTCAAGCGCTGGAAGGGCCGCGGTCCCATGAACGAGATCTACGTTGAGTCGATACAGCGCTCACGCGGTGACGTCGGGCGTTGGCTGAACGGCAAGGTCGCGTGACGGAGTGAGCGACTCGACACCTCTTCCGGTGCTGGGTGCACGCCGCTTCGGCCTGCCCACTCATGTCACGACTCACATGAGCGGCGGCCGCGACGTGTGGACCGGGCCCTTGCAGTCGATCCCCGCTGATAGGCTGGCGGCGACCTGGGCCGCAATCGACGAGGTCCTCGACCCGGAGATTCCGATCAGCCTGGTCGAGCTCGGACTGATCTATGGAGTGGAGCTCGACGACGGAGTCGTGACGGTCCAGCTGACCTTCACCGCTACGGCGTGCCCCTGCATGGAGTTCATCCACGAGGACATTGAGGACCGCTTGGCGCTGGAGCCGTGGGTCGACCGCGTCGAAATCGTCGAGGTGTGGGACCCTCCATGGACCAACGAGAGAATCACAGCCGAAGGGCGAGCAAAGCTAAAAGAGTTCGGCGTCGGCGTCTGACTAAGAAGGTTGTTGAAGATCGATGATAGAGATCACCTACGATGTTTTCGCGCGTAAGAACCGGGGGGACCAGCTTTCGCACGTCGGCTACGTGGACGCGCTCGATGACGAGACCGCGAAAGTGCATGCCTGGACGACGTACTCCGAAGAAAATTGGTTCGAAATGTGTGTGGTGCAACGCTCGCAGATCATTCCAGTAAACCGCGACGATGGCCCGTTCGTGAAGGCGCGCGGAGGTCCGGAATGAGTGATGCGATCAACGTCGACGCGCTCAGCGACGGAGGCAGAGCAGCGCTCGAGCGCCTGATCCTGTCGTTGGCGGACAGCAAGCGGCTCATGGGGATCAGGTACTCGGATTGGATACTCGGTTCGCCTTCGGTCGAGACGGGGATCGCGACATCATCCATGACCCAAGACGAGTGGGGGCACGCGCGTCTGTTGTATGCGATGCTCAAGCAACTGGACATCGACCCGGTTCCGATCGAGCATGACCGAACGGCCGAAGCGTATGCCAACCTGAGCGCGCTCGATGAGCCGTTCGAGGACTGGGCTGCGTTGGTTGCCTCGATGGTGATCGTGGACGGGGCGCTTTCGGTGGCGCTTGATGCGTTCTCCGAGGGCGCATTCGCGCCCGCGCGCCAACGGGTACCGAAAATGCTTGCCGAGGAGCGTTTCCACGTCAGCCTCGGAGTCGCGTGGTTCCGGCGGCTCGCAGCCGCATCGGAAGAGGCGCGCGCATTGTTGCGCGCGGCAACGGACCGGCAACTTCCTGCTGCTCTGGTTTGGCTGGCGGCAGACGATGAGTCGTCCCGGGAATTGGTCGAGCTCGGTGTCATGCCGCCGCCGGAGTCTCTTACGACGGCGTTCAGGGTGTCCGTGAGGGATGTACTGGCGGAAGGCGACGCTGATGTCAACGCGTATTTCGACGCTGCGGGCCCTGCGTCGGACTGGGACTCGACGCGCGGACGAGCACCTGGTCAGCCCGACGCAGATTCTGTCGATCGTGCGTGCGGCGCCAAGAATCGCGCTCTGTTCGTCGAGTAGTGCCCGTCGAACCGCCGCGCGGGCCAGACGGAAGGGAGGCTCGGGAACAGGAGGCGCCGGACATGTTGCCGCGAAGCCCGCAATGCCCGTTCTGCTCAGGACGAGAGACGGAGATCACGAACGCCTTCGGGGCGCACGCGTCCGTCAGTTCTTATTGGTGCCGCGCTTGCCGGTCGCCCTTCGAGATGATGAAGTGGAGGCCGTAGCCTGGGCTGTTTAGGCCTCGACCAACTCCACGTCTTCGAGGAAGTCCTTCAGCGGATTCGCGACTGCAACGGCGCGCTCGCGGATCGCCTCCGGTAGCGCGTCATCTTTGGGCTCCTCGCCCCTGAGGTGCCGAGAAACCGCCTTACCCAAAAGGCCGTCGGATTCGGCGGCGGCTTGGTGATACTCCGCGTACCGGGCGCTCACGCGCTGCTCGAAGAGCGGCAGCTGCGACTCGGGCGTACCGTGCTCCACCATGTCCTCGAACACCGCCCTGTGTAGCGCGTCGAGGCCTTCGCGTATCCTTTGGTCCGGAGCGCGACCGAGAAATGCCAACTGCGCTCCCCTCGTATGCGCCCACATGAAGAAGATCAACGCTTCTTCGGCTGTGCGATGCGCCGAGCCTATGTCGTCTGATATTGTGTCTTCGTCGGGCAGAGGCGTTTCAACGTCTTCCCGAGAGACGAAGTCGGAGAAGCTTTCCCAGACCAGGCGCGCCAGGCTGTCGCCCAACTCGCCAGGAGTCATCGTTTGAGGGGCCCTGAATTCGTTTACGTCGTCCATAATCGTGCCCAGCACGGCTCGTTCCTTTCTATCTTGTTCGGGGTAACCCTCAATTCCGAGTCGAGACTGGGGAGTGTCAAGGATCTTGATCATGAGGCCGAAGAGATTAGAGACACTTCAATCATTGGGAGTCAGCGTGGACCATAGACGATCGGGCGCTCGGGCGGTCGCCATCGGCGTGCTGGCGGTGCTCGCCGGCTGTGCCGGAGTCGCGCCGGAGGTAGCCGAGCCGCGACCGATCATCATCCACTCGGGTGCGCGGCTTCGCGTCGAGCATGAGCGTATGAAGGAGGTCAACGAGTGGGTCACGCGCCAACAGGCCAACATCGTCGATGACCCGACGTTCATGATCTACACGGATCCTTCCGTCGATGAGGTCTATATCTGGGATCGGCTCAAGATCGAGGGCGACACTGTGCATACGCCCGTGTACGCCAGGGCCGCGGACTCGCGACTCGTGCACGAGCTCTACGCACACTTTCACCTGATGGTGGACATGGGGCGTCAGGACGAGTGGCTTCCCGAAGCGCCCGATGCGGTCGAGTACGAGCTCGAGCGCGCGATCCTCTTGCGTGCCTCCGACGCGTGGCTGCTCGGGCGCACCGTGTTCGACGTGGCGCCGTACGGGCCGCTCGACGAGTTGATGTACGCGAACGAAGCGGGCTTCCTGGATGCGTTCATCTTCACGGCCCGGCCCTCGGAGTTTGCATTGGCGCGCACCGACTGGGCGAGGTCGAACCCCGGTGAAACCGACCGTTACCGCAACTGGTTCCTGGAGACGTTCAACAGGGATCCGCCTGGCCTACGCTGACGCGACTAGCGCTAGGTGGCGTTCCGGATCACCGTCGGCGTCAGGACGCTAGGAGGGGTGACTTCCCAGCGCAGGCCGACAGGGCCGCCCTCGATCTCCGCGATGTGCACGTCGATGCGGCCGGTCCGCGCGAACCTGTCTTCGCTCGGTTTTCCACCGAAAAGCGCAAACCCGAGCACCTTCAGTCGGCAGCTCTCGCCGGAGGGGCCCGTCGCGCGCAACTCGGCGTTTCGAAGGGACTTGATGGAGGGTGCTTCACCCGACTCGAGTCGGAGCCGTAGAATACGTCCGGAGTGCGGGGCATCCAACGCGTCGAGCACGCGAAAGACCAGGCCCTGGCCGGTGGAACCATCTACAGACATAGAAGGAAGATTATCCGCATGACGTTCACGACGGAAGGCGGTGCTCGCAGCGAGCTCCAGATGACGCCAGAGGAAATGTTGGCGTTGGCGCAGAGGGCCGCAGAGCTCATTGTTGCGCGAATCGAGAATCTGCCCAATGAGCCGGCATGGAGGGGAGGGTCACGCTCGGAACTCGAGTTCATCATGCGGGAGGATGCCCCAGAGGAGGGGCGAAGCGCTGAGGAGGTGCTCGAGCGCGCTGCGACGGAGATCCTGCCCGTGGCGGGGCGCGTCGACCATCCGCGCTTCTTCGCGTTCGTACCCTCGTCGCCGACTTGGCCGGGAGTGCTCGCGGACTTCATGGCTGCCGGGCACAACATTTTTCAAGGAACGTGGCTCGGAGCTAGTGGACCCAGCCAGTTGGAAGTGGTCGTGCTCGATTGGTTCCGCGACTGGATCTCCTACCCCGAGACCGCCGGGGGAGTCCTCACCAGCGGAGGGTCCGCCGCCAGTTTGGATGCCTTCGTCGTGGCCCGGGAAGATGCGGGTGCCCCGGAGCGCGCCACCGTCTACATGAGTGATCAGAGCCACACTGCGCTGAGCCGCGCTGCGACCATCGTCGGGGTTCGACCTGAGTGTGTGCGGAAGGTGAAGAGTGACCAGCACTTTCGCCTGGATATGGACGACCTTGCCAGGATGATCGATGAGGATCGTGCCGCCGGGTTTACTCCGATCGCCGTGTGCGGAACCGCCGGTACGACCAACACCGGAGCAGTCGACCCGTTGGACGCCATGGCGGACTACTGCGAAGCCCAGGGCATTTGGTACCACATCGACGCCGCGTACGGCGGCTTCGCGGTGCTTAGCGAGCATGGCAAGAGCCTGCTCGAGGGCATGGAGAGAGCGGACTCGATCGCCATGGACGCACACAAATGGCTCTTCCAGCCGTTCGAGGTCGGATGCCTGATGGTGAAGGATGTGCGCAAGCTCGAGGCCGCGTTCTCGGTCCATCCTGAGTACTTGCAGGACACGCAGTGGGGTGCCGATCACCCGAATTTCGGAGACCGGGGTCTGCAGCTGAGCCGCTCGTTCCGGGCCCTCAAGATCTGGATGTCGATCCAGACATTTGGCATGGCGGCCTTTCGGCGAGCCGTGAGTCGCGGCATCGAATTGGCCGCGCAGGCTGAGGCGTACGTCCGTGAGTCCAGCGTGCTGCAGATCGCGAATCCGGCGTCGTTGGGTATCGTGTGCTTTCGCATCAACCCGAGTGGCAGCGACTTCAGTGACGATCGACTCGAGCAGGTCAACCAGGCGGTTCAGGCGCGCGTCATAGAGAGTCAAGTCGCGATGCTGTCCTCCACGCGCCTGCGCGGACTGTATTCGCTCCGGCTGTGCATCTTGAACCACACCACCACGTGGGATGATGTGCGCGACACGCTCGATGCCATCGCGAAGTTCGGTCTCGAGGCGCTCTCCGAGTGAGTCGACTCAAGGACCTTCCCCCTGGCGTGGCGCGCGTGCTTTGGTTGGGAGCAACGCTGTTCTGGGCAGTGCAGCTGTCGCTCTACCTGCTGGGTGGATTGTCGCTCCTGGACACGATTCTGCTTGCGACTCTGCTCATCGCGATGCCGGCTCTCGCTATTGCCCAGGTCCCGCTCGTGCAGGAGGCGCTCATCGAGCGCCTACCCGCCTACTGGAGCTCGATCGCCACCTTGTGGGTCCTGGGCACGATCAGTTGGCTGGTCGGCACGCGCACGGAGGGGCTCGCGGCGATCGGCCTCACGCTTCTTCCGCCGGTGCCCTTCATCGCATGGACCCTCGGGCTCACTGCGGCGGGATTGGGCATCATCGTGGTATTCAGACAAGTCGCGCTCGGCCTTCGCGTGCGCGAGAGTCCGTTGCTCCGCTCTCTGCTACCGAGGACAGCCGAAGAGCGCGGCGTCTTTGCGATCTTGTCGCTGGCCGCCGGCGTAGGTGAGGAAGTCGCCTACCGCGGCTACGCCATTCCGGTCTTGATCCCGGTTGTGGGCTCCGTTGGCGCGCTCCTGCTCACATCCGCCGTGTTCGGCGTGTTACACGTCTATCAGGGTACGCTCGGAATCTTTCGCACGGCCGTGATGGGCGCGACGCTCGCCGGTGGCTTCCTCCTCTCGGGCTCGCTGCTGCCGGCGATAATCGCACACACAGCAATAGACCTTTTGGCGGGCATCCTGATCGCGGATCAATTGCTGCTACCTCTGGATAGCCACGGGGTAGGAGGTGTAGATGAAACCCTCCAGGAAAGCTGAGCATGGAAGTTGATCTCACACTAATCGCCGACGCTGCGACGATCGATAGCTCGGGCAAGCTCAGCATCTTGGGGATCTTCGATCGCATCGGGACGTCGTCGTTTCCAGCGCGGCATCCCCACATGGTGCTGGTCCTCAGGTTCATTGCGGCGGTGAACGAGGCGGGCAAGCATCAGATCACGATCGCCTTGAAGGATCCCGCGGGGAGAGAAGTGGTGGGCGTCGACGGCGAGATGCAGCTGGGACTAGGGCCGGCCGGCAGTGGCAGCGGAATCCGGGTTCCGCATGTTCTGCACCTGGACGGCCTGGTTTTTCCGGTGCCTGGACTGTACGCGTTCGACGTGCGCGTGGACGGTGAGCATCATGCGTCCTTGCCACTTACCGTGTATGGACCGGAGTCCTCTGCCATAGCTTGATCCAGATGGTGCATGAGCGGCGTCTCGTACTGCTTGCAGAAACACTCTGGGGTGCCGATATGTAGATATAGGGAGAGGCCGTGTCATGGGGGCGCGGATGACCTTTGGAGACAACCGTGATCTTGCATTTCTCTTATGAAGAGCTGAGGGCCCTGCGCACGGGCGCCGACGTTTTCCTGGAAGGGGAAGGTACGACGACGGGCGGGGTATTGGCGCCTCCGGAGAGCGGGGCACGGGTCGAAGCGCTGCAGCCGCTCCTGCACGGCGACCTGTCACTGTCGACGTTTGAGGAGTTGTTGGGCGTGCAGACTGCGGTGACCGCCATCGTCGAATGCCTCCGGGCCGAGATGGAATCCCTCGTCGTGGCCATGCACGCTGCCGACGAGGGTGCCGTGGCCTCCTATTTCGATTTCGCCCACGCCTTTATCGTCTCGCATCGCATCGGCGAGTTGGCGAGCGAGATGGCGGCCCTCATTGAGCTGGTTACCGGGTCTCCCCCGACGAACGAGGCCGCGCGCGACTTTCAGTTCCCGGACTGATCATCGCGTGGTCCCGGACCGAGTAGGAGCGCTCGAGAGAATGCTCGAGCGCAACCCCGACGATTCCCGGCTACGCTTCGGTCTCGCGCTCGAGTACCTACGCGCAGGCAGATCTGAGGACGGCGTCCGGGAACTCCGAGCCTACCTCGCCGCTTCAGACGACGAGGGCAATGCCTGGGGCCGCTTGGCGGCGGCGTTGCACGACATG
>Ga0310345_10003227_pt1 | contig 15643 bp, 13 predicted proteins | sample HC15DNA20500_MG_FD_204667 | JGI IMG/M metagenome (GOLD analysis project Ga0310345, IMG submission 204667) | Marine microbial communities from station ALOHA, North Pacific Subtropical Gyre - HC15-DNA-20-500_MG | ecosystem: Environmental > Aquatic > Marine > Oceanic | place: Pacific Ocean: North... | reverse complement strand
ATCATGGACGGCACGGGGGCGTTCGAGGGCCTCAAGGTCTGTGCGATCCATTCGAAGCCGCTGGAGCTGCTGCAGGAGAAGAACTATTTCTTCAAGCTCAGCGAGTTCCAAGACCGCCTGCTCGACCTTTACAAGAGTGTGCCCGACTTCGTGCGGCCCGAGTCTGCGCGCAACGAGGTGGCATCCTTCGTCCGCAGCGGTCTAAAGGACCTGTCGATCTCGCGATCGACCTTCGACTGGGGCATCAAGGTGCCCTGGGATCCCTCGCACGTCATCTATGTGTGGGTCGACGCGCTCCTGAACTACGCCACGGCTGTCGGCTACGGGTCCGACCCCGAGCAGTTCGCACGGCGCTGGCCGGCCTATCACGTGGTCGGGAAGGACATCCTGCGCTTCCACGCCGTCATCTGGCCCGCGATGCTCATGGCTGCCGGCGTCGAGGTGCCCCGCGGTGTTTTCGCGCACGGCTGGCTGCTCGTGGGCGGCGAGAAGATGTCGAAGTCCAAGCTCACGGGTATCGCGCCGACCGAGATCACCGACGTCTTCGGCTCCGACGCTTACCGCTTCTACTTCCTCTCGGCCATCGCGTTCGGTCAGGACGGGTCGTTCTCCTGGGAGGACCTGTCTGCCCGATACCAGGCAGAGCTCGCGAACGGATTCGGGAACCTCGCCTCGCGCACGGTGGCGATGATCGGGCGGTACTTCGAGGGAATCGTGCCGCCGCCCGCGCAGTACACCGACGCCGACCTCGCGATCCAGCGGGTTGTCGCGGAGGCTGCGGCGAACGCGGATGCCGCGATCGAGCGCTTCCGGATCGACGAGGCGATCGCCGCGATCTGGACGATCGTCGACGAACTCAACGGCTACATCACCGAGAACGAGCCGTGGACTCTCGCCAAGGATGACGCGAAGCGCGCCCGACTCGAGACCGTGCTGTACACCGCCGCCGAGGGTCTGCGCGCGCTTGCTCAGTTGCTCTCGCCGGTGATGCCTATCTCGACCGAGAAGCTCTGGATCGCCCTCGGCGCTGCCGAGACCATCGGCCGGCTGCAGGATCAGCCCCTTCGCGAGGCGGGGAGTTGGGGTCAGCTGAAGCCGGGCACCTCGGTCAATGGCTTGGCGCCGCTGTTTCCCCGGGTCGAGCAGCCCGCGTGAGCGACCCGAGCGCCTACGTGCGGGAGAGGTCGGCATCGGGTCGGCGTGACCTCACCTACCCCCCGCTGCCTGAGCCGCTGGCTGTTCCGGTGTACGACAACCACTGTCACCTCGAGATCGTGGACGGCGACGACCCGCTGGGCCTGTCGGAGCAACTCGCCCGCGCGGCCTCGGCGGGGATCGCGGGTGTGGTGCAGGCATCCGGTGACGTGGAGTCTTCGCGGTGGGCGGTGTGGGCCGCGGAGCATCACCCGCAGGTTCTCGCAGCGGTGGCGATCCACCCGAACGAGGCACCGACCTACGAGGCGGCGGGAGGCCTCGATGAGGCGATCGCGGCGATCGATGAGCTTGCCGCCCACCCTCGGGTGCGGGCGATCGGCGAGACGGGGCTTGACTTCTTCCGCACGGATGCCGAGGGTCAGCCGGCTCAGTACCGGTCTTTCGAGGCGCACATCGCTCTGGCCAAAAAGCACGGCATCGCAATGCAGATCCACGACCGGGACGCGCACGACGAGGTTCTGCGCCTGCTCGAGAGCGTTGGCGCGCCCGAGAAGACCGTCTTCCACTGCTTCTCCGGGGATGCCGAGATGGCGCGGATCGCCGCCGACCGCGGCTACTACCTCTCTTTCGCGGGCAACATCACGTTCAAGAACGCGCAGAATCTGCGCGATGCGCTCGCCGTGACCCCGGCGGAGCGCATCCTGGTCGAAACCGACGCGCCCTTTCTCACTCCGGTACCCCACCGTGGGCGCCCCAACGCGCCGTATCTCGTGCCGATCACCCTGCGCTTCATGGCAGCAGAGCTGGGTGTTTCCGTCGACGAGCTCGCCGCCCAGGTCGCCGCGAACACGCTCGAGGTTTACGGCACGTTCGCCTGAACGGAAGCGCGCGGGACCCCGTCGTCCCGGCGGATGCGGCTCGGGGTCGCGCGGGTCGTTGATCCACCTTCCAACTCCCACGGCAGCACGACCGGCGAGCTCGGGGTGCTCGCCGTCTCCAGCGCGTTCACGAGTTCGGGAAAGAGCAGCGCGGGAGCGAGCTCGGGGTGGACGCACACGTGCGTCACGCTCAGGCGGCGGTTGAGTGCGCAGTCGTGAAGACAGAGCGCGACAAGCTGCAGATCCCGCGGCAAGACGACATCGAGCGCGGCGAGGTCGAGGAACAGGCGCGGCCCCTCCTGCGCGAACGAGAACAGCCCGTCGACACCGTGCAGCAGGAGTTCACGGATGCTCCCCGCAAGCTCCAGGCTCGCGGCATCCACCCGGGCGACGATCGGGGCCTGGCCGCGGCTGGCACACCACTGCTGGTAGACGCTTTCGCCGATCTCCAGACGGGGAAGCCCCGGTTCGCCGGTGAGAAGCCCGATGTTCGTGGCGCCACTGGCAGCGAGCAGGTCAAGGGCCGCGGTCGCGGCATCCTCGTATCCGGTGCGGATCCACATCCCTGCGTCCGGCGGAAGGGGGAGGTCATTGGTGATGACGGGGATGCTCTGCGCTGCAGCGATCGCCAGCAGTGGGTCGCTCTCGCGGGCGTCGGGCGCGTACACGGCGTCTACCCGGGCGCTGCGCAGCAGCTCCGGGCGCGCATAGGGGATGACCGTGACCGTGAAGTGGTGCGCGGCTGCGGCGTCAACGAGGGCACTGAGCTGTCGCATGGCGTATTGCGCCTGAGTGGCCTCGCGAACCGGGTCAAGCGGCGGTGACGCGACGTACCCGATCGAGAGCGTTCGCCCGCGCCGGAGCGCTGCGGCGTAGCGGTCGGGGGAGTATCCGAGCTCGGTCGCGGCATCGAGTATCCGCTGTCTGGTGTCGGCGCTGAGCGCGCCCCGGCCATTGAGTGCCTGACTGACCGCGGCGGTGGACACGCCAGCTCTCGCCGCGACATCCTTCACCGTGACCCGCGCGCGCGGCAACGGGATCGGTGTCTGGTCGGGCTGCTGGGTCATGCTCACTCACGTGCCGGGATTCGGCGCTTCCGAGAAAACTGTCTCGACCGCTGCTGACCAGCGTTCGCCCTCCCCGGAGGACGCCAGTGTATGGCCGCGCGCAACGACGTGATGCATGATCACGCCGGCAAAATGCCGGAGCGCCCGTTCGGTCTTCAGCGAACTCTCCGAGGGGTTCTCGGGGAGGCGCGCGATCTCAGCATCCAGGAGCTGTTGAACCCACCCTCGCGCCGCTCGAACCGCCGGCGCGACATCGTGGACCCGACCTGCCCCGGCGTGGCGGAGCGCTGCGTCGGCGACGATCGCTTTCGCATCGGCAAGCGAGGCGAACTCGTCAAGCGGTGCGTGCAAGCGAATCGTCTCGAGGTCGAGTACCTCGACGCCGTGACGCGCCTGCACGTCGGCGGCGACGTTCCGGGGCATGCCGAGGTCGATCACCAGGAGCCGCTCGGCTGCGGCTGTCACCGCGGCGCGACCGGCATCCAGCTCGTCGCCGCCGAGCACGACCCGGGTCGTGCAGGTCACGATGACATCGGCCGACGCGATCTCGGCGGGAAACGATTCCGGGTCGACCGGGATCAGTCCGTGTCGTTGGGCGAACGCGGGGCCGCGACCGGATGCCGAATGAACACGGATGCCGCGCGCGCCGCGCACGCGCAGTGCCGCCAATGCTGCCGCGGCATACTGACCGGTCCCGATCAGGAGCACGCGGGCGCTTGACCAGTCGGCGATCCGTGAGGAGGCGAGCTCCAGGGCAAGTCGAACCAGAGAACGACCGGATTCCCCCACGCGCGCCGAGTTCTTGACGGTCCGCGATGTTTCTTTCGCGCGCTCGAAGAGGTGCTCGAGGGCGCGGGTCGTCATCCCCTCGCCGCGGGCGTCTTCGTAGGCGCGCGTGACCTGACCCGCGATCTCGTCCTCGCCGACCACGACCGAGTCCAGGCCCGACGCCACGGCGAACAGATGATGCGCGACACGATTGCCGACGGTGACATCGAGCGTTTCGCGCAGCTCTCGGTAGTCGATACCCGAGGCATCGGCCAGCTCGCCGAGCGCGGCAGTGACGGCGGACTCAGCAGAGTGGCCCTCGTCGGGGTCGATATCGAGGTAGGCCTCGAACCGATTGCAGGTGGCAAGCACGACGGCTCCGCCGATCGACTCGTGGGCGAGGGGGATGTCGCGGCGGACCTCGCCACCCACCTCGGCCAGGCGCTCAAGAGAGGCGAACGGGGTAGCCCGATGGTTGGCCGATAGGCAGACCAGCATCGCTTCCTCCTCGCGTCGACTGGTTAGTATATCGATTAACTATGCAGCTCTCCGATCAGCATCCGTTCGTTGCGCACGCGACGAAGGACTCGCACCTCATCCGCGCCTTCGTCGGACACCGACCAGCTATCACCCCCGTGTGGTTCATGCGGCAGGCGGGGCGTTCCCTTCCCGAGTACCGTGCGCTGCGTGAGGGCAGCTCGATGCTCGACGCCTGCCTCGACCCCGCGCTCGTGAGTGAGATCACGCTGCAGCCCGTGCGCCGTCACGGCGTGGATGCCGCGATCTTCTTCAGCGACATCGTCGTGCCCCTGATGCTGGCGGGGATCGACGTGCGCATCGTCGCGGGCCGGGGTCCGGTCTTCTCCCAACCGGTTCGCACCGGTGCCGACATCGCGCGGGTCACCGCGATCGACCCGCGGACCGTCACCGAGCGGGGCGGGCCGATCATCGAGGCTGTGCGCCGCACGACCGAGATGCTCGCCGCCGAGTCCGTTACTCGCGGCACGCCGCTCCCGCTCATCGGCTTCGCGGGCGCCCCGTTCACCCTCGCTGCCTACCTCGTCGAGGGCGGGCCCTCGAAGGACCATCTCGCCGCGCGCCGCCTGATCCACGAGGACCCGCCCGGGTGGGACGCGCTCACACAGTGGCTCGCCGACATCAGCGGACGCTTCCTCGCCCTCCAGATCGAGGCCGGCGCCAGCGCTGCACAGTTGTTCGATTCCTGGGCTGGTTCTCTCTCCCCGCGCCTGTACCGGCAGGCAGCGCTCCCGGCATCCGCTCGAGCACTCGCTCACGTGCGGCAGATCGAACCGCCCGCGGACTCCGGGATGCTGCGGGTCCCGCTCTCGCACTTCGGTGTCGGCACCGGCGACCTTCTCGCCGACATCGCGAGCCTCGATCTCGACGTCGTCGGAATCGACCACCGGATCGATCTCGACGAGGCCCTGGAGCGGGTAGGGCGAGAGGTGACAGTGCAGGGGAACCTGGATCCCGCCATGCTGTTCGCTCCCGCCGAGGTCCGCGCCGCGGAGGTCTCCCGGATCATCGCCGCAGGTAAGGTCGCCCGCGCTCACGTCTTCAACCTCGGGCACGGCGTGCCACCCGAGACGGATCCTGACGTGCTGACGGATCTTGTCACGATGGTGCACGATGCCCGCTGAGACGGACGAGATCGTCGATGTGTGCATCGTCGGCGCGGGGATGGCGGGCCTGGTCGTTGCCGCTGAAACCGCCGCGGCTGGACTCCGAACCGTCGTCGTGGACGCCTCCGACCGCGTCGGGGGGATGCTCGCGCCGGTCATGATCGCCGGCGGTGCTGGTGTGGGCGCTGCTGGTGGGCAGGTCGCTGCGGATGCCGGCGCCGAGTCGTTCGCGACCCGAACGACCGGCGTGACAGATCTCATCGACCGCTGGCAGCTTCCCGTCACTGTCACGGCCCCGAACCCCGCCGGGGCGTGGCTCGTTGCCGGCGGCGACTCCGGCATCCGTCGCGCCCCGCTCCCGCGACAGAGCGTCCTGGGGATCCCCGCCGATCCCAGCGCTGCCGACATCCTGGCGCTCGTACCGCCCCGCGCCGAGCAGGTGCTGCCCGTGCCCGCCGAGGAGCCTTCGCTCTACGACCTCGTCGCCACACGACTCGGTGATGACCTGGCAAGCGCGGTGGTAGACACCGTCTGCCGCGGCGTCTACTCGCGCTCTGCCCGCGACCTGAAGCTCTCGGTGGTGCACCCGCAGCTCTGGCAGCGGTTCATGCAGACCGGCGCGCTGACGGATGCCGTCGCCGAGCTTGCCGCGGGGCCCCGCCCCGGCAGCGCTGTCGCGGGGATCGTCGGTGGCATGTGGCGGCTGCCCGTCGAACTGGCAGCCCGCGCCCGCGCCGCCGGGGCGACCATCCTGCTCGATACCCCGGTTCGTCGCATCCATGGTGCCGAAAGCACGCGGGAAAGCGTGGGCCACGGGGCACGCGACGAGGTGCTGAGCGTGGATGCCGGCAGCACCGCGATCCGCTCCCGAACCGTTGTCATCGCCACCGGTCGCGACGAGGCGCTCCGACTCCTCGGCGAGCACAGTGATGGTGACGAAACGCCGGTCGAGCTGGCGATCGCGCTCGTGCGTTCGCCGGGCCTGGATGCTCACCCGGTCGGCACGGGAGCGCTGATCGCCGACGCTGCACCCATCGGTGCGAAGGCGCTCACGCACGCCAACGCCAAGTGGCAGTGGCTCGATGAGAAACTCGAGCCCCACCACCACGTCGTCCGGCTCTCGGCGCGCGACGGCGTCACAGGCGCGTTCGATGAGGCATCCGTCGCGGCGGCGATCAGCGCCGTCACGGGAGTTTCGGTGGCGCCGCAGGACGTGCGCGAGCTGCACGTGCGCCGCTGGGATGCGTCCTCGTCGTCGTCCACGACGCCCGTCATCGCCGCTGACCCCCGCCTGCACCTCGCCGGCGCCGCCGTGGCGGGCACCGGCCTTGCCTCGGTGGTGCCGCACGCGCGCGAGCTCGCCGCAACCCTGATCCACGCGTTCGCGGCGCCGTCGCTCGCATCCACCGCTTCCTGACCCGCACCGCCGCTTCTGACTGGAGGAATCGTGACCGATCCCGTAACCCCCACCGCCTCGAGCCCCGAGGCTGAGTCGACGCCCGCTGGCTACACCCTCTTCACGGTGCTTGAGGTGCCGCGTGTGGCGGCGCCGGAGTTCGGTGACCTGGAGCGCGAGGTCGCAGAGCTTCCCGCCGCCGGCGTGACCCTGCGCGGGCTCTACGACGTCACCGGCATGCGCGCGGATGCCGACCTCATGGTGTGGCTGCACGGCGAGGACCCGGCTGCACTCCAGGCTGCACTGCGCAGGCTTCGTCGCACCTCGGCGCTGCGCGAGGCGAGCATCACGTGGAGTGCCATGGGCGTTCACCGCGAGGCCGAGTTCAACAAGCGACATGTTCCCGGATACCTGCGCGGGGAGGCACCCCGCGAATGGCTCTGCCTCTACCCGTTCGTGCGCAGCTATGAGTGGTATCTGCTTCCCGAGCAGGAGCGCTCAGCGATGCTCGCCGAGCACGGCCGCAAAGGCAGCGCTTTCCGTGATGTCGTGGCCAACACGGTCTCGACTTTCGCGCTCAGCGACTACGAGTGGCTCTTGCCGTTGGAAAGCGACAACCTGCTGAGCCTTGTCGACATGATGCGCGATCTTCGCGCGACGGACGCCCGCCGTCATGTGCGTGAGGAAGTCCCGTTCTTCACCGGGAGACGCGTCGAGGTCGGCGAGCTCGAGGACGTCCTGTCGTGACCGCCGAGAACTTCCGGCCCAAGCCCCCGCACGCGACCGGTGCCTACTGCGCGCCGGGGGCTGCGGTGTGCGGTGCGACGCCCGCGGCGGAATCCGGCCCGGCACACGTGGAAGAACCCGTCGCGTACGACGCGCTGCTGCTGCTCGGGTTCGGTGGACCCGAGGGGCAGGATGACGTCATCCCGTTTCTACGCAACGTCACGGCCGGCCGCGGCATCCCCGACGAGCGCCTCGAGGAGGTCGCGCACCACTACCGCCACTTCGGTGGGGTCTCACCCATCAACCAGCAGAACCGCGACCTGGTCGCCGCCCTCGATGCCGAGCTTCGCGCGCGCGGCATCGACCTGCCGGTGTACTGGGGAAATCGCAACTGGATGCCGTACGTCGCCGACGCCGTGCAGCAGCTTCACGCCGACGGACACCGCCGCGTCCTGGCGCTGGCAACGAGCGCCTACAGCTCCTATTCGTCGTGCCGGCAGTACCGGGAGGACCTCGCCGATGCGCTCGAGGCGACAGGTGTCGGGGAGCAGCTGCAGATCGACAAGGTCGCCCAGTTCTTCGATCACCCGGGCTTCGTGACTCCCTTCGTCGATGGCATCCGGTCGGGGCTGGAGAAGCTGCGAGAGCACGGCATCGAGAAGCCGGACGAGATCGAGGTGCTCTTCTCGACGCACTCGATTCCCGTCGCCGATGCCGAACGCTCCGGTCCGCGCGACCGCGACTTCGGGCCGGGCGGCGCCTATGCCGCTCAGCACACCGCCGTCGCGGAGCAGATCATGCGAACGCTCGGGTCCGAGAGCCCCTGGCAGCTGGTGTACCAGAGCCGCTCAGGGCCGCCGTCGGTGCCGTGGCTCGAGCCCGACGTCAATGACGCGATCGCCGCGCTGCCCGCGCAGGGCCGGCGCGGAGTGCTGATCGTTCCCCTCGGGTTTGTCAGCGACCACATGGAAGTCATGTGGGACCTCGACACCGAAGCCATCGAGACCGCCACCGAGCTCGGTCTTGTCGCCGTACGCACCGCGACCCCGGGAACATCGCCCACCTACGTCGCGGGCCTCGTTGACCTCATCGAGGAGCGGCTGCAGGGTACGCCCGCGTCGCAGCGCGAGCGGGTCACGTCCCTCGGTCCCTGGTTCGACGTGTGCCGGCCCGGATGCTGCGAGAACGCCAGGCTGGGCTTCCGCCCGGCACTCGCGGGGTTGACGCCGTGACCGTGCGCTTGGGGACCCGGGCCAGCACGCTGGCGATGACGCAGTCCGGAACGGTAGCCCGGATGCTGACAGCATCGTCGGGCCTCGAGGTCGAGCTCGTCCCCCTCACGACGCACGGCGATGTCGCCACCGGTTCTCTCGCGTCGCTGGGCGGCACGGGTGTGTTCGCGACGGCGTTGCGCGAAGCGTTGCTCGCGGGGGAGTGCGACCTGATCGTGCACTCCCTCAAGGACCTGCCGAACGCTGCCTACCCGGGCCTCACGCTGATCGCGGTTCCCGAGCGCGAGGGTCAGCGCGATGCCCTGTGTTCGCGCGGCGGCGTGACCCTTGCGGAGCTCCCCGCCGGCGCGCGCGTGGGGACCGGCTCCCCGCGCCGGGCCGCTCAGGTGCTGGAGCGGCGGCCTGATCTCGTTGTCGCCGACATCCGCGGCAATGTCGACACGCGCCTGCGCAAGGTCACAGACGGCGAGTATGACGCGATCGTCCTCGCCGAAGCGGGCCTTCGCCGGATCGGTCGGGACGGCGAGATCGCCGAGCTGTTCGACCTGCACGCGTGGCCGACCTCGGCAGGTCAAGGGGCACTGGCGATCGAGATCCGCACGGCTGATACGACCACCGAGCTGGGCCGCGCCCTGCGGGGCCTGAACGATCCAGCCGCCGCGATCCCCGCGCTCGTGGAGCGGGCGGTGCTCGCAGAGCTCGAAGCCGGCTGTGCTGCGCCTGTCGGTATCTCTGCGATCCAGAACGGCGAGAGCGTGGAGGTCGCCGCGACGGTCTACCGGAGTGACGGGTCGCGCAGCATCCGTGTCGAGGACGCCGCGCCAGTCGCCGTCGTCGCCGAACCGGCGGGCCGGGCGGCGCTTGCTGAACGGGTCGTGCGGGTGCTCCGAGATCGCGGGGTCGATGAGCTCGATGACTGAAGCACTCGCCGGACGCACGGTGCTCGTGCCGCGCGGTGGAGCATGGGGTGAGCGCGTCGCGCGCCTTCTTGCAGACCGCGGTGCCGTGCCCGTGATTGCGCCGCTGATCGAGACCAAGCCCCCGCGCGACCTCGAGGCCCGGGACCGGTTCTTCGCCGACCTCGCCGCCGGCACCTACGACTGGGTGTTCATCACCAGTGCCGCTGCGGTCGAACACCTGCGCGCTGCGGGCATCGAGATTCCTGCTGCCACGCGCGTCGCCGCGGTCGGGCGTGCAACCGCTCGCGCTGTCGTGGATGCCGGGTTCGAGGTCGACTTCGTTCCGGCCGGGCGCTCGTCGGCGTTGGCCCTCACCCAGCAGTGGTGCTCAGCGCACGAGCCGGCGCGCGTTGGGCGGTGCCTCGTGTTGCGCTCCGACCTCGCGATGGCGGTCGTCAGCGACGAGCTGGAAGTCCGCGGCTACGACGTGGAAGTCTGTATCGCTTACCGGACGGTGGGGGTCGACCTTCCGGATGAGATCGTCGACGATCTGCGATCGGGGCGGATCGACACGGTGCTGCTCACCTCGACGAGCGTCGTGCGCGAACTCAGTCACCAGGTCGGCGTGCTTCCGCCGAACACGGTCCTCGCCTCGCTCGGGCCCGGCACGACCCGGGATGCCGAACGCCGGGCCCTCACCGTGACGCTGACCGCCCCCGAACAATCCATCGAATCCCTCCTCGCCGAGCTGTCCTCCTTCTCGCCGAGTTGTCCTTCCCCGCGCTGAGTTGTCCTCTTTCCAGCCGAGTTGTCCTTCCTCTCGCCGATCTGCACCCCGGAGTTCCGTCCATGACGACCTATCCCACCCACCGCCCGCGGCGCCTGCGACAGAGCCCCGCGATGCGCCGACTCGTCACTGAGCACACGCTGTCGGCATCCGCACTCGTGCTCCCCGTGTTCGTGACCGAGCGGGACGAACCGCAGCCCATCGCGACGATGCCGGGAGTGCGGCAAGAAACGCTCGAGACGCTGCCGCAGGTCGTCGACGCGGCGGCGGATGCCGGGCTCGGCGGCGTCATGCTGTTCGGTGTGCCGCTCGTTCGTGACGCGACAGGGTCGGGCGCGACCGACCCGGACGGCATCCTCAACCGCGCTACCCGCGTCGCCCGGACAGCGGCGGCTGGACGGCTCACTGTGCAGGCGGATCTCTGCCTTGACGAGTTCACCGACCACGGACACTGCGGTGTCCTCGATGCGCGGGGTGGGGTCGACAACGACGCGACGCTCGATCGGTACACGGCAATGGCGCTCGCCCAGGCTGACGCCGGAGCCGAGATCCTGGGTCTGTCGGGAATGATGGACGGTCAGGTCGCCGCGGTTCGCGAAGCGCTCGATGCGGCGGGGCGAACGGATGTCGTGCTCCTGGCGTACTCGGCGAAGTACGCGTCTGCGTTCTACGGCCCGTTCCGCGACGCCGTGGAATCCACGCTCGTCGGTGACCGCAAGACATATCAGCTCGACCCGGCGAACGGCCGGGAGGGGCTGCTGGAGGCGTCCCGCGACATCGAGGAGGGCGCCGACATCGTCATGGTGAAACCCGCGGGCCCCTACCTCGACGTTCTCGCGGCCGTAGCCGAGCACTCGCCGATCCCCGTGTGGGCGTACCAGGTGTCGGGGGAGTACGCGATGGTCGAGCTCGCAGCTGCGGCGGGTGCCATCGACCGTGACCGCGCGATCATCGAGTCTCTCGTCGGCATCCGCCGGGCCGGGGCAGACGCGATCCTGACGTACTGGGCCCTGGAGGTCGGGCGATCACTGCGCGACGGGCACAACGCGGGGGGTGCGCGATGACCCACAACGATCAGCTCTTCGCCCGCGCGCAAGCGGCAATGCCCGGGGGCGTCAACTCGCCGGTGCGGGCTTTCGGCTCGGTCGGCGGCACACCCCGGTTCTTCGTATCCGCCCGAGGGCCCTACGTGACGGATGCCGATGGCCGCCAGTACGTCGACCTCGTCGCCAGCTGGGGGCCGGCGATCCTCGGTCACGCGCATCCGGAGGTCGTTGCGGCAGTCACCGAGGCCGCCTCCCGCGGTCTCTCGTTCGGCGCGAGCACGCCAGCCGAGACCGAACTCGCCGAGGAGATCACGGCTCGGGTAGGTGCCGTCGACCGGGTGCGGCTCGTCTCGACAGGCACCGAGGCGACGATGACCGCCATTCGCCTCGCCCGCGGCTTCACGCGGCGAGATCTCGTCGTGAAGTTCTCGGGCCACTACCACGGGCACTCCGACGGGCTTCTTGCCCAGGCGGGCTCGGGACTTGCAACCCTCGCGCTGCCCGGTTCAGCGGGGGTGCCAGAGGCCGTGGCGGCTCAGACTGTCGTCATCCCCTACAACGACCCCGATGCGCTCGCCGGAGTCTTCGCCCAGCACCCGGGGCGCATCGCTGCCGTCATTACGGAAGCCGCCGCTGCGAACATGGGGGTCGTCCCGCCGCATCCGGGCTTCAACGCCCTGCTTGCCCGCGCATGTCGCGACAACGGTGCGCTCCTCATCCTCGACGAGGTGCTCACCGGCTTCCGCGCCAGCCCTGCCGGGTTCTGGGGACTGCAGGATGCCGCGGGCGAGACCTACGCGCCCGACCTGTTCACGTTCGGCAAGGTCGTCGGCGGCGGCCTCCCCGTCGCGGCAGTCGCGGGCCGCGCAGAGGTCATGGAGCTCCTCGCGCCGCTCGGCCCGGTGTACCAGGCCGGCACGCTGTCGGGGAATCCGGTAGCGGTGGCTGCGGGGCTTGCGACGCTCCGACTCGCGGATGCCGCGGTCTACGCGCGACTCGGTAGCGCCGCCGACGAGCTTTCGGCCGCGGTGGGGGACGCTCTGACACGCGAGGGCGTTGCTCACGGCATCCAGCGGGCGGGGAATCTCTTCAGCGTGTTCTGGGGCGAGGATGTCGCCACCGGCGTCGCTGACTACGAGACTGCCGTGCGGCAGGAGTCTTTCCGGTATCGGGCGTTCTTCCACGCGATGCTCGATGCGGGAGTATCGCTCCCGCCGTCGGCGTTCGAGGCGTGGTTCCTCACCGCCGCGCACGACGATGCGGCGCTGGCCCGGATCGTCGACGCCCTCCCCGCCGCGGCGCGCGCCGCAGCATCCGCCCGCGCCTGACCCGTGCCTCCTCCGCGAAGCAGCCCATTCCCGCCGAACCAGCCCGCACTGCGGGCTGACTGGACGAAAATGGGCTGCTTCGGGGTGGGTTAGGCCGAGGCCTTGGCCTTAGGGCGGGTGAAGAGGGTCTCGGTCTGCTCGAGCTCCATCCCCTTGGTCTCGGGGATCCGCCACAACACGAAGAAGAACGAGAGCGCGGCGAACGTCGCATACATGCCGTAGGTCAGCGGCAGCGACCAGCTCGACATCACCGGGAAGGTCATGGTGATCAGGAAGTTCGCGATCCACTGAGCGCCGGCAGCAACACCGAGGGCCTTACCTCGGATGCGGCTGGGGAAGATCTCTCCCAGGAGCACCCAGACGAGCGGTCCCCACGAGGCGCCGAATCCAATGACGAATAGGTTCGCTGCGACCAAAGCGATGGGTCCCCACGCGCCGTCCAGGTGGACGTCCTTACCCGTACCGGTAGCGAACGAGAAGGCCAGCGCCATCGTCCCGAGCGACAGTGCCATGAGCACCGAACCGGTGAGCAGGATCGGCTTTCGTCCGACGCGGTCGACCAGGAAGATCGCGATCAGCGTCACGAGCACGTTCGTGACGCTCGTGATCACGCTGATCAGCGGTGCGTTGGTCATGCCGACCGAGTTCCACAGGCTCGTCGAGTAGTAGAAGATCACGTTGATGCCCACGAACTGCTGGAACACCGACAGGATGATGCCGATCCAGACGATCGGCTGCAGTCCGAGAGCCTTGCCGCGGATCGATACCCCCGCGTTCTTCTTGTCGGTCTCGATGGCGAGGGTCAGCTCGTTCATCGTCTTGTCGAGATCGACCGCGGGAACCAGGCGTGCGAAGACGGCGCGGGCCTCGTCGCTGCGGCCCTGGCTGATCAGGAAGCGGGGAGATTCGGGAACCGTGAACGACAGGATGCCGTAGACGGCGGCCGGAACGACGCCGACCAGGAACATCCACCGCCACGCCTCCAGCCCCCACCACAACACGTTGTCCGCGCCGCCGGCGATGCCCTCCAGCAGGGCGTCCGAGAGGAGCGCGGCGAAGATACCGATCGTGATCGCGAGCTGCTGCAGCGACGCGAGCGATCCGCGGATCTGCCGGGGAGCCACCTCCGCGATGTAGGCGGGGGCGACCACTGACGCGATACCGATCCCGATACCGCCGACCACACGCCAGAGACCGAGGTCCCACACCGAGAAGGCGAGACCTGTTCCGATCGCACTGACGAAGAACATGATCGCGCCGAGGAACATCACCCGCAGGCGCCCCCACCGGTCAGCGAGGTTGCCGGCGATGAGCGCACCGAGTGCACAACCGAGTAGCGCGATGGCGACGATGAATCCGGTGACGAAATCGTTGAGGGCGAAATCGCTCTGGATGGACTCGACCGCGCCGTTGACGACCGAGGAGTCGAAGCCGAAGAGGAATCCACCGACAGCAGCGGCGATGGACAGGGCGACGGCACGGCGACCATAGGGACTGTTGAGATGGAACGTTCCTGTGGGGAGCGCGTCAGATGAGGATGTCACGCGACTCACCGTACTCCCGCCGCGGCGCCGTGTGACGGATTCGCCTCATCCGATTCACGAAGTCCCCGCCTGCAGCCAACTACAGTGATCGCATGCCCGTCACCCTCCTGGGCGCCGCGGAAGTGCGGGCGCTGGCCGCCGACCTCGACGTCACCCCGACCAAGAAGCTCGGCCAGAACTTCGTCGTGGACGCGAACACGGTGCGAAAAATCGTGCACCTCGCGGGCGTCCAGGCCGGGGAGCATGTCGTCGAAGTCGGACCTGGGCTTGGCTCGCTGACGCTCGCGATCCTCGAGGCCGGCGCCAAGGTGACCGCCGTTGAGATCGACCACCGACTCGCGGAGCGACTGCCCGCCACGGCATCCGCTCATGGTGTTCCAGACGGTGCGCTCCGGGTCATCGATCAGGATGCCCTGCGGGTGAGGGACCTCCCCGGCGACCCCGCAGTGCTTGTGGCCAACCTGCCGTACAACGTGTCGGTTCCCGTCCTCCTGCACTTCCTCGAGACGTTCCGCTCCATCGCCCGGGGGGTCGTGATGGTCCAGGCCGAGGTGGGGGAGCGGCTTGCCGCTGCGCCCGGGTCGAAGGTGTACGGGGCGCCCAGCGCCAAGGCCGCCTGGTGGGGATCGTGGCGCCTTGCGGGGACAGTTTCGCGGCAGGTCTTCTGGCCGGTCCCGAATGTCGACAGCGTGCTCGTCGGTTTCGAACGCTCCGAACCGTTGGGCTCCGAAGACGAGCGGATGCTGACCTTCCGCATCATCGACGCGGCATTCCAGCAACGACGCAAGATGCTCCGACAGGCGCTTGCTGCGGTTCTCGGCGGAAGCGCGCTGGAGGCATCCGCGGTGCTCGAACGTGCCGGGATCGCCCCCACCGCTCGCGGCGAGGAGTTGACGGCTGGGCAGTTCCTGCGCATCGCCAGAGCAACCCCGGCGCCTGCGCGATAGCCTCGAAGCATGACCGACGAGCAGCGATTCTCGCGCAGCCGAAACGACATCCACCGCCCCTACTCGGCATCCGAGGACCGCTACTCCATCACCGACTACCGCCAGGTGGGCACGTCGGGCCTCTACCTCCCGCCGATCTCGCTCGGACTGTGGTGGAACTTCGGAGACAACATCCCGTTCGACAACCAGCGGGCACTGCTGCGGCACGCCTTCGACTCCGGGATCAC
>Ga0310345_10003226_pt1 | contig 15660 bp, 12 predicted proteins | sample HC15DNA20500_MG_FD_204667 | JGI IMG/M metagenome (GOLD analysis project Ga0310345, IMG submission 204667) | Marine microbial communities from station ALOHA, North Pacific Subtropical Gyre - HC15-DNA-20-500_MG | ecosystem: Environmental > Aquatic > Marine > Oceanic | place: Pacific Ocean: North... | reverse complement strand
GTCTTGCCAGGTCGGCTCCGCTAGAGTTGAAGCCCTTGTTGGTGGCCTTCAGGCCCTCTTCGGTGATGGTCTCGATTCCGATCAGCGCGCCCCCGATACGCCCTTTCTTCATGGCCTTCATGTACTTGGGATCGTCGGCGACTTCCATCGTGATCTGAGTAAAGAAGTACATGTCTGAAGGTATCTCATCAGCCAGGCGTTCGAGGAGTTCGTAGCGCGCCTGCATGCCTGCCTCAAGACGGCCACGCAGCTCCTCATTGTGTGCGTTCTCGATGTCCTGCGGCGTATAGGGATAGAAATTGTCGTCGGCGAACATGATCAGACGAAAACCTGCACTGTAAAGAGCCTTGAGCTCTGTGATGATGGCATCGTTGGTCCGAAGCCTGGGCGAGCGACCGTCCTGCACCCACACGGAGCAGAAACTGCAGCTCTTGGGGCAGCCCCGCACTGTTTGCACTGACGCCACCAGATAGCGGTCCAGCGTCATCAAATCCCAGCGGGCTGGAGAGAAAAACTCGGGGTCTACCCGCCCTCCGTTGTAGCGAGGCCGCAGTTGGCCCGCCGCATAGTCGCGCAGCGCCTGACTCCAGACCACTTCGGCGTCTCCCGTAACCACGGCATCACCGTGCTTGGCTGCTTCGTCGGGGAAGACCGAGACGTGGGGGCCACCGATGATGACAGTGGCACCAAGTGCCTGGACCTTCGCTGCGAGGTTGTAGCCGTGCAGCGCGTTGAAGGTGTGGATGCCGATGCCGACCAGGTCTCCGGGCTGGACTTCGTCGAGAGGGAACGGCTCCACGGCCTGGTCAATCAGGCGCAATCCCTTGATAAAATCTTCTTCTGGTGTCACCGCTGCCAGTACCGGTAGGAATCGCGGAGTGATGAAGGAGAACTTGATTCTCTCGGCCGAGGGCGCTGGATTGACCAGAAATACGCGAAATGGATCCGGAGATGTCTCGCTCACTAAAATGTCCTTCCTTAGCCACTGGCCTCTCATAAACCAGCGCCTACATTGTGTGCTCACTCCAGACTGCTATTCTGAGCTGGCCAAATATTAGGGCTAGCGGAGGGATTTCGCAAGAAGTATTTAGCAGAGCGTGATCCGTAAGATCCAATACTCTAGCCCGATTTGGCGGTTTCGCGATAGATGTCCTTGCCCACTATGCGGCTCCAGTGATCGAGGACACGCCGCCACATCGGACCCGGCTTGCCGTCGCCGATGGGCACTCCATTGATGCGCACCACTGGCCCCAGGCAGTAGGGTGTCGTCGGGAGCCACGCTTCATCGGCATTGATGACGTCGTAGGTTTGGATGTCCTCTTCCAGGAAGGGGATGCCCATTTCTCCCAGGATCTCTTCGAGCACCGTAAGGCTAATCCCCCAGAGGATATTGGGGCGTCGCGGTGACACCACCTTGCCGTCGCGAAAGATAACAAAGTTCGAGCCGCCGGTTTCCGTAATGTTTCCGTTGATGTCCAGGTAAACGGCCATGGCGTTGGGGTCGAGCTGCTGGACCTCCTGGTCACCGATCCACATATGCAGCCGATTGCGATTTTTGATCTTTGAGGACAGGCACTGAGGCGGCCAGTGCCGCGGTGATGGCGTCACGCAGTGAACGCCCTTCCGGAACACATCTTGAAAGAGACTGAATTGTATGGGAAAGGTGTGCTGAACATAGCTAGGAGTCAGCTCCTTCGGCCTGCCGGCGGCACCGGCATATATTGGGTTTTCACCGGCCGTCATGTAGTACACCAGGCCCAGCTCCTGGTCGGGAGCAAGCTTACTGTTGTGCTCGATCAGCTTGCGCGAGATGTCGTTGCTCTCTTCGAGGCTGACCGGAGGCTCGATGCGTGCATACTTGCAGGAGCGGTAGAAACGGCTGGTGTGATCTTCGATTCGGTAGGGCTGCTGGTGAAACGTTCGGAAGAAATCTGTCACAGCAGCGCCAATCACAATGCCTAGGTCATGAATCGGCAGGACGCACTGCGAGTAGGGGACAAATTCTCCCTTGAGGTAGGCAAGTGGTTCGTTCAAGTGACCTGCTCCCGGTTATCGTGTCTATTCTCGGTTGCTTTGGACTCGACGGATAGAGCCATAGAAGCCCAATATATGGTCGTCAAAGCCGCATTGTAACCGCCGACAGTTGGACGGACAAGGGACCTTCGTTCTTGATCCTTCGGGCGTTAGCGCATTAGAATCCGACGAGCCCTTAGGTCCTGGGCTTTCAGCGATGATTTCTCCAAGGCTGCAGCAACCATGAAGTTCCACCGTTCTGGATGTCTCTTTTTGCTCTTCTGTTCTGGCACAGCTGCGGCGATGACAGAAGCGCCGCTGCGCTTCGAGTCGGATATCCTACCCATCTTCGAAACCCGCTGCCTTGCCTGCCACGGAGATGGCCACCGCCAGTCAGATCTCGACCTCAGGACCAGGGACAGTGTTCTCAGAGGAGGCCGTTCCGGTTCTGTAATCACGCCTTTTTTGCCGGATGAAAGCTTACTGCTCCAAAAGGTGGTTCAGGGAGCCATGCCGCCTAGCAAGGCGAAGTTGGCCCCGAAAGAGATCGATCGCATCCGCCGCTGGATCGATGGAGGCGGACTGATCCAGGGAGAGGAGGCCGCCTCCCCTGAAATTCACGCCAGCGATGGAGGAGTCACCGAGACCGAAGTGATGGTGGGGATTGTCAATGTGAAGTGTATCAGCTGCCACGGCAGGAGAAAGCAGGAGGCAGGTCTCGATCTAAGGAGCCGGGAAAGCATGTTGAGAGGAGGGAAGTCGGGGCCGGCGATGGTACCCGGTAGTCCGGATCAGAGTCTCCTTATCCAGCGGATCGCCGCTGCCGAGATGCCCCCGAAGGAGTTGGTAAAAAAAGCGGATCTGCTTCCCACAACCCTCGCCGAGTTGGAAACTCTGCGCCTTTGGATTGCGGCCGGAGCACCCCCTGGAGCTCCCGAGGTTGAGGTCATTCCATCTACAGATCCCCTCGTGGATGCCAGTGATCGAGATTTCTGGTCCTTCCAGGAACCCATCCGCCCAGATGTCCCCAAGGTTCGGAAGAAGGATCTGGTTCGCACAGCGGTCGATGCGTTTCTCCTGGAGAAACTGGAGCAGAAGCAGCTAAACTACTCGCCCCAGGCAGACCGTTTGAAGCTGCTGCGCAGAGTGTATCTGGCACTGACTGGATTGCCTCCATCGCCCGAAGAAATCAGGCTCCACCTCAAGGATTCGTCGGCGGATGCCTACCCGGGAATGATCGATCGCCTGCTGGAGTCAACCCACTACGGAGAGCATTGGGGACGGTTCTGGCTGGATGCAGCCGGTTACTCCGATTCGTCCGGCAAGCTCGATGTGGATCTGCTTAGGCCTTTTGCCTATCGCTATCGGGACTACGTGATCCGGTCGTTCAATGACGACAAGCCGTATGACCGTTTTCTTCTGGAACAGATCGCGGGTGACGAGCTCTTCGATTACAAGGCGGTCAAAGACCTCACCCCTGAGCAGTTCGACAATCTGGTGGCCACCGGCTTTCTCCGGATGTGCCAGGACGGCTTCACTCAATATGTTCGAGACCGGTTCGACATGCTGGCCGAGCAGCTCGAGGTTGTCAGCTCCTCGGTGCTTGGGCTCACCGTGGGGTGCGCCCGATGTCACGATCACAAGTACGATCCCCTTCCTCAGCGCGACTACTATCGTTTCAGTGCCATTTTTCGGGAGGCGTACGACCTCTATGATTGGATCGAGCCGGCGAAACGACAGCTCGAATTTGCCCCGGAGGAAGAGCGGCGAGAGGTTTCCCGTCACAACGGACCCGTCTTGGCCGAGATTAAGCGGCTGGAGCGGCTGCTGAAGCAGGCAGAGGAGTCTTCGAAGCAGGAGGCGGGCGACGGAGTGAGCCTTTTACCCAGCAGTCGGCTCGACGAGATCCAGAGGGAAATCGATGACACCAGGAAGGAACTTCGGCCTTCTCCCAAGATCTTGGCACTGTATGACCTGGGAGGAGAGCCAGATCCGACCTTTATTCATCTCAGGGGTGATGCCTTCACCCCTGGTCAACGGATTTCAGCGGGTGTCCCCTCAGTCCTCTCAGGTTCTCTGTCTCCCTATGAAGTGAAGCCCCCGCGAAAAGGAAAGCAGACAAGCGGCCGGCGCCTTGCTTTTGCCCGTTGGTTGGTTCAGCCCAAGCATCCTCTGACGGCGCGAGTCATCGTGAACCGGATCTGGCAGGATCATTTTGGTGTGGGATTGGTCAGAACAGCAGATAACTTCGGTCACACCGGCGAGCGCCCTTCCCATCCGGAGTTGCTGGACTGGTTGGCAACTGAATTCGTTCGTCGGGGCTGGAGCATCAAGGCAATGCATCGGCTGATCATGAATTCGACGGTCTACCGACAGAGTTCCAACCACGACGCAACGCAGCCGCTAGCGGACCCCGATAATCTTCTCCTTTCGCATTTCCCGATGCGACGTATGGATGCCGAGACGCTCCGTGACTCGATTCTCAAGATCGGGGAAAGGCTGGATCTTCGCCAGTTTGGAGCCGCTGATCCCGTGGAGATACGTCCGGATGGGGAAGTGGTCTCGAAGAGCCTTCGAAGGAGTATCTACCTGCTCCGCCGCCGCTCTACGCCCGTCACCCTTCTGGAGGTCTTCGACGCACCGCGTCTGGAGACCAACTGCATCATGCGGCGCCAATCGAACGTGCCCTCGCAGGCGTTGGTGCTGTGGAATGGGGATCTGGTTCGGGAGAGCGCCCGTTTCTTCGCGGGTCGAATCATCGATACCGCCGGCCCCGATAGAGAGGAACAGATCAAGAAGATCTACCTGACGGCTCTTACCCGTACTCCGTCGTCCCTGGAACTTGGTGATGCCCTCCAGTCTTTGGAGCAGATGAGTCAGTTTTGGCTAGACCATCTTCAGCAAGAGCCCACCCCCGAACCCAGGCACACCCGGGCCGAATGGCTAGCCCTCTCCACGTTCTGTCACGTGATTCTGAATTCAGCTGAGTTTGCCTATGTCAATTGAGGATGCCATGTGGTCGAATTCCAGAACCAGTCGCCTTTCCCGTCGAGATCTCTTTTCCCGTCTCGGTGACGGCGCTTATGGGGCCGCCCTGTCCTACCTGCTGGCAGGGGACCTGGCCTCGTCGGCTTCTCTATTGGCCGCCTCGGCAGAGCAAACGGTTCCCGGGCTGGATTCGAAATCACCTCACTTCGAACCCAAGGCCAAGGCGGTCATCCAGCTTTTCATGTCGGGTGGGCCCAGCCAGATGGATCTTTTCGATCCCAAACCGCTGCTGGAAAAGCATGCTGGTGAGCCACCGCCACCCTCGGCATTGGACAGTCAACAGCGCCTCAATAGGGTCGCAGGATCGTTGATGCCCACCCAATTCAAATTTGCCAAATACGGGAAGGCCGGGATCGACGTGTCGGAGTTGCTGCCGCACCTGGCAACTCGCGTCGACGACATGGCAGTGGTCCGCGCCATGTACACTACGCACTCCAACCATGAGCCTGCAATCTTTCTGATGCATACCGGCCGTCTCCTTCCCGGACGTCCCACGCTGGGTGCCTGGGTGGCCTATGGTCTGGGAAGCGAGAACCAGAATTTGCCGGCATATGTGGTGTTGGAGGATCCGACGGGGCTGCCGCGCTGCGGTATCCAGAACTGGCAGTCGGGCTGGCTGCCACCGGTCTACCAGGGAACACGGCTGCGGTCGCAGGGATCTCCCTTGCCCAATCTCAAGCCTCGGGAGGAGTTTCCCGGACCGGTTCTCCAGGTTGCGAAGTCGCTGCTGGGGCGGATGGACATGGCTCACCGGGAAAGGCATCCGGGAGAGGCCGAGCTCGGAGCACGGATTCACAGCTACGAGTTGGCAGCTCGAATGCAGCTGGAAGCCACTGACGTCCTTGATGTTTCCCAGGAAAGCCAGACGACCCGTGAGATGTACGGTCTAGACGACCGGCTGACCGCCTCCTATGGCCGCCGCTGTTTGATGGCCCGGAGGCTGGTCGAGCGTGGAGTACGCATCGTCCAGATCTATATGAATCACGACCCCTGGGATCACCATTTCGAAATCGGGAAGGGTTTACCGGAGACTTGTGGAATGACCGACCGGCCAGTAGCGGCCCTGTTACAGGATCTGAAGCAGCGCGGGCTGCTGGAAAGTACACTGGTGCTCTGGGGGGGCGAGTTCGGTCGCTTACCTCACTCTGAAATACCTAAAGATGCGAAGCGAGTGGGCCGGGATCACAACATGCATGCGTTCACAGTCTGGCTCGCCGGAGGCGGAATCAAGGGCGGAACAGTCCACGGCACGACCGACGAATTGGGATATAGGGGAATAGAGAATAGGGTAAGTGTTCACGACCTCCACGCCACCGTCCTGAATCAGCTCGGTCTAAATGCTCGGGAGCTGATCTACAAGCGGAATGGTCGTGCCGAAAGGCTCACCGACGAATTCCCAGCGCGCGTCGTCAAAGAGATTCTGAGTTAACTTCCAAGGGGGGATGTCGGCTATCCTTTTGTGTAGGAAACGCCCAGCCGAAAAGGCGATGTCCTATGGACTCGAAAGACAGCGGCGCCAACTGGCAGGAGCCCGAAGGAATATCGGAGGGGGGAGCCGGCAACGTGACCGATCTAACGCCAACTAGCCCGCATTTCTCATCGCTGGTCTACTGCGTCGCCGCAATCATCCACCCTGGCTGTGTTTCGCTCGGTCGGCCGCCTCGACGTACTGTCAAAGTACGACTGCGGCGGCCTCGGTCGCAAGCCTTGCCAGGACGGCCCTTGCGGCGCCTCGCTACGACAAGCGATGAGCAATTCGGGCTAGTCATCAGGCGTGAGCTTCGATGAGCGAACGGGTAGCCGGATCGTGAAAATAGAGCCTCCGCCGGGAGTACTTTCCACCTCGATCTCGCCACCATGGTCTTTGACGATACGGTAACTCGTCGATAGCCCGAGCCCGTGCCGACTCCGACTTCTTTCGTCGTGAACCCCGGATCGAAAATGCGAGTCAGGTTATCCGGTGGAATTCCCGCTCCGGTGTCCACGATGCTGATAGAGACCGTGTCTCCTTGGCATCGGGTGGACACGGTAATGCGTCCGCGACCTTCGATTGCTTGGGAAGCGTTGAGCAAGAGATTCATGATCACTTGGTTGACTTGACTCAGATAACAGTGAATGGGCGGTAGCTCTCCAAAATGACGGACCACGGTAATTCGCTCGTGGAACTCGTGCTGGAGCAGCGCCAGAGTCGTAGTGAGGGCGGAGTTCAGGTCCGCTACTTGTCTTTCTGACTCGTCCAAGCGTGCGAAGTCTTGCAGGCTCTTGACGATGGTAGATATCCGGCTGTTTGCGGAAGTGGTGACGTCTTGACTGTTTTGTAGGACTTCGAGAGCTGTCTGAAATCTCGCGTCTGCCTGAAGCTCTGGCAACGATTGACTCTCGTGGAGAAGCTTCTCCATAAGGTCAAGTGATCTCCGGGAAGTATCAGCAGAGCTTGCGACGGCTCCCAGCGGCGTGTTGATCTCATGGGCCACGCCCGCCACCAGGTTTCCGAGAGAGACCATTTTCTCTTGCAGGACCAGCCGCTGCTGCGCATCTTGCAGTTAACGAAGCGCAATTTCGAGTGCTTCGTTCTTGTCGTTCAAGTCCCGCGTCCGCCCGCGCACTCGTTCTTCGAGAGTGCGATTCACTTCCTCGAGTTTTCGATTCGAGTCTTGAAGCGCCAGAGACGCGCTTTCCAGCTCGTGCGAGTAAGACTTCACTTGTTTATGGTTTTCTGTGAAGCGTTGCTCGAGTATGTAGCCGAGAGTCAAGACAAGGATCAATGCGCCCCAGCCAAATAGATGATGCCAATCGGGTACCAGCCCGAACGAGATTAAGAAATCCTGTAAACCTAGAACGCCTAGCGCGCTGAATCCGAAGTTGAGAGTCTTTGCTTCGGCGTTGCCCCTGCGGGCCGAGCGCGCCCCCAGGATGAGCAGGAGAGTCGAATCCAAGGGGAGAAGGAGGAAAACGATGAAGCGGCTATAGAAGAGATCCAAAATACCCAATAGATCGGCGGTAAGTGAAAATATGGCTAGCTCGGCGTGGAACTGAACGACCCCCGGCTAGAATCCTGGGGGTTCGATCGGATGTCGAATCGAATTCGACTCATCTCTGCTGACCTTCGTCGTGGCTGTGGTCTCCAGGCCGCCGTTGGTCGAGCTCGGCTCGACCGCGACACTTCGGCCTGGAGCCCGAAGCCACGTCAGAGACCGACTCTACCACTTTCAACTTCACGCGAAGATGACCCTACCGTCCCTGCGGGACTTCGGGGACCTTCTCTTCGCCTGAAGGCGGGGGTTTCACCATCCCCGATGGGGACACTAAGCTGAAACTTCATTGGATAGGAAATCATGCAGGCACAGCCGTTTGACAGAGCCGTGACTGCGAAGGAGCGGTACCGGCATACCGATGCCGGTAAACAGAACCCGGCAGACAGTGACCCGAGGACCCTCTTCTTATAGACTCGCCACATGCCCCGATCGGTGATCGGGGCCCGCTCCCGCACGGTCACGGCTCTGTAAGCACGCCGAAGCAACAGCGAGCCGGGATCCTAACCCTTCCAATCTCCAAGGACTTTCGCGACACCCTCTATTCTGGATCCTTCCAAGTTTCTTTCTCGAATGGGGCAGCACCGGCTGGCGAGCACTTAAACGCGACGCCCGTCGTCCTCTTTCATTCGGTCCCGCGCATGCGGCTGTCGGACAGAGTCCTGAAGTCGCCACCGGTTGGATTCTGGAAGATGCGAAGGTCGAATTCGGGGGCGATAGCCAGTATGTGGTCGAAAATGTCGGCCTGTATGCGCTCGTAATTTGCCCATACCTTGTCCCTGCAGAAACAGTAGATCTGGATGGGCAGGCCCTGGGACGTCGTCTCCAGGTGTCTTACCAGCAGGGTCATATCCTGATTGACCTGAGGGTGATTCTCGAGGTAACTCTGGATGTAAGCGCGAAATGTCCCCACGTTGGTGAGATGGCGGGCGTTGGCGACGTCCGACATATGAATGCCGCGCTCCTGATTCCACCTGGACAGTTCCTGGTTTTTCTCCTCCACATAATCAGCGATGTACTTGATGCGCTTGAAGCGCTCCAGCATCTCGGGAGTACAGCGCTTGATCGTGCTGAGGTCCATGTAGATCGAACGCTTGATGCGGCGGCCACCCGATTCGGACATTCCCCGCCAATTCTGGAAGGAATCTGTAATGAGTGCGTAGGTGGGGATCGTCGTGATGGTCTTATCCCAGTTCTGAACCTTGACGGTGGTCAGGGCGATTTCCAGGACATCGCCGTCGGCTCCGTACTTGGGCATTTCAATCCAATCGCCTTTGGCCAGCATCCGATTGGCGGAGAGCTGGATCCCGGCCACGAAGCCCAGAATCGCATCCTTGAAGACCAGAATCAGGACCGAGGCCAGAACGCCCATACCACTCAACAGATAAGCTGGAGACGTGCTGAGTAGCGTGGAGATCACGACGATGACAGCGAGGATATAGAGGATGAGTTTAGCAACCTGCACGAAACTCTTGAGTGGTACCTCGCGGGATACCGGGAAGTCGTTGTAGATTTCCAAGGCCGCGTTGAGCAGCGCGTCGAGGGCGAAGAGGATAACCACGATCATGTAGATCTGAGCCGTCCCGAGGACGATCTGAACGGCCCCATCCCAACCTCTCAGAGCCGTAGGCACAAGCAGGTAGATCACGATGGCTGGCGCCAGGTTGGCAGTCCAGAAGAGGGCTCTGCTGTGAACGATCTTGTCGTCCCAGTGTGCCTCGGTCTTGAGGGCCATTCGCTCAACGATCCGCAGCACGATTCGACTGGCGATGAAGAAGACAACAAGACTCAGGATCAGGACAGCGGCGAAAGCGATGAGACGTGTCGCCACATGTGCAACAGGTTCATTGGCTCCCCAGCCTAGAATGAATACTTCCAGTCTCTCCAGCATGATCTACTTCAGGGTCAATCTCTTTCGAGGTCGGCTAGCGCCTCAGGGTTGTCCCGGTACACTAAAGCGCCTGGGGGTATGGTCCCTGTCGGGCCCCGCTCCCTAACAGTCACGGCTCTGTCATCTGGCGAAGGCTGTTTCGCTTCCTCGTGGTTGAAGTTTCAGCTTAGAGTGGGCGCAATCGAGATCACAACGTCCAACCGGGACGGTATTCCCGTTTTAGGTGCGCGTTGGCGCCCGGAGCGTTGGTGACCCTCAAGTTGGCGGCGTCCCATTCGAGTTTGGCGCCGGTACGGTAGGCGACGTTGCCCAACATGACCGCCTCCGAGATAGGGCCAGAATAGCCGAAGTGGCAGCTGGTTGGGCTCCCCGTTTTGCAGGCGGCGATCCACTCGGCGCGATGGCCCACTTCAGCAGATCGCACCCAGGAGGGGTTGGCCTTATGGGCGGCGGTCCAGTGAGCACTACGACCAATTTCTACCCCTATCGTCGAGGGGATACTCGGCTCGGGCGGCTCGAAGTCGGCGAACTTTTTCGCAGGCCAGAGCATCCGTTGCCCGTAGCTGACAAGCAACATTCCGTTGCTGCCCACGAAGACGCCCCAGGCCCAGTCGGGAAAGGCGTTTTCCGCGAAGACAGGCGGCGGTTGACTGCCGTGCGTCCAGCTCAGTGTGGCCGGCGGCATCTCTCCGCGGCCGGGGAATCGGTAGCGGACGTGAAGCTGTCCGGGTGTCGTCTCAGGATGAGGTGGAGGCCCCTCAGCCTCCACTGAGACCGGATATCGAAGATTCAGGGCCCAGAAGGCCAAGTCGAGGTAGTGGCAGCCCATGTTGCCGAAATTACCGCCGCCGAAATCCCACCAGCGGTGCCAGTTTCCGCCGGAACCGCGGGAATAGGTGGGATGATAGGGGCGGTAAGGTGCTGGCCCCAGGAAAAGATCCCAGTGAAGCCCCTGGGGGACGGGTGGCGTCTCGGTCGGGCGATCACTCGTGCTGCCTCCCGAGCGGAGCCAGATATGGCATTCCTCCACCGCGCCGATGGCTCCAGCGCGGATCAGCTCGACGATGCGGCGGTAGTTGTCCGAAGCGTGCATCTGGGTTCCCAATTGCGTGGCCACCTGCTGCTCGGCTGCCACCTGGGCAAGTGTGCGGGCCTCAAAGACCGAATTGGCCCCCGGCTTCTCGCAGTAGACATGCTTGCCGCGCCGCATTGCCGCAACACAGGCCGGAGCGTGGTTGTGGTTCGGAGTGCTCACCACTACGGCGTCGATCTGGCGGTCCAGCTTGTCGAGCATCTTCCGATAATCATGGAATTTCTTCGCTCGCCCATAGCGGGCGAAGGCTTCCCCCGGAGGATTCCGACGCCCTGGAGCCGAAGTCTCCACCGATCGCTCGTCAACGTCGCAGAGCGCCACGATGTTCTCCCCGGTCATCTCCGGCAGCGAAGCCGGCTGGACTCTCAAGCCCGATAGAAACTCCACGTTCTCACCCGCCACGTGGGTGAGGTTCCACGCCCCCATGCCGCCGGCGCCGACAATGGCGACATTGAGCTTATTGTTGGCATGGTAGCCCCAGACCGAACGGCTGTCGCGAAGGATCACCAATCCCGGAGCGGCAAGGCTCGCAGTGCGGAGAAAACGTCGGCGCTTCCACTGTTTCGTCATCATTCCTTCTCCATCAGTATCTGGCCATTCTGTGAGAATTGACTTGGATATTGGATGAGTGTTGAGAATCCATTATGAAGGGGGCATGGATTTTGGGCAACTCAAAGATAGATGTGCGGAAAGGGCGGACTGGGTGTGGCGGCTGCTCTAGCCTAAGCATACCGTTTCATAAAGACGGTAACGTTTGCAGATGGGGCTTGCGAGGCGAGATCAAGGCAGGAGGAGGAAGACGATGCCTTGCCATCTTCGACGACGACCAACGCAGAGATCGTCTGCAACCCCCAACTGCCCTCCGGGTGGCGACGGGACGCGCCGATTTCTTTGTCGTTCCTTCTCCAAGATACAAGGAATCGAGTTCGTCGTCGCTTCGCGAACTCACCCCGTCGCGCTCGCCACAAACGTTACCGTATTTATGAAACGGTGTGCTAAGGGCTCTGTCAAAAATAACTTCACATTCTGGCATCTCATCTTTACACCATCTTCGGCCGCTCCTCGATCGCGAAATCCTCAATGTAGGCCCGGCTACGCCTGCGGTTTCGCTCAATCGTTTGACGTCGCCATCGTCAGTTGGGAGCGTTCGCCCTTTTGAATCGGAGGCAACTATCATGACTTTGAGGGTAGAAGCATTCCCAGTCGCAATCGCACCCTCGATTCGGTCGACGACCACGCCAAAGACAACATGCCTGCAAGTGTAATCATTGCAGCCGGAGACCGGAACTACGCCTTTAGCAATCGCTCAGCCTACGAACCTCGCTCTGGAGGACTTAATTCTCGCACCGGACGATGATTTCGCAGTTGTGGATCGTGGGCCAGGGCCCGCCTCGTCCGGCGTACTCAGCTGGTGTCTTCATGCCTTCGAGGACCACCAGGATCGTATTGATACCCTGCTGCACGGGTGGGGGGTGTCCAGCACCAGCCATTCGTCGCCCTTGGGTCTTTGATGCTGGTGCCTGAGGACAGAGCTAGCTTGCTTCCGTTGACCTCATAACGGATCCGATCGAAGGATTCCTGGGTGTCGGTCAGGCGCAGACGCCGTTCGGTTTTTTTATCCTACCCTCGGCTAGACTGCCGACGATATTGTCGTCCACCCGGATCTGGATCGCATTAGCTGGACGCGCACCGCGACCGATCGTGGAAAGCTTATAGGGCACTTGGGGTGGGTAGTCTCCGTGATGGTTCAACTCGCGGGTTGAACCATAGTAGCACCGATCGAGACGGGACAGAGCCTCTTCGCTCGCCAGCTCAGCGATGGCCTTGAGATCGGTGCTGGTGACGTGTCCCACCCAGGTATTCACAGGAGTCTCGGAGCTCAAGGTCTCGCCCTTTGGTACGGGGTTATGGGGCGATGGCTCCGGTAGTCATAGTTGAACAAGTGGAACCCGACGGCGCCCTGCCGGTATCCGTTCAAGGCGGCCGCCCGCGGAATTGTCGCCGGACTTCCCTCGAATCCGCTGTAGGGCGAGCTCCTGTGTGTCCTGGTGTCGCAGCTGGAGTAGATGAGGATCTTGCTGTCCTTGGCGGACTCCACCGCCCGATCGATATCGATCCGTTGATCGCAATAGCCGACAGAGCTGAGGACGGTCGCGTCGATCAGTCCCGGCGGATCCAGGTCTCGGAATCGAGGCCCATGGTGACACTCTGATCGATGCTGGGCGGGACGCCTATGGCCCGCTGGACGGTCAGCCTCGTCATCGGGATCCCGATGGGAATCTGGGTCCGGGCGGCTGATCTGTGATCAAGCCATGAAGATTTACGAAGGCGGCCGCCATCTGGAAGGCGCCACCGTCACCGCCGCCGGCCGGCCCTTAGACCCGCGTTTTGATTTGAGGACGTTCTCGAAAGCCGGCTTCGAATGGACCTATGAAGGCGACGGGCCGCGTCAATTGTCACTGGCACTGCTCGCCGATCACTTCGGCGACGATCCCAAAGCGATGGAGCATTGCGAGAGATTCATGGTCGATGTGGTAGCCAATCTCGACAACTACTGGCGGCTCAGCTCCGAAGACATCGACGAGGCGATGCGCGGCGGCACCTCCTGAACGCCGGACAAACCCACCGCGGGTTGGGCGCGATTGATTTCACAAGGGCTGCTAATCAGCTTTCAAGAACGATCCGGATCCTGTGCATCGGGTCATCCTTTCAAAACCAACTCTCCACGAACCTCCGGGTCCTCTGCTGAAGGCCCTGTGTTCGGGGGAACAGTTGATGACGAGCCGATTTCCCGTGACCTTCACCTCCCGGGAAAGCAGCCAGCCTCCTTCAATATTCGCGTACTGCCCCAGGAACCGATCGCGCCGAATTCGGGCGAGGCCAATGGCCCGGGTATTCTCCGGATAGCGATACCGCCAGGATTTGGAAGTCGATAGGGCGGCCGGATCGCGTCCAAAGGGACGGGATCCTCTCTGCCGGAGGATGTTCCATGGAAGATCCTCTCTATTCCTCACATCGTCTGGGCCTGGGGCAGGAGGGGACATGTCCACCCAGACGGCCTACGGCTGAGCCCACTCCTGGTAAGGTCTCTCCAGGTGCCAGAATACCCCAAGGATCTCTCCCCCGCTCCCGACATAGTGCCAGATAGCCGAGAAAAAGTGGTCTTTGGAGCGTTCAACCGTAGGGCAAGAAAACGAGGTGTCCGGATCCACAACAAACTTGGTCGATTGATTCATGAATGGCGAGCCTGTCTTGGTGTCATTGACCCAGGTCTTACCGCCGTCAAGGCTGATCCGCGCCACCTTCCGAGAATCGCGTCCGCCCGCGGAGTGTGTCACGACCACGACGTTGCTCCTGGACCAGTAGATCGTGCCCCGATGGCCGTACCAATCGGTCATGCCACCTTTGGCCAGGGCAAAGGTCCGACCGCCATCGCTCGATTCAAACAGGGCCCCGTTCTTGTAGTGGGGCCTCGGATTTTCGGTCTCCCTCATCAACTCTTTCTGCTGCGCCTCGGTGTACCATTTCTCAGCCGTCTGGATCCGCGTCATGAGCAGGAGGTGGTTGCCGTCATTGGGATCAATGGCCAGAGCCGATTCGTGAGGACTCAACTGTGGGTAGACCCGTGTCGGATCGCCCCAGGTCTCGCCGCCATCATCGCTGCGAAGAACGATGTCGCTGAAGAAGTCACCAGGCCTGCCGGCGAACTGGTAGTTCGGCCGCTTGTAGGGTTGCCGATATGCTCCGTGCTGCTTGGCGTAATCGGGGGTGGGTACGAGAGTCGTGGTGAACATGAGTGTGCCGTCGGGCTGTTCGATGAACGTTCGGATTCCGTCTTCATGAAACTGCATGTTGGGAATACTGGGAGGGATCCTACCCAAGTCGGTGGGGGAAGTCTTCCAGGTTTGACCGTTGTCGTCCGAGTAGGAAACAAACAGGTCCTGACCGTAGAGCTTTTTCGGTACGTTGGGCGGTTGATCGCCCGCCGTCTGGTGGACCAGAAACAGCCGGCCCTTATGGTTTACGCCCACTCCTTGTACCACCTGATGCGGCTGCGCCAGCCCGACCGCTGCGCCCGTCCACGTCTCAGCGTTGTCGCTGCTCTTGTACAGCTTCGGCGGCGCGGACTGGAAGTTCAGGTAGATCGTCCCGTCCGGATGCCGAACCATGCTCATCATGCCGCGCGTTGGCGTCCCGGCTGGGACGATCGTCGTCTTCTTGTCGAACTTGAGTACCACCCGGTGGTCGTCGATGCCTAGTAACGGGTCGGTACCCCAGCTCAGGCACCAGATTGAAGTGATCAGGATCGGTACCCACTTCGAATTCCAAGTCATCTGGATCTCCTCTCTCCGTTGGTTCAGGATGTCCCCGATAATGATTTCTCCGACGATTATCCTGATGGTCGGATACATCGGTAGAGATCTTCTGCTCCTAGCTATGGTAATACTGAACGCAAGAATATACTTGCGTTTCGGGATCGAAGCTTTTCATTGGAGACAATTCATGGCTGGAAATCGACGTGACTTCCTAAAGGAAACCGCGGCTGCAGTGGCTGCTGCCTCCGGTTTTGGGATACATCAAAC
>Ga0310345_10003224_pt1 | contig 15665 bp, 16 predicted proteins | sample HC15DNA20500_MG_FD_204667 | JGI IMG/M metagenome (GOLD analysis project Ga0310345, IMG submission 204667) | Marine microbial communities from station ALOHA, North Pacific Subtropical Gyre - HC15-DNA-20-500_MG | ecosystem: Environmental > Aquatic > Marine > Oceanic | place: Pacific Ocean: North... | reverse complement strand
AACAGAAAGTAATGATCCAAGGTCTTACAGGCTTAATTCGGATAAACTGTTATCAACAGGGTTTACACCTAATTATTCAGTAAATGATGCTATAGAAGAAATTATTATGGCATATAAAAAAAATATAATTCAAACGAGTGATAATAACTACAATGTAAAAAAAATGCTTCAGTTAGGTCTTAATAATGGGTAAAGAAATCGATTTATTACGCGAGTATCCGAAGAGCAAGCGTGACATTACAAAAAGATTGGTTGAAAAGGACAAAAAAATTCGAACTATCGCTAGAAAATTTGGGAAGGAATTTTTTGATGGGGAGCGAAAATATGGATACGGCGGATTCAATTATAATCCCAAATATTGGCAGCCAGTAATTCCCACACTAAAGAAGCATTATAATCTGAATCGGCATAGTAAAATTTTGGATATTGGATGTGCGAAAGGATTTTTACTGGTTGATTTAATAAAGGCGATACCGGGTATTTCTGTTTCAGGAATAGATATATCCCAATACGCGATTAAAAATTGTCATCCGGATATTTCTCAATCAGTTTCTGTCGGTGATGCTAGATCTCTCCCTTACGAAGATTCTTCCTTCGATTTGGTATTGTCGATAAACACTTTACATAATTTAGAGATTAATGAATTATCGAAATCTTTAAAAGAAATTGAACGAGTATCATCAAAAAATTCATTTATTACGGTGGATGCTTACAGAAATACTAAGGAAAAAACAAACATGGAGTCTTGGAATTTGACGGCGAAGACAATGCTTCATGTTGATGAATGGAAGAAATTGTTTGAATCAAGTGGGTATAAAGGGGACTATTATTGGTTCATTCCATGATCAACACCGATCGGAATAATTTTTGTGCCACTACAATTTCCCATGTAATTATGTACAAGTAGGTGATATATGAGTAGGCGACCTCGGCAAGTATCCAAACCTAAGACAATATTCAAAAATAAATACATTAATCTTTATTCTATAATTGCCAATTTTGATGAAGGCAAACGAGAATATTTTATAAGTGATAGGGGCGAGAGATGTGGAGTAATCATTATTAATAAAGAAAGTATTTTATTAGTAAGGCAATACCGATATTTAATTAACGATCTCAGTTGGGAGATTCCTGGAGGTGGTGTTGGTAAAAATGAGGATCCCTTGACCGCGGGTCGCAGGGAAGTTTTTGAGGAAGCTGGTATAGAATGTACAGCATTGGAGCCTTTCTTTTTATATCAACAGGGTGTTGATACCACTTTTAATCCTACTCATTTATTTGTAACGAAAAATTTTACTGTCAAAGAAGGCATTTTTAATTCTGAGACTGATAAAAGGCAATGGTTTAAATTCAGTGAGGCGTTAGATATGGTAATTGACGGAACAATTAAAGATTCTATGACCATTTTAGCTATATTGCTGTATAAAATTAGAAATATCGACAATTCCTAAACATCGAGAATCCAAGAATTCTCGATCGCCAACCGTTCTATGATATAGGCAGCTTCCAGCATATCCGCCGCTGTTGAATATTGTCCGAAATTATAATTAGATTTACCACTACTAATTAAAATACCAGGAATGCCCGCGTTCAATCCTGCTGCAATGTCTGTTTCACGATCACCAACAATTACAGACCTATTTAAAGGAATATTCAAGGATTTACTAGCTTTTCGTAAAAGACCTGTTTTTGGTTTTCTACAACCACATCCATCATTTGGTCCATGAGGGCATATTTGAATATCTGCAAACTTACATCCAGAAGCGGATAATCTTTTCATAATTACTTCATTTAAATGGACCACTTGGGGAAGGTCAAAATATCCTCTAGAAATGCCGGATTGATTAGTTATCATTATTACAGCAGCTCCCAAACTTGTAATTTTTTTTAAACCTTCTATCGTGTTTGGGAGTATTTTTATTTCCGATGGGTCTTTTATGTAACCGGTATCTTTTATGAGAGTTCCGTCTCTGTCCACAAAAATCATAAATAAGTTTTTTGTATTCTGACTTTTTATCATGTTTGTGGCTTTATATATTATTAAATGTATAAATAATTTTCATTACCATAAAATTCTAATAGTTTTCTGATACGTTTGAAAAAGAAACGTATAAATAGAACGTGGTTTTTCTAATTTATTGATACTTGTAACGTTAAATATTTTTATTGGTTAAGTTTGTGTCCGAAGTTATAAAAAAAATAATTAATATTCAGGAACTAGAGGCTAAGATAAGGGAATACCGGGTTAATGGACAAACTATTGCCCATTGCCATGGTGTTTTTGATCTTTTACATGTTGGACATATACGTCACCTAAAAGAAGCAGCGTCTGTCGCTGATAAACTAGTGGTAACGATAACAGGTGATTCTTATGTTAATAAAGGGCCAAGTCGTCCTGAATTTAACGAAAAATTACGGGCAGAAGTTTTGAGTTCTTTAGATTGTGTGGATTTGGTTTACATTAACAATTCTTTGACAGCAGTGGATATTATCTCGAAAATAAAGCCAGAATTTTACGTAAAAGGACCCGATTATCGTAACTATTCTGATGATGTATCGGGAGCAATGTTAGAGGAGAAAAATACCGTCGAATCGTCGGGTGGTCAGGTTCATATTACAGATGATATAAGTTTTAGTTCCACAAAACTATTGAACACTTATTTTGATAAGCTTCCTACGAATTCAAGGGACAAGCTAAATGCCATTAAAAATGACCATTCGATGTCGGAAATAATTAATTTACTCAATAATGCGGGTAAATTATCCGTTTTAGTTATAGGAGAAACGATTATTGATGAATATCAATATTGTTCCGCCATAGGTAAATCTTCAAAGAGTCCAACCTTAGCCGTAAATTTAGAAACCTCTGAATCGTTTGTTGGGGGTGCTTTGGCAATCGCAAATCATTTGGAAGATTTTGCTGGAAAAGTAACAGTAACATCAGTTGCAGGAAATGATGATTATGGTGAGTCATTTATAAAAAGTAAATTGAACTCTAATATAAATTTACATCTTCTAAAAAGTGATAATCACCGCACAATTGTTAAACGAAGAATAGTTGAAAGGTATTTTTTCCATAAACTTTTAGAAATTTATGAAATGGATTTACAACAGTCAAACATAACTAATGAGAAATTAATAGATATTGTCAAAAGGTTGGCACCCCTTGTTGACGTCGTTATTGTAGCCGATTTTGGACACGATATGATATCTGATAAATTGGTGAAAATTATTGAAAAGTATTCAAAATATCTTTCTTTGAATGTTCAAATGAACGCAGGAAATATGGGTTACAATACGCTTTCGAAGTATTCAAGAGCGGATTACGTATCAATCACCGAAGGTGAATTGAGATTAGATAGTCAAGAGCGTTATGAAAATTTAGAAAAGCTGATTTCTTATACTTCGGATCGTTTAGGGACTTCAATGTTTTCTGTTACCCAAGGTGGTGACGGTTGTGTGGTGAAATCAAAGAAAAATGCTCTTGCAGAAATTCCTGCGATCATTGCAAAAGATGAGGTAGTGGACAGGGTTGGAGCGGGAGATGTTTTTTTTGCCGTAACATCCTTACTGGCGTCCTTAAATGCCCCTCCAGATGTTTTGGGTTTAATTGGTAATGTGGTTGCTGCTGACTCGGTTCGGTCGATTGGTACAGGTGCACGAATTAAACGAGTTAATACTATCCGATCGTTAGCGACTTTACTTAAATAATTAAAAAGAAGAAGAAGATATTGAGTTATGAATAACCTTTCAGATTATGCTTCAAATGTGTGCGATTTAATAAACAAAACCGTTTTTACAGACGTGAATGGGAAAAAGTTTAATCTGAGCGATGGTACCAAAAAGTGTTTGACGGAACTGGATAACGTAAGAAAACGTAATAAAAACGTTGTAGTAGTAGGAAATGGTGGAAGTGCCGCTATCGCCTCACATTTACAAAATGATCTTGTAAAGGCTTGTGGTATTAGATCTATGGTGTTTACTGAACAGCCGTTGCTTACCGCCCTAACAAACGATTTAGGCTATGAGACTGTATATGAAATACCAATTGGTGTTATGGCGGATTCAGGAGACCTATTAATTGCCATAAGTTCGTCAGGACAGTCCAAGAACATTTTGAATGCTGTAAAAATCGCTTTAACCAAACAAATGAAAATAATTACATTGTCTGGATTTGATTCTGGTAATCCATTAAGAAGTCGTGGACATTTTAATTTTTATTCCAGCACCAGTGAATACGGTCTCATTGAAAATGTCCATTCAATAATTACCCACTACTTGTCAGATTCACTTAGGAAAAAGGTTTGATATAGAACTTAAGTTTTAACTCTTTTATTGTTCTAACTTAGTTTATAGGTATCGGATAAGGAACATTAAATTTTTCTTAGTGAATTCACGAGGTCAGGGATGCATATCGCTTAAAGGTTGTGGAATAGATACACCTCCACCCATATGTTTATATTTTTGTTGAAACAGAATATCTTGATCCTCATCTACGATTACTTCGCAAACTATGGGTGTTCGTTTGGTTAGGAGAATTTCAGAGACATCATTTATAGCATTGGGGTTTTCTAATCGGATATATTCTATATCGAATGCTTTCGAAATTTGTTCTGTATCAGGTAACTTTAAACCCCAATCCGGATGTGTACCGTAATACTTGCTTCCCATAAAACCATCTTGTGTTTGCCTTATCGCTAAGTATCCATTGTTGTTTATTACACTTATTACGACTGGGATTTTCAATGAACTTATTGTTTGTAGGTCTTGGATGTTCATAGCCAAACTTCCATCTCCGATTATGCAAAAAAGTTTTTCGAATTTTTTTGTTGCGAATACACCTACGGTTTCAGCAAGCCCTGTGGCCATAGAAGACATACTGGAGGAACCGATTATCCTTTGTTCGTAATGGGTAATTTGCGTGCTTTGGAATCCGGTGTATGCTATCGTTCCTCCCCCATCTACTATAAAACAGGATTTAGGGGGGGCTAGGGATGTAAGATGTTTATTGTAAACAAATGAATTTACACCGTTTTGTTTTTTTGGTTCATACCAATTAAGGTCCTTAAATTTTGATTTTATGTTACCATCCCATTTATTTTTTGGAATTTCCTGCTTGTTTAACCAGGGGATGAATGATCGTAGATTGGAGTTTATACTTAAATCGAATTTGACATTGCAATTTTTGATTTCTTCTGAATCTATGTCGACAATTATTTTTTTTGCTTGCGGGGCAAACGTCTCTGTAAGAGTGGTAGTTTGGGGTATCGAAAGATGGGTACCAACGCAAAGCAATAAATCTGCAAAAAAAACAGCCTGATTTGCCCCCTTTTGTCCGCTCATACCGATGACACCTAAATTTAAGATATTTTTTGTTGTAAATAAATCTTGACCAGTCCACGTAGTAACAAACGGAACAGAATTGTTAGAAATAAAATTTCTTATCTCTTCCACCATAGTACTTTGATGAATTCCGTTCCCTAGAATCATCAATGGGTAATCGGATTTATTCAGGTAATCAATTACATATTTATACTTTTCTAATTCACCGGAAAAATAGTTCAAACTGTTTGAAGATTGGTTAAATTTTACTTCGGACAACTGTAACAACTGCACATCAAGCGGTATATCTATCCAAACTGGACCCGAACGATTTTCCACTGAAATGTCGATCGCTTTATTAATTTCCATGCAGAAATTACCTGAACCTCTAATAACTTTCGAATACTTCGTAATTGGTTTAACAATGTCAACTATCGGAGCGTCTTGAGTTCCTACTTGCCTTACATTTTTTCCATAGGACAAATGGGGTGATCTTACCCCTCCTGATATATAAATACATGGAACTGAATCTTGCCATGCCCCTAAAACCCCAGTTAAAGTATTAGTTCCGCCGGGACCAGACGTGACAACCACACAGCCGATTTTCCCTGAAGCTCGGGCGTAGGAAGCGGCCGCCAAACTTGCTGCTTGTTCATGGAGGGTATAAATTACGTTTATTCCGCTTGTTTCCAAAGAATGGAAAATATTAGCGGCGGCACCGCCCTGAACACCGAAAGCAGTGTCTATTCCACGTTCTATTAGTGTTTTTGATAGAGCATCTGTTAATTTCATTATTTTAAAAAATTACCTACACAAACACGACTGGCGTTATTATATCCATAACTTCATTATTCATAAGTTTAGCAATAATTGTCCTGTAGTTGATTTTGGAATTAACTGCAGTAACAACGATAGGGTAATTTTTGTATTTAGCTAGATTGGCTCCATCGGTTATAGGGATATCGTAATTCATGTAGGTTTTTCCAATTTTGTTGGGATCGTCATCAAATATTGCTTTGAGGTCTCCGAGAACAGGGATGTGGTACTTTAATAAAGGCAACATTAGGGCGGCTCCATATCCGTATACATTTTCGTAATGTTTGATTCGGGACGAAACAATTTCCTCTGATGAGTTCATCATTCCTGTAAAGAGGCTGTATTGGAAGCCGATATAATCTTTTGTAAGTAAATCAGGCTCTCTACTTTCCAATTTCTGTAATTTTGCCTTTTTAGCTTTTTTAAAGGTGACCATAATGGTACCCCAGTGGTAGTTATCAATTCCAATGTTTAAAATTTCCGCTCCCAAGTCGTTTAAAAATGTTGAAATAGATTTTACAGAAAAATAATTATAATGCTGATGATGAATTTGATCGAATCTACAATCGCGTACTAGGGATTCTAGACCAGGAAATTGGAAAGCAAATATAGTCTCATCGTGTCCTAATTCCAAAGCATTCATTACGAATGTTTTAGGGTCTTCTATATGTTCCAATGTTTGGCTGCATATAACTAGATCGATCTGGTTTTTAGGAAGGTTAATTGATACATTTTCAAAAAAATCACCGATTAAAGTAATTTTTTTATCTGATTTATTTTCCGTATATTTCAAAATAGGGTCAATGCCGATTAAGTTTTTAGCTTTCGAAGACAATTGTTTTAATAAGAAAGTGTCGTTACACCCAATTTCGATTACGGTATTGAGTAGATTAGTGTTTCTTATGTCTCCCAACAAAAACTTCTGAAAAACATCTATCGAACGTTTTGCTGATTCACTTTTGGAAGTTCTTGTTGAATATGAATCGTTATAGAGTAATTCTGGCGCAATGATATTTTGAAGTTCGCCATGTGTGCAATTCCTGCAAAAATGAAAAAATTGATCCACGAACCCTAATGTCTCTTCGGGTGCTTTTGTAACGTATAGTTCGGTTATAGGAAAATTCGGGAATGTAATCGTTGGTTCTTCAAAATCGCAACTGCATACAGTACACTTTTGTCTGACGTTATGTTTTGGGTTTCTGTATTCGTTAATAATTTGTTTATCCTTAATTTAAACCATTTTTATAAGGCACTGGTATTTAGCTATCTGGGAAAAAATTCCCCAATAAATTGACCTGTCCAATATCGACACTTTTAAATGGTACATCGTGCAATTCTTCGTACCAATACGAGAACAATAGTGTTTCATGTGAATAGGGATATGGTTTTCCCTCTAACCCAGACAGACCCGAAAAAAACCCTAAATGAGGTTTACCAAGTAAAGCAGCTAGTAGGGACATTCCGCCAAGTGTTCCAACCAGGCCCTGAGATCTTCTTATTATTTCTGTTTGAATGCCAAGATTAATATTTTTTTGGGAAATCAACGGCACTTGGAAGATATTTGGGTTTTGGTAATCTAATAAATGTGATTGTGCTTCATCGACGGATGAAGGAACACTTAGATCTACTATGTTTTTTGTTTTAGAGAGGTTCGATGTGTATTGATGAATATTTTTTTTATTTTTTTCAGTTTCTGGAAGATTTGAAGGATGAAAATAAAATTTTGCTGCAATGAATGTTTTCGGCAAATTTAACTTATCCACTAAGTCAGAATATTTTTTTGTTACCATTTGAAATTTTTCGTAAAGTAATATCTTTTCTGTTTCTTTAAGGGACAGGCAGTTATTTATCCAGCGAACTTTAAATTTATCCGTATTTTCCCACATTTGTGATGGGTGAAAAATCTCATAATTTTTGATGTCATGTTGTTCGGCATATTTTGCGATAAGATTTTTTTCTATGGCTGAAATTCGGAACTGTTTTTGGCCTGCGTTCCCAAATTTAGTAAGAGCAGGTACTTTCTCGCCCAAGCTTCTTTTTTTTTGGTGTAAGAAGGGTTCTTGGTAAACCTTATCATCAATGTAATCGAGTATTTCTATATAGTTATCTGTTAATCCGCCGTACCAGTTTTCCACTCCTCCTCGGGAAACAGCGTACAACCTTTTATGTTGCAGCCTGCCAGTTGTTTTTAATTTTATTAGATACGGTATCCAGTATTCAATCTCTGCGCCTATATCACTTAGCCAGGGTCCCAAAAAAAGGTCCTTGTCCTTATCGCCATAAATTGGAGGCCTAACATTGTTGTAATGCCGAACGATTTTTCTCTTAAATGTTTTTATCGGTTCCGGAATTGCGCTTTTTATTCTGGTAATCATATTAACAAATACGTGCTAAGTTACTGAACTACCGGCAAAAAGATTTCCTAATACGTTGACCCGTTTAATATCCGTGGTTTTACATGGCATCTGGTTCAGTTCTTCGTAAATATGTGCAAACGTCATTGTGTCGTGAGGGTATGGATGTAGAGTTCCCATATTTTGATCGACACTTTTTGCGTGACCCGAAAAAAAACCTAAATGAGGTTTACCAAGAAAAGCTGGCAGTATGGATAAACCTCCTAGTGTTCCAACCAGGCCCTGAGACCTTCTTATTATTTCAGTTTGAACACCAAGATTAATACTTTTTTGTGAAATCAACGGTACCTGGAAGATATTTGGGTTTTTGTAATCTAACAAATGTGATTTCACTTCATCAACGGGTAACGGAACACTTAGGTCAACTATTTTCTTCTTCTTAGAGAGTTTTCTAATATAGTCGCTAACGTGTTTTGCGTTTTCTTTGCTTTCCAAAAGATTAGTGGGGTGGTAATAAAATTTTGCTGCAATGAAATCTTCCGGCAAATCTAATTCATCCACTAAGTTAGAATATTTTTTGGTTACCATTCGGAATTTTTCGTAAAGGAATGATTTATCAAATTCGTAAAGTGACAGACTATCATTTTGCCAGTGAGCTTTAAATTTATTTACATTTATCCACATATGGGAAGGGTGAAAAATCTCATAATTTTTGATGTTATGTTGTTCGGCATATTTTGCAATAAGATTTTTTTCTATAATTGAAATCCGGAACTGATTCAAGGTTTCATTCCCAAATTTATTAAGAGTAGGCACTTTTTCGCCCAAACTTCTTTTTTTACTGCGCACGAAGGGCTCTTGGTAAATCTTATCGTCAATGTAGTCGAGTATTTCTACATAATTATCTGCTAATCCGCCGTACCAGTTTTCTACTCCTCCTCGTGAAATAGCATATATATTCTTGTGATGTAATCTACCATTCTCCTTCAGACGTCGAACATACGGTATCCACTGGAAAAGTTCTGAACCTACGTCACCAAGCCAGGGCCCCAAAAAAAGATCCTTGTCCTTATCACCATAAATTGGAGGTCTAACATTGTTGTAATGCCAAACGATTTTTCGCTTAAATATTTTTATGGGTTCCGGAATGACCTTTTTTATTCGGTTAATCAAAAAAACTCCGATTCACCCACATCTAAAGCACCTGGATAGTTGGGTTTTCATAACAATTTCTTATTTTTAAAAAAGATGATACGAGATGCTTGATTTTCGTGAATTAAATTCAGGGGAAGTTAACAGTGTATCAAATGTTGATTTTAATTTTATAGTATCTATTTCTTGTGAATTTCAAGGGTGGTTTATATTCTAAAAAATAACTGCACCAATACCTTTGTTATGTTAAAATCATTCAAAGACCTCCCCTCCATAATTCAGAAAAAAAGGTGTTTAGAATTGAAAAAAACCAGCGACAATAAGTATGTGATTTTGGGCATGACGTATGGAGCACATGACACCTCTGCCGCTTTAATGATAGATGGGCAGGTAATTGCAGCATGCGAACAAGAACGCTTTGACCTAATTAAACACAGCCGTTCGTTTCCCAAAGAAGCTATAACTGAATGTATGAAAATAGGTCATGTTTCTTGGGACGAAGTGAATGAAATATCGGTCGGCTTTGAGTATATCGACAAAATAAGAAAGGTTTACTTAGAGCCAGCTTTAATTGATGAAGCTCGTATCGAATTCTTAATTACCGATATTGAGCGAATAAAAACTTTTTACAACATGGAAAAAATCATCCGCCATGAAACGGATTTTAATGGAACTATTAAATTTTTCCGCCACCATAAAGCACACCTCGCAAGCGCTTATTATCCATCTGGCTTTAATGAAGCTCTACTTGTTAGCTTTGACGGTATGGGAGAAATTGAAACAGGAATGATTGGACGTGGTATTGACGGTAAGATTGAGGTATTACATGACAATGTTTTGTATCCTCACTCATTGGGTCTTTTGTATTCAGCTATAACATTTTTTTTAGGCTGGCAAATTAATTGTGATGAAGGAATCATAATGGGATTAGCTCCGTGGGGTGATTATAATGCCCGTATTCCCGATTATGATAAAAGTTATTTGGAAGTTTTTGAAGATATAGTCATAATAACGGGTAAATATGAATATGAGATCAACCTTGACTGGATCGCGTATCACCAAAAACGAGATACATGGGTTAGCGATAGATTCAAAAACATTTTTGGTCAGAAACGAGAGAAAAATGATTCTCTAATGGGTCATCATAGAAATATAGCGGCCGCCTTACAAAAAAGGCTTGAAGATGTGGTGCTTGCACAATTAAATGAAGCGAGAAAAGAATACGGCCTCTCGAAGCTGTGTATTGCTGGGGGTGTGGGACTTAATTGTTCATTAAACGGGAAAATCGTTGATAGCGGTCTTTTTGATGAAGTTTTCGTACAGCCGGCTGCTGGCGACGCAGGAATTGCATATGGATCTATTTTACTATCAGAATCCCAAAGATTGGGTAACGGGTTACGGCCTAGTAAGGACCATAATTTTTATCTCGGATCTCGTTATGAAAATGATGAAATCGAATCTGTTCTGATTGAAAGCGGATATTCTTATGATGCTCCAAAAAATTTAGCGGCTGTAACGGCGAAAAGTTTAGCGGATGGTTTAATAATTGGATGGTTTCAAGGGGCATCAGAGTTTGGACCAAGAGCATTGGGAAATCGAAGTATCCTTTGTCGTCCATATCCGGAAATACAGAGAGATCATATCAATTCTAGAGTGAAATTTCGTGAGGAATTCAGACCATTTGCACCTGCTGTCTTATCTGAATATACTGAAGAATTTTTTCAAATTAAACAGGAATCACCACATATGCTAATTGCGTGTGAAGTTAAACCTGATAAGAAGCAAATCATCCCTGCTGTTGTGCATGTGGACGATAGTTGTCGTGTACAAACTGTGAAAGAATCCAATAACAGGGAGTTTTATAAACTTCTTAAGGAATTTCATAAAATTACTAATTGTCCTGTTTTGTTAAATACAAGTTTTAATGTTAAAGGACAACCAATTGTAAACACACCTAAACAGGCTGTAGATTGTTTCCTGTCGACGAATATAGATGTGTTGGTTATTGGGAAGTATATTTTAAAAAAATGATGTAACCCGCCGACTTGGTTATAAATTATTACCCCGAGCAATTTCCGCTACTTTTTTTATAAATTCTAGCGATTTCTTATTTTTCTCCAGGGGTGCCCACGAGGGAAATTCCACATCTACATTTTTCTTAAAAGGACCGCTGTACGTTTCTAAATAAACAACGACAGTTGATGTGCAAACCGGCATATGCCAAACATTTCCATTTAGACGGAAAAGAAAGTCATTGCCTGTGGTTTGAGGAGATAATGAATATCTCTTTATAGGTAATCCATTATCATCGAAGATGTAAACGTCCATGTTCCCTTCCAAAACCAAATAGGATTCACTTTTTTCTTTTGGATGCCTATGGGGGGGCATATAGCTATTCTGAGTAAACCCTATTAACATTTCGTGGGTTTGTTGCTTGATGTTTTTGTGTAAACAAAGCCTAAACCGTTGGGTCGATGTTTCAAAAGCTCGTGTTTTAACCTCTTCAATAGCTTGGGAATCTAAAGAGAATGTTTGTTTTTGAATAAATTTAGCGTCCATTAATTTTCCCATGGTATTCATCAATTAATGTGACCTTATCGGTGATTGTTTCAGTTGTCGTTCTATAATGTATTTTAAAGAGTGAATTACTTGTATCAGCATTAATAGTCATATTTTTACCTCGAGGTTCGTTGTACTTTATGTCAGTATGCTTGCCTACTTTGAATTTCATAAGGTTTTTATTAACACTACTTCTGATTATTACGTTAGCTAACTCTACCCGTGAGATCACTGTTTCCGGCGCTATATGTACATAGTTAACTAAGGGCTCCAGGGCTATTTTTTTTAATCCCACTGCAGTGTCCCTTACATCCACGATAGAGAATAAATTGTCTTTCGCCATAATTGCCCCTGGTTTTGTTAGGGTTTCATATGTGAGGGATACTGGGCATCTATCTGCCGCTTTTCCTCCGACATTCCAACCCAACCTTACTACAGATTTATCAATATTTAGTCCGGAAATATATTTTTCGATTTCCAACTTCATTTTACCGTATGTGTTTATGGGTGAGGGAAGGTCGTTTTCTTTATAGTTCCCCTTTGTGCCATCAAATACCTCCATTGACGAAACGAAAATAAATCTTAAGCCATAATTTACCACTTGATCAATGAAATTTTTTATCGCAACAACGTTGACGTTATTAGCTATGGATTTATTGTTAGCTATCCACGTAGGGTTTGTATAAGCGGCTAGAAGAATTACAGTTTTAACACCCTGTGTTTTTTTTATTAGGTCACCCAGAGTGTTATTGCTTATATCGAAATGTGATAGTTTAAATTCACTATTATTGTGTTTGTTAAATGTACCTAGATATGGAATTCCATCTTTTTTGACCTCTGCCATTAGGGCACGGCCTATTACTCCAGATGCCCCAATTATTAACAGCAATGTAGAATTTTATGTTTTGTAGTGTTTTTGATTATCATTTAATATCAAAAATCTTTGCCTTACGACATTTTTCAAAAAGTAAGTCCAACTTTTCCACGTTTTCTTTAACAATTTCTCCGCCGTGTTCACCATAAAATGAATCTCTGGTTTGTAAGTTACCAATAAAAAAACACCTTTTTAGGACAATGCAAACCCATTTCAATCCAAAAAGAGGGCTTAGTAGTTCTATTTTTTCGCGTAATCCATCGTAATTATGAAATAAGACTATAAATTCATCAAGCAACGTACTGGGTAACCCGGCGTCAGTATTTATAAATGTATCAAGTATTAAATTTGCAGGATCGTCTATACCCGCATATTCAAAATCGATAAAATTTATCGTTCCTGTCTTGTCTATGAGGGAATTATGTAATCCGAAGTCCGAAGGTGATATAAATCGTTCGAAATTTTTTGGATTATTTTCGTTCCTGAAAACAATTGATTTAGACTCATTGAGGTCGCGTATCAATTGTTTACTAAGTTTTTCAATATCAGGTAATCTAGTACGAATAATGGAATTTGGATCATATTTTTTTGTGAGAAATTTCAGATTTTTTACCCTAACATTAAAATTGTTTATAAATTCTTCCCTTGTAAAACTAAAATCAGTTGCAAAAATTTGACTACCATCATCGTTATAATTTGCTGTTTTCAGGGCACCTAGATCTGTCAAAAATGTTTTCATTTGATCTATATGAACGGGTTTTAATTCACTTGGTACTATCGTTTTACCCTCGATTTTTTCAAACAGAATAGCGTTGGAGCCCTCAAGTACATCGGCTATAATCGGTACTGCTTTGATTTTGTTTTTGCTGCAGGAATCTATGAAAGTAGCTTCTTTTATTTTTCTCGATTGAGCGTCGTTCTTTTGTGGGTATATTTTTATTACTAATCGCCTGTTGTTTACGGAGAGCTCAAAAATTTCATTATTGAAACCTCCGCCTATCTGCAAAATATCTTTTATATCGAGAGGATTATAACCGTGATTCGATAATATTTGTCTAACCCGGGAATTTTGGGGGTGGTTCATTGATTTAACTTTATAATGTTCAAAACATCAACCCAGTGATTAGCTACGAGGAAACCACTATTTTTGTAATTATCATCTGGATCAAAGAGTATTTTTAGTGTATGGTCCTGTATTTTTTTAGAGGTTAAAATTTCAGGTAAATCATCTATGAAAACATCACAATTAGTTTTGACAATTGATTGGATTTTATTGTCACGGTCATTGTTAAATATAATTTGTTGACTAATGGGTTCGAAGAACTCGGTAAACCCGTTGTTTTTTATCCAATTCAGTGCCGCAGTGCGAAGGTCTATTTTTTTTCCTATTATGGGCCACCTAGTTTTGTGACTAATTACATAAATACACCATCCGGATTCCTTGAGGGTTTTTAACACTGATTTAACTTTGGGGTATGGGGTCGCTGCGTCTAAATATTTTCCATAAACGAGGCCCTGTAAGAAAGTAAAGTTTTCAATTAAACCACGGTCGAACAGATATTTTTTTATAGTGATTTTATTGGCTTTTATATGTGGCGGGATAATATTATGTTTAATCCCTATGTCATAAAAAGCAGCATCGTATTGTACGATGGTATTATCAAAATCTATCCCAATGATAGGCATTTTTCACTCGTTTGGCATATAGAATATTGGTTTTGCTGCCTTACCTGTTTTCATATTTTCAAGGGCGATGTTCATATCTTCAAGGCGGTAAAGCATATTTGTAAAACCACCTACATTTATTGTTCCACCATTATCCATCTAATATATTTAGGGAAATGATAATCGGGGCTATTGTCTCATCCCCAAGATCCCAATATTTGTCTACCTTTATTTAATAAACCTATTTTGAGGTTAAATGTTTTACGATATCGGTGTTTCCAATAATTATGAGTTTACCACTGTGTTTCTGTGAAACAGAAAGCACAGCAGGCATTATGGAAGTGTTTCCGCTAGACTCAAATTTTACCAACACTTGTTCAGGTGATAATTTAGGAATTTCTAAATCCAAAATATCAACTCGTTTTGTTGATGTAGGAACTGTAGCCCCAGTTTTCGTTATCATGAATTAATAGTTGATAGAATTTTTTTATGAATATTGGTTGTATTAATTGCAAAATGTTCTCGTGAAAGTTCTTGATCAACTGATCCGTATATGAATTCATCAGGTGTGCCTATTCTAGTGAGCTTACCGACTTGGTTTAGGTGTTCAGTATCGGTCAACCATTCGCTAATAGCGCTTCCAAAACCACCAGCAAGACCATGTTCTTCTAGCGTAAAAACAAATTTATAATTTTCAAATACCTTTTTCAGTACAGGTACATCCAACGGTTTAACGGTATGGAAACTATAAACTGCTGTAGAAACACCATCTTTTTGTAGGTAATCACTGGCTTCTATGGCGTTAGATAATAACACTCCGCAACTTAATATACACGCATCACTCCCAGACCTAATGTTTATGGCTTTTCCAATTGTGAAATCGGGGATTTTTGAATGGACATTTGGCTCACCTTTTTTTCCTA
>Ga0310345_10003223_pt1 | contig 15668 bp, 16 predicted proteins | sample HC15DNA20500_MG_FD_204667 | JGI IMG/M metagenome (GOLD analysis project Ga0310345, IMG submission 204667) | Marine microbial communities from station ALOHA, North Pacific Subtropical Gyre - HC15-DNA-20-500_MG | ecosystem: Environmental > Aquatic > Marine > Oceanic | place: Pacific Ocean: North... | reverse complement strand
GGGCAGTAATCTGACGACGAGTTCTGCATGTAGCGTTCTCCGTGAGGTTTGACGGAACAACGGCATAGCCGATCCGACCTGCATAGGATCTATTACGACCCGACTCTCACCGCTGGTTCGCCCGACCCCGCCGACAGCACCGTCACCTGCCAGGTGCTGACGATCATGAGGGCCAGCGAATGGTGACGCCAGCGCCCCGTCACATCATTCCCGGCGCCGAAGCGCTCAAACCACGCTTCCAGGGAGAGCTCGATTTTTTGTGCGGCCTATACTCGATCATCAATGCGATCCGGCTGGCGGCTTACCCGAGGCGGCTAACCTGCGAGATGCAAGCTGACCTATTCACCGCCGGCGTCTAATATCTCGATCGCCACGGGCTGCTGGCCGAGGTTTTGACCGCCGGTATAGGCTACTCCGCGCTTCGCCGGGTTGCCGGTGCCTCGTGAAGATCGCCCGAAAGAATCATGAAATCGATCTATCCATTAACGAGCAGCCGCGCGGGCTGAGCGCCGTCGACCAAGCGCAATGGTTCATTGAGCAGCTTTGGGGTGGTGCACCGATCGTCTGCCAATACCCGCGCGAAACGCATATCAGCGTTTGCGTAGGATGGACGCCGCGCCGCTGACGTATTTTCGATACAGATGGCCGGCAATTTTGGGCGACGCGACCTGACGACCATGCCTTTGCAATTAAGCGTGTCCAGGGCGCTAGCGCCGGCCTATCTTAGTGTCCTCTGCGTTCGGTCGCTGTTGGGCCGGTAGGAGAATGGCAGGTTTTCGGCAGCTAACCGGGAAAGCGGACGTCGCGCGACTATGGTTGCTTTGCGGGCGACATAGCGCAGCCGATACGAACGAGGCTACCCCCAAGGCCACTGACCGAATCTTGCTGATATGACGGGGATCCACGGCCGATCAGTTGATTGGCGAAAGTAGACCAACGTCGAAGAATCGTATCGACCTCGCGTGATGTCATAGGAACGCTGCTCGTTTGCCGACAACGACCCGAACGCCTGCCTTCAACAGCCGGGAGGGCATCAAGCCAAACATGCGTCGGACGGTACTGCTGAGGTGGGCCGAGCTGGAAAACCCTGCGGAATGGGCGGCAAAGGTCAGATTTTCGCCCTGCGCGAGCGCGCGCAAGGCGGCATGGACCAATGCCCGTTGCCGGTGCTGGCCGAAGGTCATTCCAGTCTCCCGTTTCACGCGCCGGCGGAACAATTGGGTTGGTAGGGCCACGTGCGCCGCAGTTTGTTCAGCGGTTCGAAAATCCCATGGCGAAGCCGTCATCTTGCGCAAAGCAAGCGAGACGGCAGGCGACGGCACGCCCTTGGGAATTGCCAGCATTGCAAGCAGTGCCGACGCGTGCGCCAAGATTTGGGCATCTTCCTGGCATTCGTTCATGAGTCGCTCGGCCGCCACCTGTGCGGGCTCAAGCATGTGGGGCGCCACGCCATCAATCCGCATCCCGGTATAGACGAAGGCCATCCTGCTCGGCGCGCGCAGATGATGGAGCGTTCTAGCGGGGATGACTGCAATGGCGCGCGACGGCAAAGCGGGCTGTCCCTTGATCTCAAGCTCGAAGGGCGAGTCGATCGCGATCGCGATCGTGGTGACGGCAACGCAGTGCGGGGTCAGGTCGAATGGGGGCCCGGCATAAATGAGATCATCGTCAATCAGGATGAGCGTGGGCCGCTGATCGGCCAACTCCTGAAAGCGCGCTTGCGGCATCGCGTTACGATGGGCCGGATCAATCGTGAAAGGAAGAGGCGACGTGCTGTTCACCACTTTGGCCATCGCGGCGCTTGGGTTCCTGTTCATGGGTGTCGTCGCACTATGGTCACCGACAAGGGTAACCAGCCAGTTCGGGATTACCACGCTCGACGCCGATGGAAGGAACGAGGTGCGCGGGGTCTATGGCGGTTTTGGCATTGCCGTTTCGGCCGCTTTGACCGTCACGCTGTTAATCCCACAATGGCGTGGCGCTGCCGCCGTTGCAGTCGCGGTCGCGCTGGGGGGGGGATGGCATTCGGACGCATCGTCTCCGCCATCGTCGACCGCCATATCGGGCCATTTCCGCTCTTTTACGGCACGATCGAGGGCGGTGCTTCATTGCTTTTGCTAGCTGCATCGCTTGCCTAGCGTCGAACAACGTCGATCCAGACCAGGATCAGTAACGGCACCGCTGCGCAATCAACCAGAGCGACTTGGCGCAGCGCGCCTGCAGGTAAGCCACCGAGCGCATAGGCAATCAAGAAACTGACAACGCTTACGCTGACCGCGAAAGCTGCGCCCGGACGCACCGCTTGGACGGCAGCCGCTGTCAGCGAGACAAGGACAATCGCCGCGAAGATCAAGGCGCGGTGGGACAGCAAGATCGCCATGGTACCGGTCGGTTCGACGCCATAGAGCCTCAATCGGACGGCTGAAGAGATCAGGCCGAACGCCGGCAAAAGATGGATGGCGGCAAGGGCAAGCCAGGCGAGCCTAATCAAGAGCATCATGCCGCCGACCGCCCTGCAATCCGGGTCAGACCGAAGGTGATGACGATCAAAAATATAGGCCCCATTGCCTGCGGTATTTCGGCCACGAGTTGTCGTGCCGAGCACAGGCCTGTTGCGGCCTCGCAAAGGTGGATCAGTGCATGACCTATCAGCCAGACGAAAGCGAGCGCAAACGAAGGCGCTCGAAATTTTTGGGCGGCAGAGCCCCATAACAGCAATCCGCCAATCGAGGCGCAAGTCCAGCCGACATCGCGAATGAAATGATCGTTAGGGACACCGGTTCGCCAGACGATCGGCGTTGCGGCAAACCAACCCTGTGGTGAGATCAACATCCACATGCCGTTGGAGATCAGAAGAATGCTCGCCGCAATTGTGATAGAGAAAGATGTTGTTCGCACGCGCCGCCCTCCGCTGGCAGCGGGGCTAACCGAGGCGCAACCTCGTTGCTTTCAGCTTTTGGCCGCTGTCGGAAGAGCGGCTTGCCGCTCCGAGGTAGTTGAGCATGCATCGCGAAACCCCGCATGAAATCAGGCTCCGCGTATGAGCGGACGTCATAATGAGATTATGCCCGGGCCGAGTGCCGCCGGCTCATCGCTTACGACTGATGGCTGCTTTTGCGACCAGCAGGAGAAAAGGCGAATGGCCGATTATGAGGCGCCTTGCCGTCATCGCTCTAAATCGTGACCCTCCACGGTTGCGTACCAAGGTTGCCCCGCATTAGTGGCGTCGAGAGGTAGTCACTCTGCGAACATTGGCGCGTTCGCTATGAGGCGTTCGAACCCTAACTTGTCCATCATGAAGGCCATACGGCAACCGGGGCGGTGCTCAGCCTCCAGGCGCAACGGCGACACGACTTGCTGCTTGAAGCCCAGCCTGGGGTAACGCCCGCAGACCGCATCGATCTGGTCCCCGTGCAACACGTCGAGCCCCAGCCCCGCGACATCGCCACCTGACCCCGCGCGTACTAGCTCGGCCTCGCGCCCGTGACGGGGATCGACGACGACGTTGAGGTGGAGGGCAATCGCTTCGGCGGCTATCCGGCAGCGCTGGCCACCCCAGCCGTGCTGCGCACCCAAGTTTTCCGCCAGCCGCGCGCCAACAAGGGTGAAGCAACGCTCCTCCGTTCCCGCGAGCCGGTGTCCGTCGGTCAGGCCCATGTCATGGAGCATCAGAGCGACGAACAAGGCCTCGTCATCGTGGGATCGCGCGCCGTCGTCGAGCAACCTTGCCCAGAAATACGCGCGCAGGCAGTGGTTGATGAGGAAAGGCGGGCTCGCCTCGATCATCATCGCCATGGCCTCCCGCGCGATCGCGCTATCGGGCGGCAGGATGCTATCGACTTCGATATGGCGAACTTTAATGCCTTGCTTCAGCCGCTCACGAGTCGCGGCGCGGGCGCGAACGCCTTGTGCGAGCATCGCAAGCCGACCGCGCAGGCCCAGTTGGCCGTGCGTACGCTCGAGCCATGCGAGCGTGCCCAAACCATGGCGCATCCCCATCACTCAGCGCCCCGCCATCAGGCGCTCGCGCACCGCCGCCGTTAGCGTCGGGCCGGCCTTTTCCGGCGAGCCGCTTTCGAAGGGCGGCGCCGGATCATATTCGACCCAAAGTTGGATACCGCGCGCCACCTCTTCACCAGCAATCTCGGCCGCAACCGCCAAGCCGAAATCGATGCCCGCGGTCACCCCGCCCCCCGAAATGCGATTGCGATCGCGCACGATGCGCTCGGCCACCGGCTCGGCGCCGAACCCGGGCAGCAACTCGCGAAACGCCCAGTGCGTCGCCGAGCGATATCCCTTGAGCAAGCCGGCGGCACCGAGCAGCAGCGCGCCGGTGCAGACCGAAGTGACGTAGCGCGCCTGCGTTCCCTGATGACGCAGGAAGCCGAGAACGGCATCGTCACCCATCAGCTGCCTTTGTCCAGCGCCGCCCGGTACGCAAAGGATGTCGAGATTGGGGCAGCTGTCGAAGCTATCCGTCGGCACGATCGCGAAGCCGGCATCGGTCATCACCGGCTCGACGGTTTTCCAGGCCAGATGGATCACCGCGCCGGGCAAGCGCGCCAGGATCTGCGCCGGGCCAGTCGCGTCGAGCTGAGTCATGCCCGGATAAATCAGGAAACCGATATGCAAGGGCTCAATCACGCATGCCTCCTTCGTGTCCGATGAGGCTAAGCAGATCGCTCCTTGTCAGAAATGATAGATTTCGACTAAAACCTGCCAATGCCGTCGCGTCGCATCATCCTGCTCACCTACCGCGGCGCGCAGCCGCTGGACCTGACCGGCCCGCATTCGGTGTTCAGCTTCGCCAATCAGCTCGCGGGCAAGCCGCTCTATGAGCTTGTCATCGCCTCGCCCGATGCCCCGAGCGTGGCGCATGCGGGTGGGCTGGCGATCGCCGCAGCGCCAATAGATGCAATCGTGCCAGAGCCGCGCGATACCGTCCTCGTCGCCGGGGGCGAAGCTCATGCGGTGCTCCGCGCGCGGCGAACGGCCCCGCTTACTGACTTCATCGCAAGCGCCGCCGCAATGGCGGAACGATATGGATCGATATGCTCTGGTGCGTTCGTGCTTGCGACGGCGGGGCTGCTGGCAGGCAAACGCTGCGCGACACACTGGGACGCGGTCCATCGGCTCCAACAGGTGGAGCCCGAAGCCATCGTCGACGGCAACGCACTCTACGTCACCGACGACAGACTGTGGACCTCGGCCGGTGTCACGACCGGCATCGACATGGCGTTGGCAATGCTCGCGCTCGACCATGGCCCAGACCTCAAGGCAGCGGTCGCTCGGCGGTTAGTCGTCTATGCGCATCGACCCGGGCATCAGTCTCAGTTCAGCGATCTGCTCGACCTTCAAGCGAAAGCGGGCAAACGCTTTGGCCAACTGATGGACTGGCTGATCGAGCATCTCGGCGAGCCCATCGGCGTCGAGGCCATGGCGGCGCGAGCCGGTATGTCACCGCGCAACTTCCATAGACACTTCACCGCCGCCATGGGTGATACCCCAGCCCGCGTGCTTGACCGCTTACGGCTCGATCGCGCCCGCGCAGTGATTGAAAGCGGTGCGCCGGTTGCGCACGCTGCGGTCGCCAGCGGCTTTCGTTCTGAGGCCGCATTCCGGCTCGCCTTCCGCCAGCGTTTCGGCGTTACCCCTGGGCTTTATCGAGAGATGCACAATTAGCAAAAAGCTAGACGGCTTAAAGCGCCTGCGAAGCGCCTCGTGATCGACAAGCACCTCCTTCAGTCAAGAGTCCCGATCCGTCGACCCTGAGCCATTCGCAAAAAATGACCGCCATCAGTGACACGCCGGCAAAGTTCGAACGACGGATATTAAGGCGCTCAGCTGCCGCATCGGCCTAGCCCGGCTTCTATGGTCCGCAAAATACCCAGCGCTGGCTGCAGCCCGCAGGGCCGCCTCCCTCGACGGCCCCGCTTATTCGCTTTCATTCCGAAGGCACCGGCTGTGCCTGCTGTGTCGGCTCAGCCATTGGTTGTTCGGCGTCAGCGCCAACATCCTCGCCCCGGATGAACCTGAGGATGTCGCTATTGAGAAGATCGGGATGGGTGGTCATCATCCCGTGCGGCATGTTGTCGGCATAGGTTTTCAAAATGCCGTTCCTGAGCAGTTTGGCAGCCAGCGGACCAGAGGCAGCGTAGGGAACCACTTGGTCATCCCGGCTGTGGATCACCAGCACCGGCACGTCGATGCTTTTCAGATCCTCGGTGAAATCGGTTTCGGAAAACACCTTGATACAGTCGTAGCCCGCGTTCGCGCCGCCCATCATGCCCTGGCGCCACCAGTTGCGGACGAGTTCTTCTCGCGCTTGAACACCGGGCCTATCGAAATTGTAGAAGGGGCCCGACGCTACGGCGGCATAAAACTCCGAGCGATTTTCGGCGAGAGCGGCGCGGAACTGGTCGAAGACTTCGATCGGGGTCCCGCCCGGGTTGCTCGGCTTCCTGACCATCACCGGCGGAATGGCGCTGATCAAAATCGCCTTGGAAACGCGTCCGGGCTTGGCCCTCGCCACATAGCGCGTCACTTCGCCGCCGCCGGTCGAATGGCCAACATGGACCCCATGCCTGAGATCGAGATGATCGGTGAGCTCGATCAGGTCGGCGACATAGGTGTCCATGTCGTTGCCGTAGTCGGGCTGGTCAGACCGTCCGTGTCCACGGCGGTCGTGGGCGATCACGCGAAAGCCCTTGGACCTGAAGTAGAGAAGCTGATTGTCCCAATCATCGGCGCTCAAGGGCCAGCCGTGGCTGAAGACGATCGGCTGAGCATCCTTTGCACCCCAGTCCTTGTAGAAAATGCTGGTGCCATCTCGGGTGGTAATGAAGGACATCAATGCCTCCCTGCCTGAAGGCCGGCCAGCGGGACCGGCGGCGGTCTGATCAAACCGGAAAGGGCGGGCAGCTAAACAACAAGTCCGTCTAACCTTCCGACTCGGTCGCGACGACGCCCCGTGAATACCAGTTTTCACGTGGCCGAGGAACGAGAATGCGGTAGATGACACATGGGTCACGCGTATGGTTCACGCGCCGTCCGCCGCCAACTCTTCGATCTCCTCGCCGGCGCATCGAAAGGGAGCATCACATGCATGGACGTCTTCAAGGCAAAGTCGCCGTCATCACGGGCGGCTCGGCCGGCATCGGGCTCGCCACTGCCAAGGTTTTCGCCGAGGAAGGCGCGACCGTTTTTATCACTGGACGCCGCCGGAACGCGCTGGATTCGGCAGTTACAGAAATCGGCCATGGCGCGGTTGGCATACAGGGTGATGCCTCCAACCTCGATGATCTCGACACTCTTTACCGGCGGGTCAAGAACGATGCCGGGCGGGTCGATGTGCTGTTCGCCAACGCCGGCGGCGGTAGCTTATTACCGCTCGGAGAGATTACCGAGGATCAGGTGCACGACACCTTCAACAGCAATGTAAAGGGTGTGATTTTCACGGTCCAGAAAGCGCTGCCGCTGATGGGAACGGGCGGCTCGATCATCCTGACCGGCTCAACCGCTGGGGCGCGCGGCACACCCGCCTTTAGTGTTTACTCCGCTTCCAAGGCGGCCGTCCGCAATTTCGCTCGGAGCTGGGCGCTCGACCTCAAGGGTAAAGGCATTCGAGTCAACGTGCTCAGTCCCGGCCCCGTTCACACGCCGGGTCTAGTCGGCCTCGCCGGCGACGACCACGATCAGCAGCAGGGTATGCTGGATGAATTCGCCGGACTTGTACCGCTCGGCCGCATCGGCCGGCCCGACGAGATAGCTCGAGCCGCGCTGTTTCTCGCGACCGAAGACTCTAGTTTTGTGAACGGGGCCGAATTGTTTGCCGACGGTGGGATGGCTCAGGTTTGATTGTCGTTCAGCATCTCGACCTTCTTCCGCTGGCGGCGTGAGACCAACCGCCGCTCGGAGCGGATGCCTATGCAATAGCCGATGATCAGCATCCGGATCATCAACTCGGGATCGATCGAAGGCCGCACGGTCTCGCTGTAGAAAGGCCGCAGATGCTCGCGAATGTCCGAAAGGTCCACGAACCGGTCGATCGAGCGGAGCAGATTATCCGCCGGCACATACCGCTCCAGATTGAAGCGGTAGAACAGCGCCTCCCGAGCCACCGTCCGCTCGCCCATCATCGGCAGGTCTCCGCTCACACACGAAGACTGAGTCAGACCCTCAGCGCGACTTCAAGGCCGAGTTTTTCAACAGAATAGGGCCTACAACCGGTCTCTCGCGCTGGGCCCCGTTAGCGGCCGTTCGTTCATCGTGCGACCTGTATTCAACGGCGACGTGCTTATCGCGTCAGACCACGCGCGAAGAGGCTCTCGCCGCGCGTCGATCACCTAATCATCATGCAAAAATCACCTTCCCGTGGACGCGCCGTGGCGTGATCTCGGGCAGCCTTCTGGTCGCCAGACATTGTGGTCAATCAGGAGGTTAGTCATGGTGAAAACAATGCTTTCGCTCGCGGCGCTCGCCGCTGCGCTTGTGGCCGGCGAGGTGGGCGCGCAGACGCTCCCGGTCACCGGTACGCGGCAGAATACGAACCCGCTGAGCCCGCCGGGCAGCGGCCGTTGCGCGCCAATGTTCTTCAACACCGTGAGCATCCAACCTGGACCGGGGACGTCGACCGGGCAGATAAACAGCTTGGGCACCTTCTCATCGACCCAGAGCCATTGCATCAGTTCCGCACCGCCGACACCGATCACCGATGGCCGCTTCGTCTACACCTTCCGCGGCGGCGATACGATCTTCGGCGTGTATGACGGGAACGTCACCAATTCGGCGACGCCGGGGGTGTTCAATTCGATCGAGATACTGCGGATCACCGGTGGAACGGGGCGCTTCGTTGGCGCGAGCGGGACGATCACTTCGAACGGCCTGCTGAACTTCGCCAACGGCAACGGCAATTTCACCGGCAGCCTGACCGGCGGGATCACCGCCAATACCGCGACGGCGAGCGGCCTGTTCGCGACAGCGCTGGGCGGCCCGAGCGCCGCGACCGGCGATTATGCGACGGCAACCGGTGCTTTCGCGCTCGCCGGCGGGTTGCGCTCGACCGCGCTGGGGTCGTTTGCCGAGGCGACCGGCGAGGGATCGTTGGCGCTCGGTGACCAAGCGTTGGCGAGTGCGCTCCGAGCCAGTGCGCTCGGGCAAGCCGCCCAGGCCACCGGCGTCGCCGCGACCGCGCTGGGGCACAATACGATTGCCAGCGGGCTAGCAAGCTTGGCTTCGGGCGTTAGCGCGCAGGCCACCGCGACTGGGGCGACGGCGTTAGGCCGTTTGAGTGTCGCGAGCGCGGCAAGCGCTACCAGCGTTGGGGCAAGCGCCGCCGCCGGGGGTGAGAATTCGACGGCGGTCGGCACCAGCGCGAACGCTTCGGCGCTAACCTCCTCGGCGTTCGGCGCGAGCGCCACCGCCAGCGGCATCGCCTCGACCGCGCTCGGCCACAACACCGTCGCGAGCGGCCTCGCCAGCACCGCGACCGGCGTCAGCGCCCAGGCCACGGGCACCGGATCGACCGCGATTGGCCGGCTTGCCGTCGCCGCCGCCGACAATGCCACTACCCTCGGCTCCAACGCTGCCGCGCGAGGTGAGAATTCCACCGCCGTCGGCACCAGTGCCACGGCCTCCGCGCTCACCTCCTCCGCTTTTGGCGCCAGCGCGACGGCGAGCGGCATCGCCTCGACCGCGCTCGGTCACAACACGGTCGCCAGCGGGCTCGCCAGCACCGCGACGGGCGTCAGCGCCCAGGCGACGGGGGTTGGATCGACCGCGATCGGGCGGCTGGCGGTGGCCACCGCCGACAATGCCACCACGCTCGGATCGAATGCCGCCGCGCGGGGCGAGAATTCGACCGCCGTTGGCACCAGCGCCACCGCCTCGGCGCTCACCTCCTCGGCCTATGGCGCCAGCGCGAACGCGTCTGGCATCGCCTCCAGCGCGCTCGGCCACAATACGGTGGCGAGCGGACTCGCCAGCACCGCGACCGGCGTGAGCGCGCGCGCCACCGGTACTGGCGCCACCGCCGTCGGCCGGCTGTCCGCCGCCACCGCCGATGGCGCGAGCGCGTTCGGCGCCGGCGCGAGCGCGGGCTTCGCCAACTCGACCGCGATCGGCACCGGCGCGGTCACCACCGCCGCCAATCAGGTGACGCTTGGCGGTGCTGGCAGCGCCGTGCGGGTCGGTGACATCGGCGCGTCCACCGCCGCGCAGACCGGGCCGGTGGGGCTGGTGACGGCGGATGCCAATGGCGTGCTTGGGCGCAACACCGCGATCATCCCGGGGCTGCAGAACCAGATCGATAGCCTGTTCGATCTGCGCCGGGTCGATCGTACGGAATGGCGCGCGGGCATCGCCGGGGCGGTCGCGATGGGGCAGGCGCCGATGCCCTCGGCCAGCGGGCGCACCAGCTATGTGCTGAACGGCGGCACCTTCCGCGGCGAATGGGCGGTGGGCGGCTCGTTCATGCACCGGCTCGATCTGGGTGGCGAGAAGACGCCGTTCGCGATTGGTGGTGGCTTCGCGGTCGCCGGGCAGGGCAATAACAGCTTCCGCGTCGGGGTCGCGGGTGAGTTCTGATCGCTAAAGGGGGCGGGGCGCGATGCTTCGGTGTCGCGCCCCGAAAGCCGTCACAGCGGCGGCCCGCCATCGCGTCCATGCCCGGTCGCGTGCCAATAATCGACCAGGCCGGTGCGCTGGGCGATCGCTCGGTAGCGCGGCCGATCGGCCAACGGGCGGATCGGCGGGCTGAACAGCGGCACGGTGATCCGCCGATCATAGGGGCCGGGCGGCGCCACCGCCCGCCCCAGCGCGCCGCCGCCGAAGTAAAAGGCTTCGAGCATGTCGAAGGCGAGATCGGGCGCGCCGAGCAGCGCCGCCAGGGGAGCGAGGTTGGGAACGGCGCTAATGTCGGCGAGCGCGCCCGCGCGTGCCTCCTCGGCCGCCCGGGCAATCACCGCCCGATTGTCGTCAACCAGCGCGCGGGCCAAGGCGACTCGCCGGTCGAGCAGCGCCGCCGGGATCGCGGTTGGGCGCAAATCAGGGTCTTGCGCGAAGGCAAACGCCTTTTCGAAGCGCCTGTTGAACAGCAGCACATTGAACCGCGTCAGCCACAGCATCGGATGGCCAGGCCAACGATTGAGCGCGGCCTCGATCACCCGCTCCGCCTCCTCGACGCGCCCCGCGCATGAGAGTGCCCTTGCCTGCGAGGCGTGGGTGACTGGCAGGAAGGCGTCGATCCGCTGGACGCGCTCGGTGAAGTCGATCGCCTCGCGCATTCGGCCGACATCTTGGCGCAGCAATCCGCGCTGCGCCTGGATCAGCCAGTGATTGGGCCAGCGTTCCCCCAGCCGTTCGAGCGCGGGTTCGATCGTGCGCCAATGCCGGTAGAAAGGGAGCGCCGTCGCCAGCGCCAGCTGGGCATCGGCGTTGTCGGGATCGAGCGCCAGCGCCCGTCCCGCGGCCGAGCGCAGCTGCCCCGGCAAATTGCTCAGATCACCCGCGCCATAGCCTTCGAGCATATGCCGATAGCTGAGCGCAAGCGCGCCCCAGGCGGCGGCATAATTGGGATCGATCTTGGTCGCCTGGCGATAAAAGGCGGCTGCCTGGCGCACCTGTTCCGGCAGGCCCTGGCGCTGCGCGATTTCCGCCCGCCTGAACAGTTCGCGGGCTTGGGCGCTCGGCAGCCTCGGGCCGAGCATCGCGCCGCCGATCGCGACAGCGCCGCCGATCCCCACCACGAGCGCCCCGCCGATCACTACCCGCCTCGACAGGTGACGGGTCGGCACGGCGTCCTTGCTCGATGGCGGCGCATCCGGCCGGACCGTTGCTACCGGCAACAGGTTGAGCCGATAACCGACCTTGGCGATCGTCTCGATCTCGAAAATGCCGGCGCCAACGGTTTCGCTGATCCGCCGGATTTTGGAGAGGACGCGGTTGATCGCGTTGTCGCCGACAATCCTGCCCTCCCAGCACAGCGCGATTAGCGCGTCGCGGCTGAGCACCTGGCCCGGCTCTGCGGCAAGCGCGACGAGCACTTGCATCACCCGTGGCTCCAGCATTTCCTCCGCTTCGCCACGCCGAATGCGCCGCGCGCGCGGATCGATCAACAAGTCGCCGACGCGGAACGCAGCTTTTTCTGCAAGAACAACCGACGCCACTCGCCTCTCCCTGCCACCGCGGCAGTGTAGCCAAGCGGGGCCTTTCGCGAAACCGGCAAATCAAGCTTTATTGGCGAGTGCCAAAGGAAGGGCGGGGGGCGGCCGTTTTGCATCCCAAACGCCGTCACCAAGAAACCCCCGCGTCCGGGCCAATTCGTCGCTCGGTGGCCAATTCGCGAAGAACCACCCCAGATTGGCTGCCAGATCGAGCGAAGCATCGACTTCGGCGGTTTGCGGCGCCAAATTCTCGCGCGCATCGCGGATCAACGATCCAAGGCGCACCGCAAGCCGCTCCGACAGCTGGGGCGTTCTTCTCGCAGCTGTCCATGCGCGGATCGCCGCTAGCTCGCGTCGCAGCGCGTCGGCGAATGCCTCGCCGCCAAAATTCTCGCTCGTGGCGAAGGCCTCCAAATCATGAAGGGCTTTTCTGAATGCTTCGAATGAATTGATGGGTCCAAACGAAACGCTCTTCATGGGTGCAATTGCCCCTTCATGTTCATGAATAAGAGTCATCGTCAATATTCTTTGAGCGGCATCGACGCAGCGCAAGAAGACGAAATCGCGATTTGAAGACATGATTGTGATTCTGGGTTGCAGAGTTTTATACAAGGTCCGGTGCATAAATCATAGACATCCGGTCGCCATCTTGCAGCGCGATACAGGACGCAAGGCGCCATACTTTGAATATCGATGCCTTAGTCACAAAAAAATCACGTCTTCATCACATTTCGCTGGTTTCGAGCAGGGCGATCGCAGGGGATAACCGGCGGGCGGTTGGGTTGGCCGAGGGTGCGGGTGGGGCAGCGCATTCGCTTCCTGAGCCGAGCAACGTCGCCCGACAGTACCCGCGCACAAGCGCGTGGGTGCCTTCGGCATCGCAGAGAGATACAGGATGACGGACTCGGTGATCAGCTTGCTCAGCTGGGTGGCGATGGGGACTGGCGCGATCGCCTGCGTCGGTTCGGTGTTCCTGGCGGCGCGCCAGCCCGATCAGCGTAAGGCGCATTTGCTCCGCGCCGGCTTCTTTGGTGCGATAGCGGCGACGATGTTGGTGCTGCGCTGATCAGCGGCGCGACGCCCGGTGCTCCCGCTCAGGCAGCGCTGCTTCAAGCGACAAGGAGACAGGCCCATGACTTTCCCACGCGGATTGCTCACGCGTTTGCTGCCCGGAAGCGTGCTCGCGGATTGGGGCGAATGTCGCCCCGCCCTGGCCCATACCGTTTCGAACAAGGTCGAAGCTGCCTATCGTCGAACCGATTTCCTAGACAAGCGCCGTTTACTCATGCGTGATTAGGCGGCGTTTTGTATGAAGGTTTCCCCCAAGTGCGGGTGAGGGGGGGCTGAAGTATCAAGCGGCGCTATGTAGATGCACGAGGTGGCAGCCGTTCGATTGCTGCTCAAACACCCAGCGCTGGCCAGTGAAGCGTTCAATCACATCCGCGGCGGTCCGTGCATGCTGGCTCGGCTTCACCGTCGTGAATTGCCCGCCGCCCGCCAGCGCGAACGGAAGCAAGAGCTGGTCCGCCAGATGCGGCCCGGCAAACGCCTCGGAAGCCAGGAACCCGGCCATGCGATGCGCCGCTGTCTTGGCGAGAGATTCAGCGGATACGCCCAGCTTGCCAAAGCCCGTGACGACTTCGGTCGCATGCTCGAACACCGACTCAAGCAGCAGGGCGTTGCCCGGGCCCTGCTCATCGGGAAGCTGACGGACGGCGAAGGCGTCTTCCGGCCAACCGGGCAGCAGCTTGCGCACCGTGGCGATCTCGCGCTCGGCGATGTTGAACGGCAGCGCCGCGAATAGAGCGGTGGCCGACACCGATCGCAGCGCGCCGCGATCGACGCAGTCGACGGGCGCCAGCGCGGCTGGCACGATGTTCACTTCGATGCGGCCCCCGCCACGCGGGAAGAAGCCGTGCCGCATCAGCCGCGCCGAAACCTTCGGACCCATGCGGTTGACGATCGGCAGGAATACCCGCTCAAGAAATTCGAACGGCGGCGCCATCATGTTGTGAGTACCGCCCTCCAGCACCAGGCGCGAAGGTGCGTCCTCTAGGAGCAGCGGCGTGAGCACCGTCTGCAGCACAAGGCTCGTGCTGCCTGCGGTGCCTACCGCGAAGCGATACTCGTCGGCGACAACCCTGCCGGGTGTGAACGTGATTTCCGACGAGCCCACCGACGCCCCCTCGCAGGTCGCGCCCCCGATCGCGCACGCCGCCTCCACCGCGGTCAGATGTTGGCGCATCAGCCCCGGCTTCTCGCGCCCGCCACGGACATTGGTGATGCGGAAGGGCTGCCCGGTGACCAGCGACAGCGCCAGCGCGTTGCGCACCACTTGGCCGCCCCCTTCGCCTTCCGAACCGTCGATGACGATCATGCGTTCACCAGTTCCAAAAAGAGTTCGTCCGCTCGGGCGACGAAGCGGTCGCGCAATTTGCGCACTGGAAGCTCGCCGGCGCGATCCAGTTCGCTGCCAATCAGTGCGTCGATCTCGGGCAAGCGGGCGCCGTTGGAGCGCTCGTTAGTCCGGGCCTTCGCCTCGACCAGCGCATCGATCTGCTCGATCAGCGCGCCGGGCAGGTTGCTTGCCGCAACCAACGCCTGCAGGTTCATCGGCGGCCGCGATGCCGGGTTGAGCCGGATCGCGCGGATCGCCAGCGCAGGGCGGAGCGCGTAGAAATATCTTTTCACCGGCACGTCACCGTCGCCGTCGAGCCAGCGGTCCGCGGCCAACTTGCCCGAGCGTGCATAATGGTGGGCAAGGGCACGGGGGTTGAGCAGGTCATCCGCCAAGGCCTCTAGCCCGGCGATGAACGGATCATCGGTCCGGTAACGGATCGGCGAGAGCATCCACTCGCTCACCACCGCGTTCGACTTGAGCAGCAGGGTGAGTGCCTTGCGCACGTCCCAGCCGTTCAGATCGATCTCGTCTTCGATGGGCGTTTCGATCACGTCGCGACCGGGCGCGAGCGACAGATACCAGTCGCGCGGGCGCACATAGAAGAAGCGCACGTCATAGTCGCTGTCGGGCGAGGGAAAGCCCCATGCGCGCGAGCCGGACTCGACCGCGAGCAGCAGGCGGACGCCATTCTCCATCTCGATCCTATCGAGACGGGTCTCGATCTCGCGCCGCACGGGGGCGGGGATTGTAGAATCGAACGTCATCGTGAAAACCTTCCCGCGGCGTATTTGACATCCGGCATCCACCAGAACATCCAAAAAGCCGCGCGCTTCTCGTCCGAGGGTGCGATGCCGAAATCGCCGTCGCCGATCTCGACCGAGGCAAAAGCCGCCGCCAGCTTGCGCGCGCGACGCCCTCCCAATGCCAAGGTCAGCATGTTCCCGTCCGGTGTGAGGCTTAGCGCATCCAGCTCCGGCTTATAGTCCAGCCGTAACCGGTCGAACCGTCCCGCAAGGCGGTAGCCGGCATTGGGCACCGCCAGCACATTGTCGGTCACCCGATCGATCAGGTTCCGGACTGACCGGGAATGTGCTGGCGGTGCCCAA
>Ga0310345_10003222_pt1 | contig 15673 bp, 12 predicted proteins | sample HC15DNA20500_MG_FD_204667 | JGI IMG/M metagenome (GOLD analysis project Ga0310345, IMG submission 204667) | Marine microbial communities from station ALOHA, North Pacific Subtropical Gyre - HC15-DNA-20-500_MG | ecosystem: Environmental > Aquatic > Marine > Oceanic | place: Pacific Ocean: North... | reverse complement strand
AATATTTTCTCATCTTCACCTATACCACCATCTACCACAAACAGGTGTGGTAATTCTGCCAAAACACTGATCTGTCTTGAACGCACCTTGTTTTCGTGATCTATTACATACACATATCGCTTATCCAATATTTCGAATGTGGATTTCTGAGGAATCAGCAGCGAATTTTCGAGAGGAACTCTCATAAGTACAGAGCCAGTTTCTCCATGTCTCAAGAGCCCGTCAGGATTAGGGAAGGTTGCTCTAAAAGCGATATTACCCGTTTCATTATTGAATTCTCCGGTAATAGTTTCCACTTTTCCTGTCTCAGCGAAGACTTTTCCATTGGCCATTAACAAATTGACTTCAGCCATATTACCTTTCTTAGCATTGGTCTGAAAATCTAGATATTCAGCCTCAGGTACGTTGAAATAAACCCACATTTTACTGTTGTCAGAAAGAGAAGTCAGTAATTCCCCTTCTTCTAAAAGGCTACCTTCTCTAGCTTCCAAACGGTTCATGATTCCATCGAAAGGAGCTTTAATAACAGTAAACCCTAAGTGTACTTCTGCTAAGGAAACTTCAGCTTTTGCCTTATTATAATATGCCTCTGCTAAAGCCAACTCATTCTGAGAAATGATATTTTGGTCGGCCAAAGACTTAGCATTCTGATATTCAATTTGGGCTACTTGCGCTTCTGCCTGTGCTTTTTTCAGCTCGGCTTCATAAAGCATTGGCATAATCTTAAACATCTTCTGGCCCTTCTTAACAAACTGGCCTTCATCGACATAGACTTCTTCCAAATAACCTTCTTCCAAAGCTCTAAGTTCAATGTGTCTTAGAGAATGAATTTGACAGACATAATTTAATGTTTGCGTGGTGTCCATTCGAACAGGGCTAGTCACTTGAAATGTAGCATCTAGGTGGCCATGGTGCCCTTCTTCATGTTTTTCTGATTCACAGCTTGTATACCAAACCATGGTACACAGGCTTATGACAAAGAGAATTCTCTTGTTCATTATTTTACTTTTTTAAATGATTTTGATTTTGGGGTTCTAGAATTGCGTAAACACAAGAGATAGGGTGTGACCAAGCACACTAATCTTAGGCTTTAGCAATAATTCGGGATTATTGAGTACTCAGAAAGAGCTTCTCAATTTCTAAATGGTATCATATTCTGAACACTTGGAACAGAACACACCATTTGAATAATGAAAAATGGTAAGATTGCTCGTTAGAAGGCGAGCGAAGTTTAATTGGATTATGGTAATACCCCAAAAGGAGGGCCAAACATAGCACTAGAAGATATTTACTTGTGCTAGATGCTCTTTTTAACAGGCTTGACCGTTCATCATCATCTTCTTCCAGCTCAATTTCATATGGTTCCAAATGATGTTTCGACTTGGAAACATATAGAGTGGCAGCTATTTCATCGGATACATTATGAAGCAGATGTTGCTCTTCTACAGACGCTTGATCTGTTTGATCAGCAGGAGCTTTCTGATTTAATGGCAAAGCATAAATAGATACACTCAGAAAGAGGATCAATACTGCAAGGAAGTATTTTATGAATGCCTTAACCATTATTGGTGCAAATGTATGCTACAACTGAAAACCTGCAAGAACAGTTCGGTAACTATTGACTAAATATAGTCTGAAAGAGTATATAAATTGATGGTAGATAAAATATTATTTAAGCAAACGATTGAAAATGTAGAAATTAAACAAAGAGTTCCTGAACCTTCTTCTTTACCCTGTAAATAACTTCCCTATATCACTCAGAATATTTAACTTTTATACATAAAACACATGCAAATTTGGTGATGATGAAGAAATACCAAAAAGAATTTGAAAACTTCTCATGTGCAGTAAGACTACTATAATAACTTGATCGCTCTATTCCCCTAAAAACTTTTTTTGTTTAAGATTCTCTAAAACCGAAACAGGGCAGTCTGCTTCAAAAAACAGAATAAAACATGTTAACTACAGTCTATTCATTCTGAAAAAAATGTACTAAAAAAGCCAAACATATGTACATACATCTTGTTGACAGGGCATCTATAAAACTAAATGCATTATTATGAAAACAAGTAAAATAAATATTAAAATATGGTCTTTCCTTTTAGCTCTAGTGTTCACTGTAGTTGCCTGTGACGATGATGATCCGTCTACGCCAGGTTCAGAATCACAGACCATTACAGAAATTGCAGCATCGAACGATGACTTCACCATATTAACTTCTGCATTGATCAAAGCAGACCTTGACGGAGTACTTGATGGAAGCGGTTCTTTTACAGTATTTGCCCCAACCGATGACGCCTTTGAGCAAGCAGGCATTACCAACCTAGATAATCTAAGCGCTGAAAATTTAAGACCGATCTTATTGAACCATGTGGTGGCCGGAACTATTTTATCTACCGATTTACAAGCTGGTGACAACTATGTGAGTTCAGAGAATGCCACTGGCCCTAATGAAACTAAGCTATCATTATATATTAATAATGGTGATCAAGTTGTTGTGAACAATAACGCAACTGTTACCACTCCAAATTTAATGGCTAGTAATGGAGTGATTCACGTAATTGATAATGTGATCAGTGCCGATGTAGACGTTGTAGATATTGCTATGCAGAACTCTAACTTCAGCGAATTAGTTGGTGCACTTCAAGCAGCTGAGGGTAACTTAGTAGCTACTCTTCAAGCTGATGGTCCTTTTACAGTATTTGCTCCGACTAACGATGCTTTTGAGGCCATTGCTGGTGTAACTGCACAGTTAAGCGCTGCTGAATTGGCTAACGTGCTAACCTATCATGTTGTGGAAGGAAACTTTCAATCGTCTCAATTATCAGACGATATGTCTGTAGAGGCTCTTAACGAAAACACTTTCACCATAGATTTGAGTGGTGCTAACCCACAAATTTTGGACGCATCTGGTGCAGTGGCTACAATTGTAGTTACAGATGTACAAGGTAAAAATGGTGTTGTACACGTAATCAACAAAGTATTGCTACAAGAGTAATCAGATTAAACGTTATTGTTAAAGGAAACAGGGCTACAAGAAATAGCCCTGTTTTTGTTTTAGTTGAGTCAATTAACTAAATACAAAGTGTAGTTATAAGAGAACAGAGCACATAACATCGCTATAGAATTACTATCCTAAACCTAATCTAATTACTCTTTAAGAGTTGCGATGTCATGTACCTGCTCAACGAGATAAATATCATTTACTACAACCAACCAAAGACTGCATTGAGTTCTTTGCTTTTTGTTCTTTCACATAATTAGCATAAGGACCAGAGTCGAAAGGCCGATCACTTACAGCAAACATTACATCTGTACATCTAATATTGGCATACTGGCTGTTGCCAGCTGAACTTTGCATGTGAAAGATTCTGCTGATATAGCTGTCATCTTTAGCATCAATAAATCTACCGACATCATTCCCATAGTTACCTGGCTTTCTCCAGTCTGGTGAAACCAGCTTATTATTCACCCTATAATTTTTAAGTTGAATAAAGTTGGACTGTAAGATGCCGTCTGTAGTATTAAAAGGCTTAAAATCATTGGTATGATCACTTTTAGTGATGTTGTTATTCGGCTGAATGTATAGGATGACCTTCCCTAGTAGTCCACCTTCTTTCGACCCGTTCTCATCCATATAATACAAGGTCTTTCCATCTACTATCTTACTGGACTCCACTAGCTCTTCATTGTAAAAACCGCTTGAACTATGATACCTCAACTTCTCACCAAACTGTTCTTGCATTAACTTTATAATATTCCGCCATTTAGCATCGGCCATCCAGTGTTCATATTCTTTCAGCTCTGTCATAATGAAGAGCGGCTCATGATTAGGGTTTTCATCGCTCCAATTGGCCATGTAGCTGATCCAATCTTTCAGTAAAATTGAATTTGGGTTATCTACGGTAAGGTCTACCTCGTCTCCTGGCGCATCGTGACCCAAAGCTAAATCTCCAATGTTCAATTTCGCTAGTTGCATTTTGTTCGACTGTTTCAACTGTGCGTAGAAGCCACCGTTAGCAGCAAAAAGCTCAACATTAGCTCCAGCTAAAAAGTCTATCTCCCCATTATATTCCTCCACAACATTGGGCTTTCCATTATCAAGAATAAGCTGAAAGCTATTCATTTGCCCGCTCGCTAAATACGTATTCAAAAACAGCTTTTCACCAGAATAAATAGCATTTACTTTGCCTACTAGCTTAGAAGAATTACCATTTATCTCGCCTTTTTGTGACCAGGCAGAAGTAGATGTTTCAACCGAGGAAATGCTAAAGCTCGAAACGTACTTCTGGTTGTGCTTAAATAGATGCAGCTGCTCATTTTGTACCAAAGGAGTTACAGTCATATCTGCACTAACTCCATCGATAATGAGCTTCCGATTTCCTATTAGCGGCTCTTCTCCCTGAGTACTGAACGGATAAACGGAAACGGTTTGATCATCTTGATTGTGAAGAGATAAGTAAAGCTCATTTTGAAAGGAGAACAGTTTTAATTCAGAATCTGAAGGTGTTAAACGCTGCTGCTTCACCAGATTTAAACCGTTGTCAGAAAAGTCATAAGCCATCAACTCTCCCGACTGACTATAATAAACTACCAAATAAGTTCTGCCTTGAAAATTATAAGTAATAACCTCCGCTTCACCTGCGGTCCATAGGGCACTAGAATTCTCATAAACCTGCTGACCAGTTGCTATGTCTTTTATGCTTACCAGGCCAGTGGTTTTATCTAGCGAAAAGAGGTATGTTTTCTCATTGTGCTCTAGTGTTAGGTGCTTAAGGTTTGAGGTGGTTTCCGTAGAAAGTAATTCTTCGGTATAAAAAGAGAACATATCGAATTCAAAAAACCGAAGCCCTTTGGCCAACTGAGTTTTAATTCCCTCCCTCTTCAATCCATTTTGGTTACCAGAGTATGAGTTATGAGTTCCTGTAAAAAAGAATTGTCGATAGATGGCATTGGTGGAGTCTCTTGTTTCTACAGGAGTTGTCGGATCTGGCTCAGTGTCTGGATTCACGTCCTCAGAATCGCAAGAAGACGCTCCCAACAAACAAGAGAGTAAGTGAAATACTACAAGGATTTTCATGGTTAGACTTTTCATAAAAATTGGAAGCAAAAAAGAGAAGAGGGTAAAAAAGCCCTCTTCTCAAAAACAACTAATCTAATTTGGTCTGCTACAGAAGGAGTTATTATCGAATTTGCTCACTAAGAATTGTGGCTTGTGAGCATCGTCCCAGTTAGGGGAATCTGTATCGAAGTCTAGGTTACACTTCACGTTGCTTACGTCCCAACCAGAAAGGTCTTGATTAAACACCTGGTTCTCCTTGAACAAGTTTTGCATGTTAACCACATTGCTTACATCCCACGAGCTAATGTCTTGGTTAAACTTACAGTTCTTACCACCAAACATGGTTTCCATATTGTCCATGCTACTTAGGTCCCAATTGGCAATAGATGCATTATTAAACTCGGCATCTTTGAACATGTCCCACATGCTTTCCACTTTAGACATGTCCCAAGCACTAAGGTCGCCATTGTAGTTAGAGCCACGGAACATCTCTCTCATGGTAACTACATTACCGAGTTTATTCCCCCACCCTGAAAGGTCTTGGTCAAATACTTTGTTATCTCTGAAAGTAGACTGGAAAGAGGTAACATTAGCCACATTCCAATTACCAATTGGTTGGTTGAAAGGTGACTTTCTGAACATGTTTTTCATGGTTGTAGCACTACCTACATCCCAAGAAGAGATATCTTGATTAAAAGCTGACTCACTAAACATAGTTTCGAAAGTCTCAACATTGCTAACATCCCAATTGTCCAAAGGCTGATCAAAGTTTGTTGCCTTATAGAACATGTCCCACATGCTAGTTACTCCGCTAACGTCCCAATGATTAATATTACTATTGAAAGAGCTAGCTTCTCTAAACATGGTTCGGAAGTTTGTCGTCTCGCTCAAGTCAGGGGCGTTGGTGGCGGAAACCTGTAAATTCGAACAACCTCTAAAGTAGCCTCCATTGTTGCCTAACTTCAGCTGACCCCAGTCTGTAATATCAATGATGTTGTCTCTGCTTGCTTTAGTAGCATCAAAATTAAATCCGTTGATATCTCCCCAAATAACTACTTGGTAATCTCCAGCTTCAGCGTAAGTATGAGAGGCAGAAGACAGATCGTAGCCAGCTACGATATCTTCTTCACCATCTCCCCAAAACACTTTAAAATTGTACTCACCATCTTCTTCAAGTGGCAGGGTTATCTCTCCCCCAGCATCTACCCTCCAAACAGAAACAAACTCTTTATCCGATTGAAATGGAGCTAGCACATTTAACTGAATATCGAACTCTTCTTCCAGACCAAAACCATAGGCCAAAAGAGTAGACTCACCAGCAGCTACACTTTGGCCTGAAGCTGGAGTACTTTCAATTCCACTAGGCAAATTGATGGTTAACACCACTTGTTGACCTTCTGCCTCTGGTGGTAAAGAAGCCGTAATTAATCGTGAAGGGTTAACCACTGCCGCTTCGATATCGGCTTCTAAAAAGCTATTATTCTTAGCTTCAATCAATATCGACTCGATGTATACATCGCGATCATCAATATCGAAATCGGTACTATCTACATCGCAGCCAAAAAAGGTCAAGGCCACGGTAAACAAAATGAATTGATATATTCTATTTAAGTTTTTCATGAGTTTCAGTTATAAAGATTAATAACCTGGATTTTGCTGCATAGCAGTAATATCTACCTGAGACTGAGGAATAGGAGCCAAAACCCTAAAGTCTTGCACTACAATGTTTTTACCCTCACTAGCAAAGAAGTTGTTCATAGTGCTAACGGCATTACCGCTACGCAATAGGTCTGCCCATCTGTGGCCTTCACCAAAAAGCTCGAATCTTCTTTCTAGCGCAATGGCATCTCTTAAAACAGCTTGATTGGTAGTGGTAATTCCTGACAACCCTGCTCTGGTTCTAACTGTATTTAAGTGGGTTAATGCCTCGGCAGAACCGCCTGTTTCGTTCAGTGCTTCAGCAAGCATCAATAGCACATCTGCATATCTTACCACATAATGGTTATCGCCACCATCGCCAGTATTGTTGTTGGGAGAAGGTGTCCATTTATTGGCATAGTAGGCGTTATCCGAAACATTGATTAAGTCTCTTCTTTTATCAGCAGCATCGAACAAATTATAGAAGGCAGGCTCCATGGCCATTGCCCCTCTACCTCCCTGATTATCTGGTTGCGTGAAATTGTAGTAATAAGCACTTCCTTCACTGTTTCCATCCAATTCCGAAGCATACTGAATGCTAAACACATCTTCAGCATTACCTTCATTTTCTACCCCGTAAAGGTCATCTAGATCTACTAACGAATATTTGCCGCTACCAACAATCTGCTGTAATTGCTGAGCTGCCTGAGCAAACATACCTCGCTTCATATAGTTTTTAGCGAGAATAGCTCTTGCGGCCTGTTTATCTGCTCTACCCGCAGCATTTGTTACAGGCAATAAGTCTATAGCCTCCAATAAATCCGCTTCAATCTGATCGTAAACTTCAGCCTTAGAAGTTCTTATATCATCAAAAGCATACGATGGATCCGTCACTTTTGTCAGTAAAGGCACATCACCATAAATGGTGGTCAGGTTGTCGTACAAGAAGCTTCTAATAAACAGCACCTCGCCTCTTCTAACATTCTTTACTTCCGAACTACTAAACTGAATCTCATCAATTACCTCTAAGACCATGTTAGTATGGAAAATTCCGTCATAGGAACTGTTCCATATACTGTTAACAAACCCAGTAGTGGTACTCCATGAAAAGTCTTCTAAAGAGCTGACTCCACCATTTGAGTTTGGAGCTTGCACATAAGCGTTATCTGAAGTCACTTCTCCCCAAAGAATCATATAGTAGCTATAAAGTCCTTGCAGGTTGTTGTAGCTTGCTGTAACTGTAGACTCCACGCTTTCTGGAGTATTGTAGTAATTTTCTGTTAGTATTCCTGTTTCAGGAAATTGATCTAAATCATCGTGGCACGATAGGCATAAGCATACCGCCATTGTAAATGCGAATAGTCTTTTTAACATGATTTCTTCTGTTAGAATGTGAGGTTAATTCCGGTAGAATAAATGCGCGGTACGGAAGTAGTTCCGTGAATATGGCCTCTGTTCAATGGGTTCCCATTATCTCCGCCATCAGGGTTCATTCCTCTATAGTCTGTCCAAGTGTGCAGGTTATTCACTGAGAAATAGATTCTGGCCTGTTTCAGCCCAACTCTGTCTAATAGGTTGACTGGGAAAGTGTAGCCCACCTGCAGCCCTCTAATTCTGAAATAATCTGCATCTAGGACATTGTAGTTTGTAGGGTTACGACTAGCCTGCCTTGTTTCAGTATTTCCGTATGCATCTGGTGCAGCCAAGAAGCCATCAGGATTGGTAACCGGATCCCAGTAATTATTGAAGTAATGGTAGTTTGTGTTTGAGAATGCCTCTCCATACTCTAAGTAGCGAGAAGTCATTTCATCGAAAGCCACTCTACCTAGCGTTCCATTAAAGGTCATGTTAAAGTCAAAACCTTTGTAGGCGAGGTCTAAACCGAAGCCATAGCTTACTTCAGCATTATAATCGCCTAGTGAGACTCTATCATCAGCGTTAATCACATCATTGCCATCGGTATCTTGAAAAATGTAGTCTCCTACTTCGGCAGAAAGTGTAGTAGACTTTCTAGATAAATATTCGTCTACCTCTTCTTGTGATTTTAAAAGGCCAATTATTTTGTACCCGTAAAGGTTGGCTAAAGAGCCTCCTACTTGCGTAATGAATCTTTGGCTTCCACCTTCATACAGTTCTTCGGCACCACCCAATGAAATAATTTCATTCTGGTTGGTTGAAAGGTTGGCATTCAAACCAATCTCTAGCTCACCAACTTTAAGCCCTGCTGTGTTTAGGATAAACTCCCAACCTTTATTTTCCATCTCACCAACATTTTGAAGTGAGCTACTAAAGCCTGTATGTGTTGGCACAGGTCTATCTAGCAAAAGATTGCTAATGTTGGCGATGTAATGATTCACCTCTACATCTAGCACATCATAAATACTGAAATCTACCCCAAAATTGTGCGAAGTATTGGTTTCCCATGTAAGACCAGGAGATGGCGCACTAGATGGACTTGCTCCTGGATGAAGTGCTCCATTAAAAGGATAATCGCGCCCAGTTCCGATTGACGCGTACTGAGCGTAATTCCCGATCTGGTTATTACCCGTTGTACCCCAGCTATAGCGCAGCTTACCAAAGGTTAAGATATCGTTTTGAGGGAAGAAACTCTCGTTGGTAAAAACCCAACCAGCAGAGAATGAACCAAAAGTTCCAAATCGGTTATCCTCTCCAAAGCGGGAAGAACCGTCAGTTCTAATAGAACCTGTTAAGAAGTAAGTGTTTTTGAAGTTATAGAGCAACCTTGAGAAATAAGAGATTTGCACCCACTTGCTTCTTGAGGCATCGGCTGTTTGAATTGTAGATCCATCTATGTTCTGGATAATGTCGTTCGGGAAATCAGCACCCGTTACACTCAAGGATTTGTATGCGCTGCTTTGGTAACTCTGCCCCAAAAGCACGTTGAATGAATGCTCCTTAACATCGAACTTATAGTCTAAGGTATTCTCCCAAAGTACATCTAACCTGTCGTTTCTAGATTCAGAACCTTGGCGAGTATCTCGCTCGCTAATTAGCCTACGGTAAGAACCTGTAAGCATAGGCGCAAATTGATCTGTAAACTTGTTGTTGTAAAGGTAACCCAAAGACGACTTCAACTTTAGGTTGTTGATAGGCTCAAACTCTACATAGGCGTTCCCAAAGGTATTGAACTCTTCTCGCTTGTATTTAGAGAGCTCTGCCATAGCTACCGGATTCTCCTGCATGTTAGCATTGTATGGACGGTTAGCCAGTATTTGCTCTTCTACACTATAACCATGAGCAGCTCCGTTTTCAGCATCGTAAGCCGAAAAGAATGGGAACATATAAACCATGGCTCTTCCAGCGGGGTCTATCGGAAAACGATAGTTGTTACTTCCGTTGGTAAGTCCTCTTTCTGCATACATGCCATTTACGTTCACCCCAAATCTCACTTGATCACTGATGTCTGTGTTGGTTTTAAGGTTAAGTGTATATCGCTTCTGATCTGCAGTAATTACTATACCCTCCTCATCGCTGTAGCCTAAGGAAACCGAGTAATCCGTACCATCATTTGCTCCAGAAATGTTTAAGTAATGGTTCTGAATATTACCAGTTCTGTAAACAGCATCTTCCCAATCGAAATCGGTAAGCCCTTGTTCGCCATTCAAGTATGGCAAAGTATAATCGAGTAAAAGCTCTCTTACATTGGCTCCTTTTGCCAGACGCTCAGCTTCTGTATCGTTGATATCAGCATCAGGGTGATTTTTTAGATATGCATTGTTTCGGCCATCGGCAAAAAACTTGGCTGCATCATAAGCATTCAGCAAATCATAAGAACCAGAACGCTCTTGCAAACCAAAAACAGAACTAAAATTAATAGTCGGGCCTCTTTTCTTACCTTTTTTAGTAGTAATCATAATAAGCCCATTGGCCGCACGAGAACCGTAAATAGCCGTAGAGGCAGCATCCTTTAGCACATCAACTCGCTCAATATCATTGGTATTAATAATATTCAATGAACTACCTTCCGCTAAGGGAAAGCCATCTACCACCACTAGCGGGTTCGTTTCTCTCGTGATAGACCCTGCTCCTCTAATAGTTATAGTGTTACCATCTCCTGGATTTCTGGCATTGGTAAGGATATCTACTCCAGCAACCCGACCTACAATGGCTTGATCTACATTAGTACTAGTATATTGTTCAATAGCAGTAGCATCTACACTTGAAACAGCACCAGTCATTTTTTCTTTAGAGTTGGTTCCGTAACCTATCACCACCACATCTTCTAAGCCTAGGCTCTCTTCTTTCAAGACAAAATCTAGTTTGGAAGATGATGCCGTAATAGTTCTCTCTACAGTGGTATAACCAACAAATGACACCCTAACGGTGAACGAATCTACTGGTACAGTTAAACTATAGTTACCATTTGCATCGGCTATTACACCATTCGTTGTGCCTTTTTGAAGAACCGAAGCACCTGGAAGAGGATTATTCTCCGTATCTCTAACCTTACCACTAATAGTTGTGGCTAACGCTTTAGATTCATTACCAACCTCGGCTTCATCGGATTTAGTGAGGTAAACCTTATTCTCGACAATTCTAAAAACAGTGTAAGTACCTTTAAAAATAGACTTGAGTACCTTTTCTATCGGCTCATCTTGAACATTGACCGATACTTTTCTATCCAGATCTACATCACTCACTTTATAAATGAACCTGTAGTCTGTTGAGTCTTCTAGAACATCTAAAAGCTTGTTTACTTGTATGCTTTCTAAGTGTAAAGTAACCTTGGCGCCTTGCCAGGTTATATTGGAGGCATTGGCCTTTGAAAAGCCAAAGAACAACACCATAGCTAGTATCTGTAATAACAGGCTTGAGCTTAATTTTGGCCTGAGCTTACAAGGTGATTTGATTTTTTTCATAGTTTTATAATTCGTAATTGGTGGTTGAAAGAAATTTCTTCACATCCCTGAGTCGGAAGATGTCCCCACATTTTCCGATTTGTTTTTTAGGGATATGCTGTCTGATGGTCTTCCTGATTTTACATAGGCATATTTCATTTTGGTTATTGGATCGTTATTTGGTTTTCGTTGATTTCGAATGAAATTTCATAGAGCACGGCTAAATCGTTCATCACTTGCTCTAGAGACGGATTTTGGCCGAAATTGGCACTAATAAGCTCTCCGTTTAACTCCGCATTCGTATTCTCTATTTCTATGTTGAACCTGCGCTCAAGAATTTTGAGCAAGCCACTAAACGCCATGTTCCTGATGATCAATTCACCGTTTGTCCAAGCCGTGTAGGGAGCAGTTACCGTAGGTTCTGTAGAAAATAGTAGGCTATCTTTATTGAAAGTGGCTTTGAACCCAGGCTTTAGAATGGTGCTTTTGTCACGGGAAAAACTAGTCTCTGTATACAGACCAACTTCTCCTTCAATCAGAACAACTTCGTCAACCTCATTTTCCTGATAGGTATTGATATTGAAAGCTGTGCCCAGTACTCTTACTTTGAAACCATTTGCTTGAACTACAAAGGGTTGATCGGCATTCTTGCTTACCTCTAAAAATGCTTCTCCGTTGACGGACACCAATCGGTTCGGACTAGGCAAGTAACTAGTTTGATAGCTAAAAGATGTTCCTGCATTAAGATGAACCTGGGAACCTTCTGATAATTTGACCTGAAATGTTTTACCGTAAGGGACATTTAGTTGATGGGTCTCGATTGGCAAACTATTGTTTTCATAAACCAGCACCCCATCTTCTACAGAAGCTATAAGCTCTCCGTTGACTTCAATAAGTTGCTTTTCGTCTGAGTTATTCAAGACTAACAAGTCTTCGGTTCCCATTTTAAGGGTAATCTGATTTGAGAAGTCGGACAATGTAGGCTGCGAATACTGCCTAATTAAAAAGACTGCCGTAGCAAGCACTAGAAATAAAGCTGCAGCGTAACCCCACTTTAGCCAACCAGACCTATTTTTCGAATCAATTTGGTCTATAGACTTATCAATTCGCTTTAAGAGATTAACTCTTATTTTATTTTTCTCTGATTCACCTAAAGTGGAATTGATCTTAAGCCTCTGCTTAACTTGCACCTTCTCACAGTATGCTATTAGCTGTGCCTCTTCTTGCGGAGAGCACTTGCCTTCGTCATACTTTTTTACCAATTCTAAAAATTGCCGCTTGGTCATTTCTTCTGCTTTTCAGAATAAGGACTGAGCTAGCGACAAGAACTCACACAGATATTTTGAAGGTTTTTGCTATTTAATATTAGGGTAACTTTTGGGATATGAATCGGTCACTTTAGTGCTTAGATGTTAACTCAGAGTAAAGTACTGAGGGGGTGACTGTAGACACTAACAGTTATAGAAAAAGGACTATAAAACCCACATCGCGTACCGACTTTCTAATATGTTTTAGTGCTAGAGAGATTTGATTTTCTACGGTGCGAACGGAAATATTGTAATACTCAGCTATTTCAGAGTTGCTCAATTCTTTGAACCTACTCATGAGAAAAATTTCTTTGCAGCGTTCAGGTAAAGACGCTGCTGCACTTTCTATAACGGCTCTTAAATCTTCTTCATTGAGCTGATTTTCTCCATCGGGAGCGCTGGAAAGACCGTCAATTATTACTTCATCTATAGCTGTGAAGGTGACTTTGGAGAGCTGAGAAATGCTTTTGTTTCTAACAGAAACAAGAAGATAACCTTTGAGACTAGATATCTCTAGAGATTCACGCTTAACCCACAGATTGGTGAACACATCATGCAGTACATCTTCTGCCAAAGACCTATCATTCAAAACATTGAATGCATAATAGAAGAGCTCTTCCCAAAACTTATCATACAATAAGTTAAAGGCCATTCTATTTCCAGATTGAATTAAATGGATTAATTCCTGATCTGATACTGATTTAGCTTGCTCTTGTTTCACCAAGAATGTTTTGCCCGAAAGTAAAACATGGCACTATAAAAGACACCAATAGCGTATTAAGATTGAATTATTTATTCAGGCCTCGGTAGCTACGCCATACTTGCCGAAATCTTCTGAGCAATAGAGTCGAACTCTTCTTGGCTTAATTTAAGTTTTGGCCTACCAAAGTCGATTCCCCCCCTCTGGTTACCGCTCATTGCAACCACTTATCATTATTTAAGTAAAAGCTCACTATATTAAGACAATGAGCAAACACGAAACCTGGAGAACAAGGAAATATTGGGATGAAATTGGTGGCCTTTTGATTGAAGAGTTTGTTGCTGTCAGGGCTACAAAAGACCAAGGAAGAAGAGTTCTAGACGGACTTATTGTTCTTGGTGAACCTAAGGCAATCCACCCAAGTAACACATTTGACATCGAAGACAGAGATGTTATAGTTATTCAAACAAAAGCTTCAAGGCTTGGCATGTACCTCCTTGGCCAAGCCTATTTCAGCAAATTACTTATAGAAAAACATCAGCCTAAAAGCATTAAGTCTGTAGCTATTTGTGGAAGAGGTGATTTGGTGATGGAGGAAATCGCTCAGCAAAGTGGGGTTGAGGTGGTTATAATTAAAACTCCAGAAAATTGAAGCCTTTTTTCTCTATCTATCACAAAAACTGAACATCTTAAATCAAAATAAATGGAAGCAATACTTTAAAACTTAATGATCACCTTAGAATATAACGACAGTACTCCTTATCTGAAACTAGATCATAATGATTGTATGATAGAAGGTTTCCCAGATGATGATTATATATACTTTGAAATTAGCACCGCTCATCAATCACAAGCACTTTATGATTCTATAAACATTTCTCTGGACGAACTCCCTGACAATTTCGAAGTATATTTTTTCGATGCCACTGATATATTTGAAATTGCTTCAATTTTTAGGGTCTTCGCATTCGAGAAGAAAAAGGGTGTTTTTAAAATCTTTGTGAGTTCCATTGGATCAACTCTCTCTCATAAAGAATATAAAGATTATGTCTTTTATGAATCGATGATTGAGAGTATTGATAGCCTGAAGCCGAAGCCAAAATTCACCTTGGACAAGGTTACAGACTACTCGGAACCATCTATATTATCCTTTGAATTTTTAATTACAGGACGGTCGGAAAGCCTTCAATATCTGATAAAAGACAATTTAAATAATCAATTGAATTCCCTAACAAAAATCGTAGACCAGAAGCTTCAAGGTTTAAAATGGGATATTGAATTCGAGAAGAATGAATCGGCTTTTTCTCAAAATTTACTTCAGCCTCTTTTTTGGAAAATGGGGTTTGAAAAGGTGATTTACAATCATGGAAGCAAAGAGTTTGGCCGTGATTTTATTTTGTCAAAAACAAATGAATTCGGAATAGCTGAATATTACGGTGTCCAAGTAAAAGCGGGCTCTATAAGTGGAAAGGTTAATTCGCAAATTGACGAACTAATCAACCAATATATTGATGCTATTTCAATGCCTTGGGAAGATGTGAGAAGAAATCAAGAGTACATATCAAAATTTATAATTGTAATTAGTGGACACTTTAAGGCCAATGCTAAGGATAAAATAAAACATAAAATTCCCGCCAGCGCTCAGGCCAATATAATTTTCCTTGACAAAGATTCTATAATCGCTCTGAATAGAAAGTTTTTGTTATCGTGAGTTATCGGTTGCTCTGCTTAACTTAAGCCAAACATAAAGATGGCAACTAAATTTGAAATAGCTGAATATTTGGATAACGACAGCATGATTGCTGAGTATTTAAACACAGTACTTGAAGACGGTGATACTGAAGACATCATTACAGCTCTTGGACATGTTGCAAAAGCACGCGGAATGACTAAAATAGCCGAAGAAACAGGCTTAAGCAGACCAAGCTTATACAAGGCTCTATCCCAAGGTTCAAAACCCCAGTTTGATACTATACTTAAAGTGCTCCGTGCAGTAGGTGGTAATCTGAATGTAAAAACAGCCTAAATAAACTCCTCTAATACTGAGTCTTAATTAAACTCAGAAGAGATTTTCTCGGCAATACCCTCAAACTCTTCTTGGCTTAAT
>Ga0310345_10003221_pt1 | contig 15674 bp, 17 predicted proteins | sample HC15DNA20500_MG_FD_204667 | JGI IMG/M metagenome (GOLD analysis project Ga0310345, IMG submission 204667) | Marine microbial communities from station ALOHA, North Pacific Subtropical Gyre - HC15-DNA-20-500_MG | ecosystem: Environmental > Aquatic > Marine > Oceanic | place: Pacific Ocean: North... | reverse complement strand
CACGGCCTTCGGTGTGTCGGTATAAATCAACTCGTACATAGCCATTCGCATTATGAGTCGGTCGATCAAGGCCATCCGGTCAAGACGCCAGTTCGTAGCCGTGGACTCTAAAAGAGGGTCAATAGTCACCAAGTGTTCCATGGTTCCCTTGACAAGTTCTGTAGCAAACTTACGACATGTGGGTGCCGGGTGAGAGTCCCAAAAACCTTCGCTAAACTCGTCTGACCCAGTCACACCCTCCGAGCCAACCTCCCACTGATACAGCAACTGGAGTGCCGCCTCACGTCCACGGTGACGTACCGATCTGCTCTGATCACTGGTCACTCGTCTGATCCAGAGGAACTGGGTCGTACAAACCGTTCTATGACATTGGCTAGTTGCACCGCTGCCATCGCCGCCTCCCACCCTTTGTTCGTCTCGTCTGGATGAACCCTTTCCAACGCCTCTTCTCTTGAGTTCGTTGTGAGTACTCCAAAGGTCATAGGAACACCAGTGGCTTGAGACGCAGAAGTAATACCATGCGCAACTGCTGACGCAATGTAATCAAAATGTGGCGTCTCACCCCGAATCACGCACCCGAGACAAACAATGGCATCAAAGCCTCCTGACTGGGCCACGCACCGGGCTGCAAACGGGATCTCAAATGCTCCGGGCACAGGAATAACGACCACCTTGTCCTTCCCTACACCAGCTTGTTCGAGTGCCGCCACGGCACCATCGCGTAGCGCACTTGTAACGACGTCGTGGTACGCGGACACGATCAGGGCGATTCGTAAACCGGCTTTACCCGGGATCTCCTCAGTCTTGCCAATAGAAAAATCTTTCACCGTCCCTTGAACTCCGCGAGTCGCTTTTCGAGAAAGGCCCGTGTTCCCTCCTGCTTGTCCTCAGTTGCCGCTACGAGACCGAACAGTGAAGCCTCATAGTCACAACCTTCGGCTAGCGACATCTGTGTGCCAAGCCGGACAGCGTCAAGAATGTATCTCACAGCGACCGGCGGCTTTGCAGCTAGGGCGACTGCAAGCTTAACGGACTCGTCCCTCAATCGGTCAGCACTCACAACGCGGTTGATAAGGCCTAAACGCCACGCCTCTTTCGCCGAAATCGGGACTCCCGTTAATAAGATCTCAAGGGCAGGTCCAGTCCCGATCAAACGTGGAAGTCTCTGTGTACCACCGAACCCAGGAATGAGACCTAGATTAATCTCTGGCTGACCGATCTTTGCCGTATCGGCAGCCACCCTGAGCGTGCAGGCCATTGCGAGCTCGCATCCGCCGCCGAGCGCAAAACCATTAATGGCTGCCACGACTGGCTTGCCACCATCGGCGATCATGTCGCAGAGCCCCTGACCACGTCGGGCTACTTCGCGCGCTTCAATCGGCGTCATCCGGGCAAGCTCCGCAATGTCGGCGCCCGCCACAAATGCCTTATCACCAGAACCACTCAAGACAACCGCCCGAACGGCTACGTTCGCATGCAAAGTCTCAAATGCTCCTCTTAGCTCATTTATCGTGGCAGCATTTAACGCGTTAAGGACTTTCGGCCGGGCGATCGTGACATGCGCGACGCCTTCGGGTGAGGCGTCGGTAACGGTTATGTTCTCCATATTCGCTCGCGTGTGTTTTCTAGCCAGTCTACCGATTCGAAAGAACTATACTGCACGCCCACACAAGAAGAACTCCTGCTAGCGCTCCAAGAACATCGGCAACCAGATCTCGAACATCTGAGACTCGCCCCGGAACAAAGCTCTGATGAAACTCATCACTGAGGCCGTAAACCGCTGCAATAGCCAGTGCGTTCGCCGAACGCGCAACAGTGATACCCAGCCACCGTGCTCCTGCAAGCGCACGAAGCACCAGACCACCCAACACCGAATAGGCTATTGCGTGAGCGCCGAAATCGGACATGTCTCCCGGGACCTGTGGTGGCTCAGGTATCGAAGACATTATGAACAAACCAGCCATTAGTGTCGCTGCCGGACCCCACGCCCAAAGAATTTGGATCATTTCAAGCTCACGCTGTTAATTCCAAGAAGATGCAATAGATAGCTTAGCCAGCCGAGATGAAGCACCAGTCAAATAGACAGGGCGAGCCTAACTCTGAAGACTACAGAGGGAGTGGATACATCAGCCAGCCCAGCAACACGGCTCCGGCGGAAAGTGCAACCCAGAGCATTGCACCAAATCGCAATTGCTGCATTGGATCGTCTTGTATTACGAGGGCGAACACAAGGGACACAAAGCCTGCAAACAGTGTCATAAGCCAGAAGTGACTCGTCATCTCATACTCTTACTTCCGTCTGTGAGCAACATCGTAGGCGTCTAGTACAACCAGAAGATTTAGTAGACCGGCAACGACGAGAAACGTGTTCCCGTACTCAAATGTGACCGCCACCACACGACCATCTCCTAATCCCAGTAATGAAGCGCACAAATACGGCAACCCAATACCTACTTCGGCTAGGGCTGCCAAAACCACCAGTGGCTGTTCCACGTCGAACGGGAAGAGAGCCCCCTCCAGCAAGAGCCCGATAGCGAACATTGCGGGAAGCGTCACGATCAGGATCAACCCTGTTCGCCGTCGTCCTAACCAAATATGCCCAGCCCCTGGCAGTAGCCAGGCCAATGCGCACACCATTGTGGCATTCTTCGCGGCAGATTGAGGGACAGATCGAACACGCGCCATGATCGTTCTTAACTTAATCGTAGCAGTTAGTGATCACTAGCCGCCCCGTGAATGTCCGCTACAGCGCATCGAATTGAGTGAGCTGCTTAAAGTCGGCAAACCGCGCCTTGACCTCAGTATCCGTCAGGCGTAAAAGCCGGTCGAGTCCGATGTCTTCGACCGCGAAGGAAGCCATCGTGCTCCCTGCGATGACTGCTTGGATCACAATGGCATCAGAAAGCTGCGAAGCCGCTGCCAAATAGCCGACGAACCCTCCAGCGAAGGCATCACCGGCGCCGGTTGGGTCACACACCTTCTCGAGAGGCATGCCCGGCGCAGCGAAGAACCCATCCCGATGGGTCATGAGAACACCATTTTCGCCACGCTTGATCACGACCCGTTTCGGCCCCAGTCCACGGATGACACGTGCCGCCTTAACGAGATTCGACTCGCCACTTAACTCCCGCGCCTCTTCATCATTGATGATGACGACGTGCACCTCTTTCAGCGCTTGCCGTAACTCAGCAGGCGATCCTTCAATCCACAGGTTCATTGTGTCAAGAGCCACAAACTCCGGAGTGTTAACCTGCTCAAGCACCTCCAGTTGGAGAGACGGATGAATATTGGCTAAAAAGACAAAGGGACTATCGCGAAATGCGTCCGGGACGCGCGGATGAAACTGCTCAAACACGTTCAGATGGGTGTAAATCGTCTCCCGGGTATTTAAATCATCGCTGTACTCCCCCTTCCAGCGAAAAGTTTCCCCCGCTAGCCGGTGGAGTCCGCTAAGGTCGATCTGTCTACCGTCAAACACCTGGAGCTGCTCAGGTCCAAAATCGTCGCCAACAACAGCGACGAGCCGAACCTGAGTAAAGAATGATGCCGCGATACTAAAGTACGTAGCGGCTCCTCCGACAATCCGTGAGGCCTCACCCAGCGGCGTCTTGATTGAATCGAATGCAACGGATCCAACTGTGAGAACAGATCTCATACTTCAGTTCAGATATTTACCTAGAATCGGAGCCAGAGTAGCCTTCATCTCCGCTGAAACCGCTTCGGGCCTGGTAATCACGGCAGAGGCCAAGGCGCTCGCGCATTCACAAGTCCGCTCGACGGGCAGACGAGACACCACCGTCTTGATGACATCCTGTGCCGTCCCCGCATTGTGAACCAAATTGCGCACAATCATATCCACTGTGACCTGATTATGTTCTGGATGCCAGCAGTCGTAATCGGTCACAAGGGCTAGCGTCGCATAGCAGATCTCAGCCTCTCGCGCGAGCTTAGCCTCCTGAAGATTCGTCATGCCAATGATGTCCATGCCCCACGAACGATACAACTGCGATTCTGCCAAAGTAGAAAACTGTGGGCCTTCCATACACACGTAGGTGCCACCTCGATGTACCCTCGTGTCGGTCCTCTGAGCAGACTCGTAGGCCAGCTCACTCAACGTATGACAAACTGGATTCGCAAAAGTAATGTGCGCCGCAACTCCAGCCCCAAAGAAGGTGCTTATCCTGCCTCGCGTACGATCAAAGAACTGATCCGGGATTACAATGTCGAGCGGTCGATACGACTCCTGCAAACTACCCACAGCACTCGCCGACAAGACCCACTCAACTCCGAGCGTCTTCAGTGCATATATATTCGCTCTAAAGTTAAGTTCTGACGGCAGCAGCCTGTGCCCAATTCCATGTCGGGCAAGGAACGCGACACGTTGTGTTCCTAAAGTCCCGATGATGAAGGGTGCGGACGGCTCCCCAAACGGGGTCGAAACATGGACCTCCTTGCGGTCGCTCAGGTCTGCCATGTCGTAGAGACCGCTCCCTCCAATGACACCGATTCGAACAGATTCAGTCACCGTTCCCTTTCTGCTTAAGTTCAACCAGTACGCCGTGAGCACTATATGGATGTATGAACGCAACCAACGCCCCTTCTGCTCCAGGACGTGGAGTCTCGTCGATAAGGCGTGTGCCACGTGCTTTAAGCTTAACCAGCACCGTCGCGAGGTCCTCAACCAGCAGAGTGATGTGATGTAATCCTGGTCCGTGACGACCAGTGAAGCGAGCGATCGGAGACGACTCCGACGTGGACTCGAGTATCTCTAGCGAAGCGGATCCAGCGTTGACGAAATGGGCTCGGACCTGCTGAGACTCTACCTCCTCAGTACCTGTGACACACAGGCCCAGGGTATCGCGGTAAAAGCTGAGAGCTTTCTCTAGATCTACGACCGCGATACCAATATGGTCTAACACCGCCTTCATGTCACCCGCTCCATAATGTCCGCTGCAGCTGTATAGGGATCTACTTCACCCTTAGCTACGCGTTCGACGGCGTCGCGTACTAATATCCGACTGTGTTCCTGTTTTTCAAGCCGTTGGATGAATGTGTACTGAAGTAGCTCTGTTAAACGAAAATGCACCCGCTCACGCCGACGCTCCTGCGATTCGCTACTCTCTTCGCTAAAACGATTGACGGTCTCTAGGAGGTCAGACACTCCCTCTCCCGTCGTGGCCTGTGTCTTTAAAACCGGAGGAGACCAGGCATCTTCCTTAAACTCTCTCAACGCGAGCATCCCTTCGATCTCAAAGACGGCACGCTCGGCACCAGAACGATCAGCCTTATTAACAACAAAGACATCGCCGATCTCCATGATGCCGGCCTTCATAGCTTGAACCTCATCTCCGGCGTCAGGGATGGTGACCACAATAGACACGTCCGCGGTTCTAGCGATGTCAACTTCTCCCTGCCCCACGCCGACTGTTTCGATCAATACAAGGTCACAGCCGGACGCATCCAAAATAAGTACCGCATCGCTCGTTGCATTCGATAACCCACCGAGATGACCATGAGTAGCCATACTCCGAACGTAAACCCCTTCGTCACCCGAATGACTCTGCATCCGAATCCGATCACCAAGAATAGAACCGCCGGTAAAAGGACTACTTGGATCTACAGCCAGAACACCAACGGTTTTTCCGCGATCTCGACACTCGACAACAAGACGATCAACCAATGTGCTCTTCCCCACCCCTGGGGCCCCAGTGATGCCGATGACGCTAGCTTGTCCGGTGCGTGCAAATAGCTGACGAATCAGGGACGGAGCTCGCGTCGGCTCATTCTCAACCAAGGAAATAGCACGCGCAATAGCTCGCTGGTCGCCAGCCAGAACGCCATCTGCCAATTCCACGGTTTAATCCTGAAGATACGGGGGCCTCATGACCAGGCGCGAACGCATGCATCGCCATCCGCTGCACCTGAACACCGCACACGACATCTTGCACAAGAGTGAGTCCGTCTCGTATCGAAGAGTCACATAAAACCCCTTAAAATCAAAGCTCTCCAAGCCGACCAGACTCTATCACACCCGTTGAACCCACCTTTGAGTTCGAGGTACAGTCCACTTAGCCGATGCGATATCGCTTCCCCATGCTAATCTGCCTCGCCATCATCCTGATGGCACAAGAAGCCTCTGCGGACCTTACAGCGTTCTTGGGAGCGAGCCAGACTTCATCGACACGTAAGGTCCGTGGTGTCGCACTCAGTATCTCACTGTTGTTTCTTGGGTTTGAGTTTGAGTACTCAGATACAGTCGAGGACACGTCAACGGACGCCCCGTCGCTTCGCTCAGGGATGTTTAACATCCAACTCCAAACCCCTAGCACCGGTGGACTACAGTTCTACGGCACTGTCGGAGGAGGACTCTACCAAGAACGCCTAATGGACCACCGCGAGACAAACATCGGAACAAATGCCGGAGGGGGTATCAAATTAGCCATCGTAGGACCGATTGGGATTCGAATCGACTATCGCGTATTCAAGCTAAATGGAAACCCCTTCCACACCAACCCCCAGCGCTTCTATGTGGGTCTCAACCTTCCGTTTTGAATTACTGATACGAAACGGGCGCCCGAGGAAACTATCGAGCACCCTTTCTTACACTACGTCAGAAATCTGAGACAAGATCAAGGTTCACCATCGCTTGACCACTGGCAAACGAACCGTTGTACGTCTCGTACAGCTCCTGCACCTCTTCCGGAAACGCTTCGTTGAGAATCGCCGATACGGCGTAATCAGCTCCCGAAACGGTAGGATCCATAAACCACACATAAAGGACACTGCCTCCGGGCCCCGGCTCTGCGGCACGAAAGACCTTCCACCCATCAGCCTGTTGACGTCGATCGGCATCGTCGCTATTCCGAAGCGCTTCTCCCAGCCTGCTCATCACTGCCTCGAAATCGCCCGTGGCATCTGCGTTGATGTAGTTGAGCATCATGCCTGCGCTTCCACTAAACGAACGAGTTGCTTGGGCCTCCGCCTTGGACGTGGTCAACCCCATACCAAGTACGACCCCCATGACGAGTGTCGTTAGGAGCGCACAACCCATGACAACATACCGATGTGACAATCTCTTGTTCTTAAACGAACGCATCTTTGGTGACCTCCTTCTCAAAGCGACCGGTTACTTTACCGTACAGGCCCAGCTAGACAAAAGTCTTCATTACTTCATTGGACAGTAACATCCCCGCACGGGTTAACTTGAGCCGACCGTCGTCATGCACTAGCATGCCTGCTTGGATAAACGGCTCAAGCGAAGCTCCATATCGTCCCATCACATCTATACCGTACCGAAAGCCCACCCGCTCCAAGTCTACCCCCTCGACCACGCGAAGCCCCATGAATAATGTATCCCCAAGTTGCTCATCGTTTGTTAGTGACCTACGTTCCACTACGGGTGAACTCTGGTTGTCTATCGCATCAATATAGTCGTTAGTGTCTGCCACATTCCGCCAGCGAACGCCATCTCTGGTGGAGTGAGCCCCGCAACCAAATCCAAGCCACGCACCGTCACTCCAGTATTTGAGATTGTGCCGACACCGCTTCCCAGGCTGCGCGATATTAGAAATCTCGTATTGCTCATATCCAGCTGCATCCGTTTGAGCGAGGGTATCGAGATACATAGCCGCTGCATCATCATCAGGCGCCTGTGACCACCCCGCACGTGCCATCTCTTCCTTCAGCGGAGCGTTGGGATACAGTTCTAGCATATAGAGTGATGCGTGGTTGGGCCTGAGCTTTACCAGCGTATCAATCGATCTGGCACAATCATCCCGTTTTTGCATGGGCAGCCAGAGCATCAGATCGACACTCACGTCGAACCCCGCCGCACAGGTCAGACTGACCGCCTCCCGCGCACGTTCTGCCGTATGACACCGATCCAACCGCTGAAGCTCGGCGTCGTGAAATGACTGCACTCCCAAGCTGACACGGCTGACTCCAGCATTGATCCAACCACGCACTGTCTCGATCGTAACAGTCTCTGGGTTAACTTCCAGTGTCACCTCAGCATCACACTCGACATTGAACGCTTCTCGACAGGCCGTCACTAAGCAAGCGATCTCTTCTGATGTCAGCAAAGACGGCGTGCCGCCGCCGAAGTAAATCGTATCAACCGAAGCGTCACACCCTGCGCGACGGATCTCCATTTCCAAGGCTGATATATACCGCACCTTCACTGTCGAATCGAGCAGCCCGCGATTAAAGTTGCAGTAGTTACAAATCGACCTGCAGAATGGAATATGCAGATAGAGTCCGAGTCGCTCCACCGCTAGCGCCCCGCGTTACAAATTCTTCGTCTGACGACCTGAACTGAGCAATTAAACACAAGCAACCGGTAGAACATTAGCTGCTTGCCTTCCCCCCAGACCATCCGAGATCGAGACGACCATCTTTCTTGAGCTGAGCACGGGCACGAACCGATGTCCGTCGCGGTAACCGGCGCCGTGGCTGTGACTTCCAACGCTGGTAGAGATCGTCTCCGGTCGGGGGATACTCGAAGTCACGATAGTCAGGACCACCATATTCCAGGAACTCACACATTTCCCGGAGACGTGAGTGCATCCGAAAACCGACACGTACTAATAATGAATCCAGATCGTCAGTATCGGGAACGTCTTCATAATTGGAAGTAAAAATAGTCGGCCTGCGATCGTTGTAACGCGTGTTAACAATAAGATTCATGGTCTCTTCGACCCAATCTGTCGGCCGTTCGGCACCGAGATCATCAAGCACGAGCAACTCAGCCGCCATCACCTGCCCTAAAACTTCCGCCTCAGACTTACGAGTGACTGGGTTAAAAGTGCTGCGGATCGTACTCAGCAGTGTCCGCGTGTCGAAGTAAAGACCTCTGATGCCCTTGCTGAATACAATTTCTCTCAGAGTTGAAACAGCTAAGTGCGTCTTACCAATCCCTGGAGGACCGATCAGAAGTAGACCTTTTTCGACAACAGGAAAGGCCTCGACAAATTTTTGAGCTTTATCGACCGTCCGCAAAAGTTGCTCGTTTTGATATGTAACGAAACTTGAAAAGTCACATTTGTTATACCTGGGTGGGATCTTGGCCTCAGCCAACAACTTGCGAGCTACCTGCTGATGCCAACAGTCACACCGCTCAACACGTTGGACACCATCGACATCACGGGCGCGCCAACCCGTGCCATGACACACAGTACAATCCATCGATACCCTTCGTCCGCCCGGTGATGACCGTCACCACCTTCCCTAATCCATAAAAGGATACCACTCAGTCCGCTGGAGAACTCTTCCCCCGGCTATTCGATTTCTTGACGGGTAACTCTGAGTCTGTCGTGACCGATGGTTCGGAACGGACGAGTGTTGAGGAAGATGAACGTACAAGAGCTGTACCCAGCCGTTCCTCCCAATCGCCCAAGCCACGAGTCAGTTCTTGTTTAACATAGCCCATAAACTCGTTGACCTCTCGCTGCATCCGATCCATTTTCTGCCGCATGTTAAGGATAATCTCAACACCAGCCAGGTTAACCCCTAGATCACGGGTCAGCGTCAGGATGGTCTCAAGTTGCTCGAGATCATCTTGGGAGTAGAGCCGTGTATTCCCTTCGGTACGAGAAGGCCGAATAAGACCTTCCCTTTCGTACATACGAAGCGTTTGCGGATGAATATTGTAGCGCTGTGCGACAGCGCTGATCATAAAGAATGCCTTGCCAGGATCTTTGGAAGTCATAGGCAGTCACTTAACGAACAGCTTCCTACGAATATCCGTCGAGTTAATCTGTCCAAATTCTCGTAGTAACTCCTTAGATCGGTAATCCGTCAATCGCGGCAGAACGATCTGAACCTCGACTACTAGATCACCGCAGACACCTGTGCGCGGCGAAGTCGCTCCGAGAGCCGGCAGACGAAATGTTTGACCTGACTGTGTTCCGGCCGGAATCTCCATGCTTGTCGAGCCGCTAACCGTAGGAATCGTAATTGTTGCTCCTAATGCCGCCTCGTGTACCCCGATAGGAACCTGGAGAGTAAGATCGTCGCCGTCCCTACAGAACAGACGATGGCTCCCCACCGTGGCAGTCACGTACAGATCACCCACCGGCAATCCACGCCGACCGGCGTTCCCCTTACCCGGCACCCGCATCCGAGCTTCATCCATAACGCCAGCGGGCACCTGAATCGTAATCTGGTCGTTCAACGTAGCTGTCCCCTCAGCTCGACAAGCGGTACACGGCTGCTGTCGCTGTAGTCCCGACCCACCACACCGGTCACATCTTTTTGAAAACACCATGTGGCCGCGTCGCCACTGCGTGGAGCCGCTACCGTGACACTGCCCGCATCGACTCTCTGCGGCCCGTCGACTTCCACTCCCTCCACATACAACACAGGCAGCAAGCCGAGTTACCGTAAGCTGGCACTCAGCACCCTGCAGCGCTTCTTCAAAGCTTAGAGCGATTTCACCATGCAGATCGCTTCCCTTGCCGTCGTCACTGCCTTTCCGCTCTATTGGAGATGTCAACACCTCCGCAAATAGATCGCCAAACGTTGCAGATATTCCTGGCACTGGTGTTGAAAAATCAAAACCACTGAACTCTACTGACGTCTGCTGCGCGACCACACTGGGTTCGCCGTTTGAGTCATACGCTCGTCGTCGCGCTGGATCACAGAGAGTTTCATATGCCTCTGTCGCGCGACGAAAAAAAGCTGCAGCCTCGTGATCTCCAGGATTAATGTGCGGATGATACCGACGCGCCAGACGAGTATAAGCACGCTCGACGTCAGTGTGCGAAGCACTTCGCTCAACTCCCAAGATTATGTAAAAGTCCATCGACTACTTCTTGTCGTCTTCGACCACCTCGGCATCGATGACGTCAGCACTATCGGTTGAACCACCTACTGAAGCGCCGTCAGCGCCCCCATCACCAGGCGTTGCTTCCCCAGAGGACGATGCTCCGGACGTTTGTGTGTTTGCGTACAATTCCTCGGCCGCCTTCTGCTGGGCCGTATTCAACTGGTCGATGGCTTTGGCAATCGCATCCGCGTCCTGACCTTCAGTCGCCTTCTTGGCTTCATCTATGGCCTCTTGCACGGCCTTCTTCGTGTCAGTACTCAGTTTGTCACCCGACTCCTCGATCAGCCGCTCAGCCGCAAAAATCAACTGAGCCGAACGGTTGCGTGCCTCAACCTCCTCCTTCTGTCGTTTGTCATCCTCGGAGTTGGTCTCAGCCTCCTTCATCATACGATCGACGTCCTCTGAGCTCAGACCACTAGACGCCGTAATGGTGATCTTCTGTTCCTTACCCGTCCCAAGATCCTTGGCCGACACATTGACAATACCGTTGGCATCAATGTCAAACGTGACTTCAATCTGCGGCACTCCTCGAGGAGCGGCTGGAATCTCTGCGAGATGGAACTTACCCAGGGTTCGGTTATCTTTTGCCATTGGCCGTTCCCCTTGCAGCACGTGAACCTCAACACTGGTCTGACTATCCGCTGCAGTGGAGAACACCTCACTCTTTTTAGTTGGGATAGTCGTATTTCGTGTCAGAAGCGTCGTCATTACTCCACCCAACGTCTCGATACCTAAGGACAAAGGAGTTACATCAAGCAAGAGTAGGTCCTTAACTTCCCCAGACAGCACCCCCGCCTGCACGGCGGCACCAATAGCCACAACTTCGTCCGGGTTGACCCCCTTATGTGGATCTTTGCCAAAAACCTCCTTCACGATCTCCTGAACCTTCGGGACTCGAGTCGATCCACCGACGAGCACAACCTCGTCAATCTTTGACGCATCGAGACTTGCATCCAACAATGCCTGCTTAACCGGTCCTACAGTTCGCTGTAGGAGTTCGTCGACGAGCTGCTCAAACCTCGCACGAGTCAGTTTTTTCTGAAGATGCTTCGGACCTGTTTGATCGGCTGTTATGAACGGAAGGTTGATCTCAGTCTCCAGCACAGTCGATAACTCCATCTTGGCCTTCTCTGCAGCTTCCTTTAACCTCTGAAGCGCCATGCGATCTTTGCTGAGATCGATACCTTCATCACTCAAAAATTCCGCGACAATCCAATCGATGATTCGTTGGTCTAGGTTATCCCCTCCGAGGTGTGTATCGCCATTGGTCGACTTGACCTCAACCACTCCCTCACCGACTTCAAGAATCGAAATGTCAAAGGTCCCGCCCCCGAAATCGAAAACTGCAATAGTTTCATCCTTCTTTTTGTCGAGGCCGTAGGCGAGCGCCGCAGCGGTCGGCTCGTTCACAATTCTCATGACTTCTAGACCGGCAATTTGCCCCGCATCCTTCGTTGCTTGGCGTTGAGCGTCATTGAAGTACGCAGGCACTGTTAGAACCGCCTTCTCTACCGTCTGTCCCAAATATTCCTCTGCTGCCTGCTTGAGTTTCTGTAACACCATCGCCGAAAGCTGAGGCGGTGAGTAATCCTTACCAACCGCTTCGACCTGAGCAGCACCGTTTCCTGCTTTGCCAACGATGTAAGGCACCATCTTCATTTCCTCGTTGACTTCTTCATAACGACGCCCCATGAACCTTTTGATGGAAAAAATCGTATTTTCAGGATTAGTCACCGCCTGTCGCTTTGCCACCTGTCCGACCAAGCGCTCATCGCCCTTCGTAAACGCAACCACAGAAGGTGTCAGTCGGCCCCCTTCGGGATTTGTAATCACAGTCGGCTCGCTGCCCTCCATCACAGCAACAACTGAGTTGGTCGTTCCTAAATCAATCCCGATAATCTTGCTCATGTCACGTATCCCCGTCGCGCCAAAAATATATCTAGACGCAGTTTAGAGTCTGCACATTGTGTGCAAACAAGAAATTTATCTAATGTTAATGGCATTATAAAATCTGAGCATAACCATGTCAAGTAATGGCCACCTGCCACTGAAACTCTAAGCCTGAAAAGTCTCTTAAATATTTTATAGTGGACCTCTTGCTTACTCTGCTGTGTACAATCCACGCAACGAGGGAATACCGAGGTGGCTAAAAAGAAAACCGGTAAATCATTCATCCGCCACGCAATTATCCTAGGCCTCCTCGCCGCTGCGGGACTTCTCGGCGCCGTTAGTGGCATCCTGTTTGCTTATTCTCCAGATCTTCCAATCATTTCCGAGTTGGACGATTACACACCAGGTACGATTACCAGGGTGCATGCTCGTGACGGCGAACTTATAGGTGAATTCGCAACTGAGCGTCGTGTCATTCTTGAATACGACGAGATCCCAGATGTGCTGCGGCACGCGATCATCGCTGCCGAAGATGGCAATTTTTTTAATCATGTCGGCTTTAATATTCCGCGCATTCTTATCACACTCATCGATAACATCCTGGCCGGTGATCTGACTGCCGCAGGTGCCAGCACTCTGACGATGCAACTTGCCAGAAACATAACCCTTGGTGGCGAACAGCTTGGCCTCCAAAAGACCTGGCAGCGAAAGCTTCGTGAGGCTTACTACACATTCCACATAGAGAAGCGCTACACCAAGAGCGAGATCTTCACGCTGTACTGCAATCAGATGTGGCTGGGCACTGCCACTCACGCCGCTAGTGGTGTCGAAGCAGCCTCTCGGCTCTACTTCGGCAAATCGGCAAGAAATCTCAGTTTAGAAGAAGCCGCATTGATTGCCGGCATCATCCAAACTCCATCGAAACAAAGCCCATTGGTGAATCCTGGACTGGCCAAAAACCGAAGAAACTATGCTCTCCAGCGTATGGTCGATGAAGGATACCTTGGCCAGTCCGAAGCTGACGTAGCAAAGCAACGACCGGTCCAGCTGGCACAACGTGTAAGGAGAGCTAATTCGGTAGCCCCTTATTTCCTTGAAGCAATCCGACAGCACCTAGAAGCAGAGTACGGCTCTGAACGTCTGTACCAAGATGGACTGGTCGTGCATTCAACCCTCGATGCCAAGCTACAATCCGCTGCGAACAAAGCCGTTTCGGAAGGACTGAGACGACTCGACAAGCGCCATGGTTTTCGTCTTGTCCAGCGAAACATCCTCGATGAGGGCGAGAACCTTGACGACTTCGAACACGGTCGATGGGCTTTCGCTATTGGAGTTGATGACATTGTTCCTGCCATCGTCGTAGAAGTCGAGAATGACGCCATTGGCGTACGATTCGGACCCTACCGAACCGTCATCAATCAAGACGGTTTTAGATGGACTCGCCGTGTGCCAACCAAGATCGTCAAGGTCGGTGACCTAGTTGAAGTCCGTGTCACAACGCTCGACGTCGATGCCAAAACGGCCGATGTCACACTTGACCAAGAACCCGAAGTTGAGGCCGCTCTTTTGGCTTTGGATAACCGCACCGGGCGCGTACTCGCGATGGTGGGTGGATACAGCTTTGAACGCAGCAAGTTCAACCGAGCGACCCAGGCTCATCGACAACTCGGTTCGCTTTTCAAGGGCGTCCTCTATGCCGCCGCCATCGATCAGGGCTATACAACGACCTCCATCGTTCAAGATAAGCCAATCAGCTACGACGTGGGACCCGAGCAGGATCCATATGAGCCCGCTAACTATGACAAGGAATACGAAGGGGAACTCACACTCAGGCGCGCGCTCGAAAAATCACGAAATGTTCCTTCTGTGTGGCTCATGAACGAAATCGGTCCTCAAGTTGTTGTTGATTTCGCCCAAAGACTTGGCTTTAGCTCTCCTATGCCACCATTTCTATCGGTGGCTCTCGGCTCAGCTGAGGCCACGCTTCAGGAAGTCACGAGTGCATATTCCGTCTTCCCAAACAGAGGGACTCGGATGCAGCCCTATCAAATCGAACGAATCGTAGATCGTGAAGGACACGTGCTTGAAGAAGGCCGGCCAGTCCCACACGATGCGATTCGTGCCGATACTGCATACATCATGGTCTCACTCATGCGGGGTGTCGTCCAACGCGGTACGGCCCGAGGAGCACTGCGATTAGAGTGGCCGGTCGGTGGTAAAACCGGCACGATGGACGACTACACCGACGCGTGGTTTGTCGGCTTTGATCCCGAGATCACCGTAGGAGTCTGGGTCGGATACGACGAAAAAATCTCGCTAGGGGAAGGAGAAGAAGGTGCTGCTGTTGCCCTACCTATCTGGCGTGATTTCATGCAAGCCTATATTGATGGCCGCGAGGAACCAGCGACACCGGCAGGCTTTGTTCCTCCACCCAACATTGTTTTTGCGTCAGTCGACCCAATGACCGGTGACGTTACAGAGCCGTGGGCTAACGGAGCAATTCAGGAAGTTTTCATAGCTGGAACAAAACCAGGCACTACGTTTAGACGCTAATCAAATTTTATTACAGAGAATCAACTCGGAAAGCGGGAGATCATCTCTCTCCTGCTCTATTCTGCCGCGTCAATACCACTGCTTTCAGTAGACGCCTTCTGCATCAAATAACGCTTAATAAAGAAATCTAGATCTCCATCGAGCACTCTCTCCACATTTCCAACCTCTACCTTCGTCCGGTGATCCTTGACCATTTGATACGGATGAAGAACATAGCTTCGAATCTGACTCCCGAAGGCGATGTCTTTCTTTTCACCACCAATCTTTTCCAACCGCTCCCGCTGTTCTTGGAGCTTCAGATCGTAGAGACGTGCCCGAAGCACCTTCATTGCCGAATCGCGATTACGATGCTGCGATCGCTCGTTCTGACACGAAACCACGATGTTAGTGGGTAGATGTGTTATCC
>Ga0310345_10003220_pt1 | contig 15676 bp, 14 predicted proteins | sample HC15DNA20500_MG_FD_204667 | JGI IMG/M metagenome (GOLD analysis project Ga0310345, IMG submission 204667) | Marine microbial communities from station ALOHA, North Pacific Subtropical Gyre - HC15-DNA-20-500_MG | ecosystem: Environmental > Aquatic > Marine > Oceanic | place: Pacific Ocean: North... | reverse complement strand
GGTGGACCTGGCGATTCTTGCCGCCATAGTGTCCAGTTTCCGAGATCGTCCCCTTCCCGGGAATGTCGTGGTTTTTGGCGAGGTAGGGCTAGCGGGAGAGATCAGGGCGGTTGGTTTCCCCTATAGCCGCGTCAAGGAAGCTTTCAATCTGGGCTTCGAAACGGCGATCCTGCCCAAGAAGAATCTCCCTCTAAACGAGTCCCTGGAAAGCTTTTCACTGGTTGGAGTTTCTTCAGTCGGGGAATGCCTCGGGCATCTGGACGGAGCAGCGACAAGAGCCGGAATCAACGACGGCGAGGATGGGTGAGGCGGCTTTGATCGGACTTATCCTGGCGGCCGCCGGCGTCGGCAGCCGCTTCGGTGGGGACATTCCCAAGCAGTTCAGCAGCATGAGTGGTAAACCTCTCTACCTACATGCTTTGGAGCCATTTGTGGAATTCTTCGACGAAGCCGTACTGGTAGTCTCCGAGGCGTGGAAAGATAGGGTTGAGGAGCAGATCCAATTGCTTCCCTACCGGGGGAAACTGCTGTTGCAGACCGGGGGGCCGGAGCGTCAGGACTCAGTGTGCCGAGGGCTGAGCCGGCTCTCGGATTCGATCCAGATCGTATTGGTCCACGATGCTGCTCGACCGTTTGTTTCTCAGGGCCTGATCGCCCGTGTCGTGGAGCAGACACGGCAGGGCGGCGCCTGTGTGCCCGCATTGCCGCCCCGTGATACGGTCAAGGAGGTTGATTTCCTGAAGGTGCTCAGGACCCTGGATCGTCGTCGCCTGAGATTGGCTCAGACGCCGCAGGGATTCGAGATTAACCTCCTGAGGCGAGCCCTGGAGCAGGCTCAGAAGGAAGACTTTTACGGTACCGACGAGGCCTCCCTGGTAGAGCGCTTGGGTGCTCCGGTTTACGTGGTTGCTGGGGAGCCGGAGAACATCAAAGTGACCTGGAAGGAAGATCTGTGAATCGGACAGGTTGGGCGTGGGCGTAGAGAGCACTTTCCGGATTGGTTTGGGTTACGACTTCCACGCCTTCGAAGAAGGTAGGGAACTCGTGCTGGGAGGCGTGCGGATACCGTATGATCGTGGCCTGATCGGTCATTCAGATGCGGACGCCCTTACCCATGCTGTGGCGGACGCCTTGTTAGGAGCCGCGGGTCTCAAGGACATCGGAACCTATTTTCCTGATAGTGATCCACAATACCGGGGCATCAGTAGCTTGCTGCTTCTGGAAAAGGTCTGCCGGCTGATTCGGGGAAAGAACTATCGGGTCGGCAATATCGACGCCACTATCCTTGCCGAGGCACCGAAGATTAAGCCCCACGTAGAAGCCATCAAGGTGAGTCTGGGACGGGTCCTTTACTTAAAGCCGGAGCAGATTGGTTTGAAGGCGACTACCATGGAGGGTCGAGGACCCGTGGGTCGAGGAGAAGGGTTGGCTGTGCATGCGGTTGCCCTATTGATGAAAGATGGATAGGAGCCTGATGAGTTCGCAAGCCGAGACCGCTCTGACCGTAGCAAAAAGGGCGGCGCTTCAAGCTGGAAGCCTTCTGCTGGATTTCCTGAAGACGGATTTTCAGGTATCCAAGAAGGGACCGACCAACTTGGTGACGGAGATCGATTTGCGGGCAGAGGCCATGATCATCGAGCTCATCGAGCGCCACTTCCCAGATCATTCTGTCTTGTCGGAAGAGCGAGACGAAAAGGTGGGGACTGCGGCCTACCGTTGGATCATTGATCCTATCGATGGAACCACCAATTACGCCCACGGCTATCCCTGTTTTTGTGTCTCGATCGCCCAGGAGATCGAAGGCCTTGTGCAGCTTGGCGTCGTCTATGATCCCATCGCCAATGAGCTTTTCTGGGCCGAGCGCAACCAGGGAGCGCATCTGAACGATGGGCCGATCAGGGTCTCTGAGGTGGGAGAGCCCATTGAGAGTCTTGTTGCCACGGGTTTCCCGTACGATCCCGAAGAGAGAGACCGTAACCTCGAACTGTTCGCACGAGTGACGAGGAATGTCCGAGGCGTAAGGCGCGACGGATCAGCCGCTCTCGACCTCTGTTACGTCGCTTGCGGCCGTTTCGATGGGTTTTGGGAGATCAGCCTGAACCCCTGGGACGTGGCAGCAGGACAGCTGATCATCGAAGAGGCGGGCGGCAGGGTGACAAGATTCGATCAATCCCCCTGCGGGATCGAGGGCAGTGAGGTGCTCGCGAGTAACGGCAAGATGCACGGTGCTCTCTCGGAGCTGCTCAGCTGAAACTTCGGAAGTCGAAGGTACAAGATATAAGATACAAACAAGCTCTAAATCACAAGCATCAAGTTCCAAATGATCGCCCATCATCACGTTCGGAGATCCGACAGAGCCGCGAACGACTTGAGCCGTTAGCAACATGAGGCCAAGTTCCGAGGAGAGAGCTAGACAACAGCACGATATCGCCTATCCTCGACCAAAGTTTCGTTCTCGAATTGGCAGCACCTCCGAGTGACACATGCCTAAGCCCTGACGCACCACGAGCCAAAACCGTCGGCAACCCAGCCCGCACCCACCCCGACCACCGCCGCACGTACTCGCCAAGCCGGGAGGAGTCCGATGGCTCCCCAGGCTCTTGCTCATGAAGCCGGAGATCTCACGATCGCCGTGATACTTGGAGAAGGGCAGGCTAGGAACCTAGGGAGCGCTCGTCCAGATGGTCAGATTATCGAGACTCTTGGCGGGGCAGCAGGAGGCTCAGGAAATACCCGACGACAATCAGAAAAAGATGAGGGAGGACCCCGACCGAAAACTCATTTGGTAGACGGCCAGCGAGGTAGGGAAAACTTTCCTCACCCCATTCTGTGGTCAAAAAGACCCAAACTGCAACCAGGAATACGGTGCCTACAGTGGCAATCAAAGCGGCCCGGCCATCGACACGGGCAGTCATGAATCCCAAGACAAAGAGACTCAACAGATCCGCGCTCACTACAGGGTAGACCACGGTCTGGATGTCCATCAGAGTCTCGGTTCGCATGAAGTAAATCACCAACGCCACGCCGATCATGATCAGGGGAAACAGTAGCGAGAACCAGCGCCCCACCCGAAGATAGTATTTTCGCCTCGCGCGGAGGGTCGGAAGCGGCGGTAGAAATCGGTCGTCACGGTCGCGGCAGAGGCGTTGATACTGGAGTCGAGCGTCAACATGGCGGCAGCCAGAAGGCCCGCGAGAACTCGATCAGTGTGGATCTTAAGCCGTGCTGTACTAGAGCCCCTTGGTCGACGAAAAGCTCACAGACTGATCAAGTTGGCGGCGAAACTTCCCTTGCCTGCCGTCTCGCACGGAATTGGTCGAGCTGTAGACGAGCGTGTACTGGATCCGGAGATCGTCCAGATGGGCAAAGCGTTTTGATGCTTGGGATTTAGGACCTGTTTGTATCTTGTTTCTTGTATCTTAAAAATTTCTTTCTGTCAGATCCTGGCGCTAGAATCAAAATCGATATGCGAATAGCTGTCGGCAGCACCCGAGAACCGGAGATCGCCGCAGTCAAAGAGGCGTGGGAGTTGCTGTCCGGCAGGCTTCAACCCGATTCCGACGAGAGAGCCGAGTTTCTCTGTTACGACGTTTCAAGGGATGAAACAGGCACTCCCTTCTCTGCTGCCGAACTCATGATGTCGGCCCAGACCCGTGTGGAAAATCTAACCCTTCAGCTCAAACGAGAGCGAGGCGAAGCGGATTTCTACATCGGGTTGGTAGGAGGATTCAACGTCGTCGGTTCAGCAGGTCCCCGCAGGCAGGTCTTTCTCGAGAGTTGGGCCTATGTCTCGGACGGGCACAAGGGACATTTTGGACACGGAGGGGGCATGCCCATTCCTGCCCGACTTGCCGACCCCGTGATCGACCGGGGAATAGAGATCGTGATTGACCGTTTCACTCACAGCAAGGGCATCGAACGGAGACAAGATCTCCGAGAAATCCTGACCGACGATATCCTGACCGGAAAACAGTCCTTTGTCACTGCTTTGATCCTCGCCTTCGCCCCTTTTTACAATCCCCTGTCCTACGGATCCTAGCCCGCACGAAACGGCAACGAAGACGATTTTGTCTTTGCTAGTGTGGTAGTTTGCCTGTTCACTAGGATTTCGTACTCGGAAAAGGGAGGAAAGAAGGGGGACTATGCAGAATCTACGTATCGGAATCATCGGGGCGGGCGGGGCAGCGACCAATCGGCATCTTCCCGCCCTCAAGAAGATTTCTGGAGTAGAGACCGCGGTCATCTGGTCGCGCGATCCGGATAAAGCTACCGCTGTGGCAGCACAGTTCGGGATTCCCGCGACGGCGGACTCCTGGCAGGAAATCACGAACTCGTCTGAGTTGGATGCAGTCATCATTGCGACGCCTCCCGTTCTACATTTGTCCGCGACCCTGAGGGCCCTGGATGCCGGAAAGCATGTGCTTTGCCAGGCTCGGATGGCCAGGAACCTCGGGGAGGCGCAGCAGATGCTCTCCGCTGCCCGGAAATCAGACCTGGTCACGGCCCTCTACCCGCCCCGTCCCGGCCTCAAAGGGGACCGGGTGATGCAGCGGCTGCTTCACGAGGAGCAATTTGTGGGTAGGGTCCATGAGGTCCGCGTTAACGGGATGGCGTGGTTTGGCGAAGGATGGGATGCCTTCATCTGGGACTCGGATGTGGTGGGCGTGAACATGCTCACTTTGGGGATGTGGAACGAGGTGGTGAACCGCTGGCTGGGTCCATCGGTCGAAGTGGCGGCCCTTACCACCATCCGCCAGCCAAAGCGGCAGACGAAGACGGGAGACTCGGTCGAGGCAGGTGTCCCGGACTCGGTAGTTGTCGCAGCCCGGCTGAAGTGTGGCGCCAGCGCCAGCTATCATTTTTCGGGTCATGTCGCCTGCCCTCCGAAGCAGGCGATCGAGATTTACGGTTCGAGCGGGACTCTGTTCTACGATCTCTTCGCAGATGAGATCCGAGGTGCCTCCTTGAGCAATCCCGAACTCACTTCCATACCGATTCCCCCCGAAGAGGAGTGCTTCCAGGATACCGATGCCCGCTTCATCCGAGGTATTCGGGAGGGAACCCCTGTCCTGCCGGACTTCGAAGAGGGAATCCGGTACATGGAGTTCTGTGAAGCAGTCGCTCTTTCGGCAAAAACCGGAAGCGCCTTTTCCCTGCCTCCGCAACCGCGTATGGACTCCTGGAGCCACTTTTCCTAGTTTTTTATTTCCTTGAGCCGGGGTACGTTCTTGTTTAGCATTGATAGATTGTGGCGATTACGGAGGATGGCCCAGTGAAAGTGAGCCCAGAAGCGCAAGATCTGCACCGGCGGTCGATGGTAATCGACGGTTTGAATGTCAGCCGCTGGGGTGATGAAGACGTCTATCGTCACCTGTGGAAGGGCGGATTCACGGCGATCAATGCCACCGTTGCTGTCTGGGAAGGGGCTCGAGGGACCCTGCGAAATATCAGCTCCTTCTACCGGGATTTCGAAACGCACAGTCGCTATATACGACCCGTAACCTCAATTGCCGACATCCATACCGCTAAGCGCGAGAACCGGGTAGGAATCATCTTCGGTTTCCAGAACTCCTCCCCCATCGAGGACGATCTGGATCTGGTAGAGATTTTCTACCGCCTTGGTGTCCGAGTCATCCAGATAACCTACAATGATCTGAATTTTGTGGGTGCCGGCTGCTATGAACGGCAGGACGTGGGGCTGAGCCAGTTTGGTGTCGATCTGATCAAGGAGATGAATCGTTTGGGCATGGTCGTCGATCTTTCCCACGTGGGATACCGTACCACCATGGATGCCATCGAAGTCTCGGAGCAACCGGTCTGGTTCAGTCACACCAATCCCAGGACGCAGCAGGATCACCCACGGAACAAGACCGACTATCAGGTCAAGGCACTGGTGGCCAGGGGTGGGGTCGTGGGCTCCAATATCTTCCCGGATTTCCTGAAGAGAGGGTACGACTCGACCATCGAGGATTTCCTGGATGCCATCGAGTATTGGGTGGATCTGGCTGGGATCGATCACGTCTCGATCGGACTGGACTTCACCGAGAATCACTCTGAGGAGTGGTTCCATTGGCTGATGGCGGGCAAACTCAAAAACTCTACCGTCTATCCCATACCGTTTCCTGTCCATCTGCCAGAGGGGATCACTCGTTCCGACGAAGCCCCCAACATTACGGCAGGCCTGTTGGACCGAGGTTATTCGGAAGGGGACGTTCAAAAGATTCTCGGGCTGAATGTGCTGGATCTTCTGGAGAAGGTCTGGCGAGAGTAAACTAATCTTGTGTCTTGAAAATCTTGGAGAGGACCCATGAAGATTGCTGAGTTATCCCGGCCGAAATCGGCTGAGATCCTTGAACGGAATAAGAAGTACATTCCCGGAGGTGTGGTTTCTACGGCGCGGAAGGCAGACCCGGAGATCGTCTTTGCCAAAGCCGAAGGAGCCTATATGTGGGATGTCGACGGTAACCGATACATCGATTACCACGCCGCTTTCGCGCCCTACGTCCTGGGCCACAACGATGCCTATGTCAATCAGGCGGTGGAAAAGGTAATCAAGGACAAGGTGAGCCTCTTCGGGAGCGGAACCAATCAGCTTGAGGGACAACTCGCGGAGCTATTGTGCACGCATGTCCCAGCCATCGAGAGTGTCCAACTCTGCAACGCCGGATCAGAGGGGACTCGGGGAGCGATCCGGCTTGCTCGGGCGGCCACCGAGCGGGACCACGTGATCGTCATGCAGGGTGGATTCAACGGTTCCGATAACGACGTAGGCTGCAATGTCCTGACGCCACTTGATCAGATTGGCCCCCGGGTTTCCCCTGGCGAATATAGATATGTCGCTCTGGGGCCTGGTGCCCCCGTTTCTCACCAACAGCTCATACACATCGTCAACTTTAACGATCTTGACTCGGTTCGCTACGTCTGCGACCGGTATCCGGTGGCTGCCCTGATCACCGAACCGATTCTCCAGAACATTGGGATTCTCAAGCCCCAGCCCGGGTATCTCGCTGGCTTGCGCGAGCTGGCAGACGAGAAGGGTTTCGTTCTGATTTTCGACGAGGTCAAGACCGGCTTTCGCTATTCCGTAGGTGGATATAGTCAAATCAGCGGGGTCAAGCCCGACCTGGTGGTCTTCGCGAAGGCGATTGCCAATGGTTATCCGATGTCGGCCCTCGGGGGCAAGCTGGAGTTGATGGATCGCTATGCGGATCCGGATCCGTCCAAGCGTCCACTCCTTGCTGGGACTTACAACGGACACCCGCTATCGGTCGCCGCCGCCATCGCCACCATAGAGCGCTTGCTAGAGGATGACGGGAGAGTCTACAAGCACCTCGAGAGGCTGGGGCAAAAGGCGCAGCAGGGCATCGAGTCAATCCTCCAGGTCCACGGCATCACTGGGACGGTTGCCAGGCAAGGATCAGCCCTCTGCCTGTATTTCATGGATCACGAGCCCGTCGATTGGCACGATCTGGCCTCGAATCACGACTTCGAAAAGGATCTAGATATGCGCCGTGAGATCGTCGAACGAGGGGCCTACTTCTTTCCCGTAGCGACGAAGCAAATTTCAATTTCTGCGGCCCACACGGAAGAGGACATCGAGTTTACCTTGGAGCGCCTCGATCGTACTCTCGCTTCTCAGTAGTGAAGCAGTGAGTAGTGAAGTAGTGAGTAGTGAAGTAGGGTCTGAGTTTCTTGAATCGGTAAGAACGCTCACTAGCCACTTTACTACTCCACTACTCCACTACTCACGATCCTCACAACGACTGGCTCCGAAGCATAATCAACCGATTCGTCCTTCGCCCCACTCCTCCGTCTCCGGGCTGCCTCGCTCTTGATTCGCCCCAACGCGATCATGGGAAAGCTGAGGTTCTTCAACCAGGGATCCGCGGTGAGGGTGATCGTTCGGCGGGTTTCGCCGCGAGAGATAACGATCCCGGAAGATCCCGAGTTCTCCACGTAGATGCCGGCTGGCCTGTTCTGGAAAACGAACGGGACATCTTCCAGGAAGTCTCCGCGGCGCTCAATCTGAACCTCGAGTTGGACGCTTTCTCCCGGACGGATTGTGAGCTGTCCTGGTCTGACCGTGGGCCGGATCAGGGCGGCCGGAGTCACAGTTACCAAGGGCAGCCCTTCTCTGGGGTCACTAGCGGTCCGAAGTACCTCTGTCCCCCCGATGTGAGCGTGACCGATTACGCTCAAGGGCTGCGGTCTCCGAGTGATCGGTGCCTTGTTGTCCGCAGTCAGAACTATCGTCGTTACGAACTCGTCCACCCGGATGGTTCCAGTGGTGGAGCGAAGGCCTGGAGGCAGCCCCCGCACTTCGACTCGGATGGGGTCGTCGAAGCCATCGATGCGAGCAGCCGAGACGGTAAGCGGCACGCTGCCTCCCCGTGGCACGTTCGGGTTTCGGGCGCCTGTGGTCCTGCCATCCACGTACAGAATGAATCCATCGTCCAGGAACAGGCGATAGTCGGGACTGGCAGGACGAATCGTGAGACGGTAGGGATAGCGCCTCCCTCCCAGGTTCTGAAGGTCACTCAGGGAAACCAGATAGTCACCTTCTCTGGGGGCGGTGAAGAGCAGATAGGAGTCCTTGCCGTAGGGAGGTCCTCCGTCGTCGTTTCGGAAGGGGAGGGAGAAGGACGGAAAGGGACCGGGTGTAACTTCGGTTCCCGCCGGCAGGATGCGGACCTTGTGGGTGCTGCCGTTACGGGGATGGATCTGAGGTGTTGTTCCAAGCCAGCTCAGTCTTTGTCCCAGAATTCCTTGAGCCACCGAAAAATGGTCGATTCGGCGCATGGCCCTTTCCAGTCGCACCAGCTCCCGTCCCCCCAGCAGCACGAAGTCGAGGGGATAGAAGCGGGTATTCCGAGTAGATTCAAACCTGCCCAGCGGTAGGTTCCGCGAACCAAGGCCGAGGTCGTGGGTGTCCTCTGACAGAGCCTGGAGCACAGCCCGTGGGACCGGATTTCCAAGATGGTCGAGGATCTCGATGCTGGAATCAAGAAAGGAACTCAGCCTCCGAGCTGTCACCTCGAAGGCCAGCACTTGGCCCTGATGGGCACGGAAACGAAATAGATCCCGGTCACCGGGGGATCCGACTAGACCGTTGACAGTTGTGGGAACTTCTATCTTTTGGCCCGTGGTAATCTCATCGTTGGGTTCTTGCTCCAGCAGCTCTGGGAACGTCCCGACGGACGTTTTCAGAGTGTTGATGGTTGGTCCGAAAGCGGTTTGGATTCTGAGGGGTAGGACGCCGTTCTCATCTGCTTGGAGATGTCCGTCCAACTGGGCTTCGGTGGCCCCGTCCAGGTTGTGGCCTTTGACCCGAACTCTGGTGACGGTGCCCCTCTGTGTTCCCAGGGGAAAGACCTGGGTCAGATAGGGGAGTCGTCCAAGTGTCAGGCGATAGCCGAAAAGCTTTCCCCCTCTATCGGCCCGATCGGCGATGCGGAGGTGGTATTCTCCAGACACCTTGAATCGATAGGCGAAAAACGAGTCCGAGGTCCCCGGCTGTGAATTGTCGTTCCGTACTAGTTCCCGCCCGTGCTCGTCGTTAAGTGTGAGGACGGAGTCCAACCTCGAACCCAGCCTGTCTGCGGTTACCTCGAAGATCAGCTCCTCACCGGCCGAGACCTGGAAGCGAAAATAGTCGGCCGCCCCCGATTTGGCCAAGGACCCGTCCACCGTTGCAGGCAAGGGGATCGCCTGAGCCTCGAGCAGCGAGTTGTTGGGCTCGGTCTCGTCGACTTGCCGCAGCCGTCCGATCGCGAATGGGACCCAGTTGCTGGTTCCGTGAGGTGTCCTCAAACGAAAACCATGGATCCCAGGCTCGACCTGTGCCCCAACTTCAAGCTCGACTCGAACCAGCTGTCGGGGCGTCCTGTAGGGCTTGTTTGGAGTTTCCTGCACCTCGAGAATTCGCGCCTTCACACTCTGCTGACTGAAAAGCAGCTTGGACGTGTCTTCCAGGTTGATTCCCTCGACGGTGATCACACGGGAAGTGCCCCGTTCGGAGCCGATCGGGTGGACGAGATAGACGAAGGGAGCGGGCGAGAACTCGCTCGCTGCTGTTGCCAGACTTCCTAACCCAAGGCAGCTCAAGGTCAGGCAGCCCAGCTTCCTGGTCAGTCGCCCCCTTAGCCGCTTGAGATAGAGAATGTGATCGTCCTTTTCACGCATTTCGATGGCAGGAAGGCTAACGACTATCACTGATACCATTCGAGAAGGAAACTTCAATACCCTGCAGTGGCAGGGGCATCCCTGCCCGTGATGGCCGACCCGTCGGGCCACAGGCTCCATCCTCACGGCCTGGAAGGCCGCGCCACTGCTGGAAGACCTGGAACCCAAGGGGAGTTTCACTTCGAAGCACGATCATCCACCGCCCTGGCCTCAGTGATTGAATAAAAATTCCTTGCTCATCAAAACACCAGTGAAGAAATCCTCCAAGATTTCCCGCCGTAGTCGCGTGGAGTCAGGATGGACTCGAACACCTTCTTGAGCTCTTGTTATGGCCGTCAGGATGCGATCCAACTCCTCGTCTTCGGGGCCTCGGCTGAGGGCCATCCAAAAAATCTCGCTTACGATTGTCCGATCCGGAAGTCCCCTTTTCAGGAGTCTCGCAAGCGCACCCTTGGGATTGCGGAGTTTCCGATGTAGGGCCTCGCTGTTGATCAGGTGAAGAGCCTGACTGACCGTTGCGTCCTTGACTCGCTCGGCATCACTATTGATGGTGCGCTTCGGCCGGCCGAAGACGGACAGGAAATAGGATCTGACTTGGCTGTCAGGAAGTTGAAGCGAGCGGGTGTTCGGAGGATATCCTGGGAACTCCGTAGACGTGCCTGTCACTTGTGAGATGATGTCGAGGATTACCTCGGCGGGCAGGCGGCGCAAGACGAAGCGAGAATAGTATTTTTTGTCCGGGAGATCCTCCTGCCGTCCCCGAGAGCTGGACTGATATGCGGCAGAATTCATGATGAGACGAATCAACTCCTTCACATCGAAGTGGGCGCGCACAAAGTCGGCGGCGAGCATCTTGAGCAGTGCTTCGTTAGAGGCAGGATTCGTATCCCTGAGGTCGTCTACTGGATCCACCAGTCCCCTTCCCATGAAGTGGTACCAGATCCTGTTGACCATGGACCGGGCGAAATAGGGATTTTCTCCAGATGTGAGCCATTCGGCGAAGCCTTGGCGGCGATCTCGACCGGATGCCGACGCAGCCATCCTGGCTCCCAAGGGCCGTGGCGGCAGCGGGGCCCCCAACCGAGGATGAGTCACGTCGCCGGTGCTAGCTCGGAACAGGATTGTCTGTCCGGCGTCGCCGCCCTTTCGGCCGACCCTCGAGAAATAGTTGGAGAGAGAGTAGTAGTCGTCTTGGGTCCAGCGGTCGAGGGGGTGGTCATGGCATCGGGCACAGGCGATCGCCAGGCCCATAAAGGTCAAGGTGACGTTTTCGGCAACCTTGGTAGCCTCGTCGTGAAGGACATAGTAGTTGGCCGCTCCGTTTTCGAGGTTGCTTCCCAGAGCCGTGACCAACTGGCGCACCAACTGATCCCAGGGACGGTTCTCTGCGACCGCGCCACGGATCCAGTTGTAGAAAGCGCGGGTTGCTGGAGGCGACAACCTGGAGCTGGAGACCAGGAGCAGATCGGACCACTTGTACGCCCAGAAGTCCACGAAATCCGATCGAGCCAGCAAGGAATCGATTAACTTTTCTCGCTTATCAGGAGAGGTGTCAGCGGTGAAGGATTTTGTTTCCTCTACGCTGGGTAGTAGACCGATGGCGTCCAGGTAGGCCCTGCGGACGAAGTGGGAGTCGCCAGCCGCCGCCGGCGGCAGCAGTCCCAACTCCTGTAACTTTCCCAGGACCAGGTTATCGATGCTGCCATGGCGTGGCGCCTCGAGATAGGGGCTTGGATCAGTCACCTGGCGAAAGGGCACGGTAATCCTGCTAGAGGAGACCCGGTTCAGATACCAAACGGAGACCGCTGCCTCGCCTTCGGCTTCGGCTTTGACCTTCCCCAGCGGGCCAACCTGGATCGTCCCAGCGTCGCTGCTGCTGTACTTGGCCCAGCGGGTGACATCTTCGACGTGGCCGTCAGAAAAAAAGGCTTGTACCAGGAGCTGATGCTCACCTCCGCGTCCAAGCGTCACGTGAGGGGGCAAGATCTCCAGCCTTTCGACCCGGGGGTCGCTCCTATCCGGGGGCGGGGCCCCGGCCGCAATCCACTCTGATAGGATCTGGTATTCCTCAGAGTCAACAGCGATCCGTTTGCCTCCTCCGTGAGGAAGCGTCAGAGTGGGTTTCAACAGCAGCAAACTATGGGCAGGCGCCAGCGGCAGTACTCGACGGCCGAGTGCCTCATGCATCAGAGTTTCGTGATCCGCCTCGGGAGCATAACCTCGCAGACTCAATTTGAAGTGATTCTGGCCTGTTGCCGAGCCGTGGCACGGACCGGAGTTACATCCAGCCTTGGTTATGACAGACAGAACATGGTTGCGGAAGCTCCAGGAGAAGACCTTACCCCCTTCTCTAACCTCAATCTCTGCACTCGCTTCCCGGCCATCGAGAAGCTTCGCCGTCACGATTGCGCGCCCGTCTGAGTTGGCGACGACCCTTCCCCGGGTGTCGACGCTCGCTACTTCTGGTTGAGAGGAAGTGAAACCTGCTCCCGCTGTCAGTTCTCTTATCGATCCTCGTCGTTCCGTCCGCTCGATGACGATCAACTGTTGGGAGGAGTGGGGTCCGGACAAGCTGACGGTTGGCGGAAGCACTCGCAACTCGGGTGGATCTTCAGCTGCGACCAGGATACTGGCCAGGACAAGTGTCAGAATCATCCGCCAAACAGTTCCGAGATGGGCTCAACGCCGATATCGACGATAGGCACCGGACGATTCTGCGGGCCCAAGAGTTCGGTGTGCAGATTGATCCCCAAGGCTTGGTAGATGGTCGCCAGCACTTCTTGTGGTCCCACCGGCCGGTCTCTAGGCTCGGCCGCAGTTTGATCGGAGGATCCCACCACCTGGCCGCCTACGACTCCTCCGCCAGCAAACAAGACGGTCGCACAGAAAGGCCAATGATCGCGGCCACCAGCGGGATTGATCTTGGGTGTACGGCCGAACTCACCCATCGCGACCACCAGCGTCTGGTCCAGGAGGCCCCGATTACTGAGATCTTCAATCAAGGAGGTGAAGCCATTGTCGAACATCGGGCCCAGGCTGTCCAAGGCCGAGATTGGGCTAAAGGGTGAGGACCCGTGGATGTCCCAGGTGCTCGCCCCACCGAAGTCATCGAACATGTTGATCGTGACGAAGCGGACGCTTCGTTCCACCAATCGTCTAGCCAACAAGCAACTCTGGCCGAATCGATTTCGGCCATAGCGGTCCCGCAGCTTCTCCGGCTCTTGATGGATATCGAAAGCCTCCCGCGCCTCTGACGAAGAGACGATGCGGTAGGCCTGGCTGAAACTCGAGCTCATGAGTTTGGTGTCGGGGTTGCCCTGCTCGAACCTCTGAAACGAGGAATCGACTAGCTTGCGGAAATTGTCTGCCCGCTGCACTCGCGTTGCTGAGATGTATTCGGGAGGCACCAGATCGCGAACCCGGAAATCGGGAGTCGAGGGGTCGGAATCGATGAGGAAAGGATCGTTGGTTTTTCCCAGAAAGCCTGCAGATTGACCCATCCGTGATCGCAGGGCGACCGGGAGCATGATATGGGAAGGCAGATCAGATCGAGAGCCGATCAGAGACTGAGCGGCACAGCCCATATTGGGATGGCTGATCCCGGGAGAGAAGGGCCTTCCCGTCAGGACGACGTGATGGGCCAAAGGGTGCGCGTTGATCTGATGGTGGAAGGATCGCACCAAGGCATATTTATCGGCCTGCTTTGCCATTCGGGGAAACAGCTCGGAGATCCGAATACCGGAGACGTTGGTAGGAATAGGCTTATAGGGTCCACGTATCTCTGCCGGAGCGTCGGGCTTCAGATCCCAGGTGTCAATCTGTGAGGGCCCGCCGACCAGGAAGAGAAAAATGCAGTTGATGTCCTTCTCTGAGCGGACCGTTCCTCGGGCCTTGAGCGAAATGAGGTCCGAAAGCGTTAATCCAAGGAAGGCAAGGGAGCCCGCATGAAGGAAATCGCGGCGGCTCGAGCCGTCGCAGAAGGGAACCGACTGAGGGCCGTCCAACCGGAGCATTCTTGGAGTCCTTTTCTGCGTCTTGGCCACCGATCGTAACATCGGAGTAGGGATCCGTCAACGAAGGCAGCCTTTGTTCCGGGGTGGCCTTGTGGTTTGGATTACTCTAGAATCTTGGCCTGATGATCGACCCAGACCAGACTATCGTAATGCCAGCAGCGCCTTGAACGGCCGCGGCTGACAGCTGTCCGGCCAGATTCCAAGGTGAGGATTTGGATGCCCCAAGAAGTGAGGTTGGTTGCCCCCGGACGAGTTGAGCTGAGCTCTTACCAGGATCGCCCGCCTGGCCCTCGTGAGGTCAAGGTACGGTTGCACTATTCCGCTATCAGCCATGGTACGGAGATGTCCCACTATCGAGGACACGCGATCTGGCATCATAAACAGGTCGATCCGGATGGTTTCGTGACGGAAGGACAGTCGATGTCCTACCCCTTCACCTATGGATACGAGGACGTGGCAGAGATTGTGGCAATCGGCGATGAGGTCACTGGGTTTGAGATCGGTCAGGTGGTGGGTTGCTGTGCCAATCATCGAGAGACCGCCCTTTTCAGCATCGACGGGATGAATCGGTCTACCGATACCTACTTTCTGCCCCTTCCCGAACCACATGACGGCAGCTACGAAAGGTACGTATTCGTAGCTTTGGGAACGGTGGCACTGGACGGAGTTCTGCTGGCCCCCGTTCGACTGGGTGAGAGTGCCGTGGTAGTGGGACAGGGAGTTGTGGGCCTACTGACTCTGCAGCTGTGCAAGCTCTCTGGAGCGGATCCGGTCATCGCAGTTGACCTGATGGACAGCCGACTCCAGGTCTCTCGGGAACTGGGGGCTGACCATGTCCTCAATCCCAAGAATGGCGACGTCGGTCAAGAGGTCAAGAACATCCTAGGCGGGACCGGAGCCGATATCTGTTTTGATGCGTCCGGAAAGAGCGGAGGGATCAATCTGGCTCTGCACTGCGGGACTCCCTTCCCCAGGGTGGTCGCCTTGGGGATGTACGACGGACCCGCCGAGGATCTTCTCCTGGGGGAGGACTTTTGCCGAAGCGCCGGCCAGATCCTTCACTCGCGCAGCGGAGGCTATCGGCTGGCGCCCGAGTTTCCAACAGCGGAGGGGCTCTGCCATCGGAAGTGGGACTTCGTCCGCGTCAACAAGACCATCATCAGGCTGCTCCACCGTGGGAAATTGCAGGTGGACGATCTGATCAGTCACCGCTTCCCCTTGGAAAAGGCTCCCGAGGCGTACGACTTGATTGATCGGCATCCGGAGAAGGTCACGAAGGTGATCTTCGATCTCCGTTCCAAGATTGATTAGCCGTCGCCGAACCAGGTCAGTCTCGCCCCCAGAAAGCACTGGGCTCATTCGAGAAAGAAACTTTGGGTTGTCTCGAACCACGAACATCGATAGCACTCTGTCCGTTGTAGGATGGGCACTCCTGCCCGTCGATGAAAGTGACGGGCAAGAGTGCCCATCCTACGAAGATC
>Ga0310345_10003219_pt1 | contig 15680 bp, 12 predicted proteins | sample HC15DNA20500_MG_FD_204667 | JGI IMG/M metagenome (GOLD analysis project Ga0310345, IMG submission 204667) | Marine microbial communities from station ALOHA, North Pacific Subtropical Gyre - HC15-DNA-20-500_MG | ecosystem: Environmental > Aquatic > Marine > Oceanic | place: Pacific Ocean: North... | reverse complement strand
CCCCAGCCCTCTCCCCAGAGGGGAGAGGGAGCTCGGCGAAGCGAGGCGCGAGCGAAGAGGATGACATAGCCGAAGGCCCGCGGCTTCTCTTCATGCAGTCATCCGGCGGGCTCACCTCGGCGGGGCTGTTCCAGGGCAAGGACGCGATCCTCTCCGGTCCCGCGGGCGGGGTGATCGGCGCAGTGGAGACGGCGCGGATCGCCGGCTACGACCAGGTGATCGGCTTCGACATGGGCGGCACGTCGACGGATGTCTGCCATTACGACGGCGCCTATGAGCGGAGCTTCGACAGCGAGGTCGCCGGCGTGCGCGTCCGCGCGCCGATGATGCTGGTGCATACGGTGGCGGCGGGCGGCGGCTCGATCCTCACTTATGACGGTGCGCGTTTCCGGGTAGGCCCGGATTCCGCCGGCGCCGATCCGGGACCGACCTGCTATCGCCGGGGCGGGCCGCTCACCATCACCGATGCCAATGTGATGACCGGCAAACTCCTGCCCGGCTACTTCCCAAAGATCTTCGGTCCGGATCAGACGCAAGCGCTCGATGCGGACGCCGTGCGCACGGCCTTCGCCGAGATGGCGAAGAAGGTCGGCGATGGGCGGAGCCCGGAAGCCATCGCCGAGGGCTTCATCCGCATCGGGGTGGAGAATATGGCGAACGCCATCAAGACCATCTCGGTCCAGCGCGGCCACGACGTGAGCCACTATCTGCTCAACTGCTTCGGAGGCGCGGGCGGCCAGCATGGCTGCCTTGTGGCGGATGCTCTCGGCATCGAGGCGGTGCTGATCCACCCCTTCTCGGGGCTCCTTTCGGCCTATGGCATCGGCCTGGCGGAGGTGCGGGCCGATCGGACCCATGCGGTGCTTGCTGCGCTCGACGCGGACGGCTTGCGCGAGGCTTACGAGATCGCCGGCGAGCTTAAGCAGCAGGTCGTCGAGGAGCTGCTGGCGCAGGGTCTGGCGGCGGATAAGGTGCGCATCACGTACAAGCTGCAGCTCCGATACCTCGGAACGGACAGTTCTCTGGAGGTCCAGGCCCCGGCCCCTCCCGAAGATGGAAAAAGCAGAATCATTTCAAGCGATGCGCACGGCTCGCTTGAAAAACTGATTCAGGGATTCGAAGCCGCCCATCGCATGCGTTTCGGCTTCGTCAGTCCCGAAAAACCCATCGAGATCGAGGCGATCGAGGTGGAGGCCGAAGGCGGAGGCGCCAAGCGGGAAGAGCCGAGCCTGGAGGCGAGCGACGCCCCCCTCGAAGAGCCCGAGACGACCACCTCCGTCTTCACCGGCGGGGCGTGGCAGGACGCGCCCATCTATCGCCGGCGGCAGCTGAAGCCGGGACAGTCGCTGCCCGGCCCTGCCCTGATCATCGAGGACCATCAGACGGTGGTGGTGGAGCCCGGCTGGCAGGCGCGGCTCACCGAAAAGGATCACCTGCTGCTGACCAAGTTGGCCAAGACCGGCGGCGAGGATGTCGGCACGGAGGCCGACCCCGTGATGCTGGAGGTGTTCAACAACCTCTTCACCTCGGTCGCCGAGCAGATGGGGTATGCGCTGCAGAACACGGCGCGCTCGGTGAACATCAAGGAGCGGCTCGACTTCTCTTGCGCGATCTTCGACGCACGGGGCGGGCTGGTGGCGAACGCCCCCCATATCCCGGTGCATCTGGGTTCCATGGATCGCAGCGTGGAGACGGTCATCCGGGAGGTGGGCGACCGGCTGAAGCCCGGCGACGTGTACATGCTGAACGCTCCCTACAATGGCGGCACCCATCTTCCCGATATCACGGTCGTCACGCCGGTCTTCGACGAGGCGGGCGAGAAGATCCTCTTCTACGCGGCGAGCCGCGGGCACCATTCGGACGTGGGAGGCATCGCGCCCGGCTCCATGAGCCCCAACGCCACGACCATCGAAGAGGAAGGGGTCTATATCGATCCGTTCAAGCTGGTGGCGGACGGCGCCTTCCTGGAGGAGGACGTGCACCAGCTGCTGACGGAGGCCCCCTACCCGGCGCGCAATCCGGAGCAGAACATCGCCGACCTCAAGGCCCAAGCCGCGGCCAATGAGAAGGGCGTGCAGGAGCTCCGCAAGCTGGTCGCCCAGTTCGGGCTGGATGTCGTGCAAGCCTATATGGGGCACGTGCAGGACAATGCCGCCCAGAGCGTCGAGAAGGTGATCGCCAAGCTGGAGCCCGGCACGTTCTCGGTGGAGACCGACCAGGGCTCGACCATCAAGGTCACGATCTCGGTCGACGCGAAAGCGCGGCGCGCCGTCGTCGACTTCACCGGGACGAGCGCGCAGCAACCGGACAACTTCAATGCGCCGGAGCCGATCACCCGGGCGGCGGTGCTCTATGTCTTCCGCACCCTTGTCGATGACGAGATCCCGCTCAACGCCGGCTGTTTGCGGCCCATCGAGATCGTCGTGCCGGAGGGGTCGATGCTGAAGCCGACCTATCCGGCCGCCGTGGTCGCCGGCAATGTGGAGACGAGCCAGCAGATCGTGAACTGCCTCTACGGCGCGTTGGGGGTGCTCGGCTCGGCCCAAGGCACCATGAACAACCTCACCTTCGGCAATGCGCGCTATCAGTACTACGAGACGATCTGCTCCGGCGCGCCGGCGGGCCCCGATTTCGACGGGGCGGCCGCCGTGCAGACCCACATGACCAATTCGCGGCTCACGGATCCGGAGGTGCTGGAGCTTCGCTACCCGGTGCTGCTGGAAGAGTTCTCCATCCGCCGCGGCTCGGGCGGCGCAGGCAAGCACCGCGCGGGCGACGGCACCAAGCGGGTGCTCCGCTTCCTGGAGGAGATGGAGTGCGCGATTCTCTCCGGCGCGCGGAGGGTGGCGCCGTTCGGCACCGATGGCGGCGCGCCGGGCGAGACGGGAGAGAACGCCGTCCGCCGAAACTCCGGCGATTTCGAATCCCTAGGCGCCTGCGATCAGACGGTACTTGCTCCTGGTGAGGCCATCGTCATCAAGACGCCGACCGGCGGCGGATTCGGGGAAGGATAAAGCCGTCACCCTGAGGTGCGCGCGGAACGCGCGCCTCGAAGGGCGGCGGGCATGGAGATGAGGCCCATCCTTCGAGGGCCGCTACGCGGCCACCTCAGGATGACGCCTCGGGGGGTGCTTCTCCGCCCCTAAAGTCCGTCGATCTCGCTCACCTCCATCACGATGGGCGCGTGATGGTGCACGGTCATGGCGCCGAAGGGCATGCCCTGAACCGAGACCTCCTCACCGACCGCCTCCTGAAGCTGCTTATGCAGTTCGTCGTCCGCGCCGAAGATGTGAACCGTGGTGGTAGCCTCGATCTGATCGTTCTCATCCTCACCCGTCAGGCACGTGGGCTTGGAAAGGTTGAGGATCAGCGCCGATTCCGGACGCCCGGCTGCGTCTTCGAACTCTCCGGCCGAGATCGTGCCGGTCACGCTTTCCTCGCCGCCGGCCTTCAAACAGCCGTCGGCCAAGGCGGGGCTGGTGGAAAGGCAGATGAGAGCAATAGGCAGTAAGAGCAGCAGGCGCATGGGTCCCTCCCTGAACAGTGGACGCCGACACGTTAGCCCAAAAAGCAAAGGGCGCGATGCCTAAGCATCACGCCCTCCGCCAGAGTTGCCTCTCATGTCTCGGTCGTCGGAAACCTTCCGGCTAGCTCACCGGGTTCGGCTCCGAACCGCCGCGATTGCGTTCGGCCATGAACTGGTCGAACTCCGCCTTGTCGCGAGCCTCGCGGAGGCGGGTGAGGAACTGACGGAATTCTTCCGCCTCGTCCTCGAGCTTCTTCAGCGTCTCTTCGCGGTAAGCGTCGAACGCCGCGTTCCCAGTGGGACGGAAATGGTTGGCGCGGCTGGCCCAGCGCTTTGCGCCGCAGCCCCAGGACTTCACCTCACGCTGCATGTCGTTGCGCCATGCGTCGCCGCCGAAATTGCCCATTCTTCCGCTCCAGATGAGAAATGCCAAAACACCAAGGCCGACGGGCCAGAACAGGATGAAGCTGATCACCATCACGGTGATCCAACCCGCCCGGCCAAAGCCGTCCACAGTCTCGATAACGTGCATTGGGGACCCTTCTTTCAGTGTGAATGTTATTCACATTTACATTAGATGGGGCACCGCCCCGCCAAGTCAAGAGCGGATCGAACCGAGGCCCCATCGGGCGGTTGTGCTCCGGGTTTACCTCGCCGCGCAGCTGCGCTTGCAAAGAGATTGTAAACCTCGTTCCTCTTACATAGGCGCAACGGGGAATTTCCAAAGGTCTAGAGCGTTAAAATCGTGACGATTTTCGCCTCATATGCCCGCATGGCCGCGTTTGCCGGCGTTGCGCTCCTTTTGAGCGCCGTTGTTGCTGCGCCTGCCATCGCGCGTCTCGGTGATAACGATCCGCATCGCGCGGTGTCCCGCGCCCATCAGATGCCGGTGCAGGGGATCGACGTTTCCCAGTGGCAGGGCGACATCGACTGGAACCAGGTGCGCCAGGCCGGCATCGACTTCGCCTATATCAAGGCGACCGAGGGCGGCGACCATCTGGACCCGAAATTTCTGCAGAACTGGTACGGCGCGAAGCGGGCCGGCATCCCGCGCGGCGCCTATCACTTCGTCTACTGGTGCCGCCCGGCGCACGAGCAAGCCTTGTGGTTCATGCTGAACGTGCCGAACGATCCGGACGCCCTCCCCCCAGTGCTGGACGTGGAGTGGAACGGTCATTCGAAGACCTGCCCCCACAAGATCTCCAAGGCAAAGGCGCTGGAGAAGATCCGAATTATCCTGCGCGCCATGGAGATCCACACGGGCATGCGGCCGGTGATCTACACGGACCCGGGCTTCTACCCGGACGTGCTGCACGGCGAGCTAGACGTCTACCCGTTCTGGCTCCGCTCCACGGCAGCGGAGCCGCATACGGTTTATCCGGGGCGGAAGTGGTCCTTCTGGCAGTTCACCACGACGGGGACCGTACCGGGCATTCGCGGCAATGTGGACCGCAACGCCTTCAACGGAAACAAGGCGGCCTGGGGCCGCGTGCTGCAGTCGATCCAGGCGGCGAAGTAGCGCCGGCGTTCCGGAAGGCGGCTACGCCCTCCCCTTCGGCGTGCCCTCTCCCAAAACGCCGAGTCCTTTCAGATAGATAAGCAGGCCGCTTTCAAGCACCTCTTCGGGGCTCACAGGCAGCTTTTTGTGCTCGCCGCGGCTCTCCGAAAGGAGCGTCGCGACGCCGTGGGCCAGCGCCCAGATATGGAGCGAGACGAGGCGGAGTGGCGGCCGCTCTCCGGCCGGCAGGTTCTTGCAAAGCTCGGCGGTGGCCTTCTGAAGAATGTTGAAGGCGGCATCGGCCGCCGGGATATCCTCCAGCTCCTTGCCGTTCTCGCCGACGGTCTGGAACATGACGGCGTATGCCGCCGGTTCCTTGCGCGCGAAGTTGAGATAGGCGCGGCCGAGATTTTCGAAGGCCTGCAGCGGAGTCGGCCGGCCGTTGTCCCAGGCGGTCTCCAGCTGGGCGGCGAAGCGCTCGAAGCCGGTGCGGGCCACCTCGGACAGAAGCGCGTCGCGATCGCGGAAATGGCGATAAGGCGCGGCGGGGCTCACGCCGGCAAGGCGCGCCGCCTCCGCCAGGCTGAAGCCGAGCGGACCGTGCTGCTCGATCAGCTTGCGCGCCGCATCGAGCAGGACCTGTCTCAGATTGCCGTGATGATAGCCGCGGCCGCGATCAGGGGGTGCCATGTGAATGGCTTTTACTTGAAGGCGTTGCGCTCCGCTAGCGCGGCTTAGCACCCCATAAGAAGAGCCAAAGCCTCGGCTCGCTTGTTCATCTTTCCCAAGCGCCGCTATGCAAGAGATCGGGATTGAGAAGAACCGATTCGGGGGAGCCTATGGCCGCCAAAGAGAACGCACCGGTGAAGCAATCCATCTTCGCCTCGCTCGCGTCCTCCATGGGCGATGGCGGCCCGGCCGCCGTCGGCATCGGCACGGTCGTCGCCGTGGTGCTGTTTCAGGACTTCTTCTTCAGCGACCTCTCCAACACGCTGCTCACCTCGATCATCTTCGCTTGGCTCTTCGTGGTGATGGTCTGGTGCGCCTTTGGGGTGCTCCGCCACGCCGAAGCCGTGGCGGTCATCCTCGGCGAGCCCTACGGCACCCTGGTGCTCACCGTTGCGGTGACGGTGATCGAGGTCACCCTGCTCGTCACCATCATGCTGCATGGCGAGAGCAACCCGACACTCGCCCGGGATACGATGTTCGCGACGTTGATGCTGGTGCTGAACGGCATGATCGGCGGCGCGCTCCTGATCGGCGGGCTCCGCTATCACACCCAGGAGTACAATCTTGAAGGCGCGCGGGCCTTCCTGGTGGTGCTGGCGCCGCTGGCCGTCTTCTCCCTGATCGTGCCGAACTACACAGAGACCATCCCGGACCCCAGCCAGTATCCGGGCAAGGCGATGATCTTCGCCGGCATCGCGGCCGCCTTCTACACGATCTTCCTGGCGATCCAGACGACGCGGCACCAGGCCTTCTTCGCTCAGCCGATCGCTTCAGAGAATGAGGACGATGCGCTCGAACCGGTGATCCGCGAATCGGAAAGCCACGGTCTTCTGTTCCACATCCCGATGCTGCTGGTGACCCTGCTCCCCATCGTCATCCTTGCGGAGTATCTGGCCATCATCATCGATCTCGGCATCGAGAAGAACGACCTGCCGGATGCGCTGGGCGGCATCGTGGTCGCGCTGATCGTGCTGACACCGGAAGGGCTGACCGCGATGCGCGCAGCCGCGGCCAACAAGCTGCAGCGTTCGGTGAATGTGTGCCTCGGCTCGGCGCTCGCCACGCTCGGCCTCACCATCCCGGCCGTTCTGATCGTAGGTCTTATCGCGCAGACCGAGATTCAGCTCGGCCTCACCGGTCTCGAGACGGTGCTGCTGGTGCTCACCTTGGGGCTTGCGGCGCTGACCTTCGGTGGCGTACGGACCACCGTGCTCCAGGGATTGGTGCATCTTCTGATGTTCGCTTGCTATCTTGTGCTGGTGTTCAGCCCGTAAGGGGCACAGAGGTCTCACGAGACGAGCGACGCTTTATGAAGCCGAACGAGCATCCGGTCCCGCCGGAGCAGCCCATCCGCCGCCGCCGCAAGCCAGGCGCGCCCAAACCCGCCCTGCATATCGGCTGGCGTGAGTGGGTCGGCCTGCCCGAACTTGGGGTGGACGGCGTGAAGGCCAAGATCGACACGGGCGCGCGGACGAGCTCGATCCACGCCTGGAAGATCCAGCCTTTTCAGCGCGGCGGGCAGATCTGGCTGCGCTTCGAGATTCACCCGGAGCAGCGCAGCAAGCGCGGCGCCGTCACCTGCGAAGCGCCGGTGGTCGACCGTCGGCAAGTGAAGAGCTCGGGTGGCCACGTGACCACCCGGTATGTCATCAAGACGACATTGAAGCTTGGAACGGGGAGCTGGCCGATCGAGTTGACACTCACCAATCGGGACCAGATGGGCTTTCGGATGCTGCTCGGCCGGACCGCGCTCAAAGGCGGCGTGCTGATCGACCCGGCCCGCTCGTTCCTCGCCAGCGCCGATCGCGTGCCGCCCCGTCGGAGACCTCGTTCCAAACCTTCCTCCGGCTAATCTTTCCACCGAACGATCTCAGAGGCCAATCGCATGAAAATCGCTCTCATGGCGCGAAACGCCAACCTCTATAGTCATAAGAGGATCGTCGAGGCGGCGGAGCAGCGCGGCCATGAGATCGAGGTCATCAACACGCTGCGGGTCTCGATCAACATCAGCTCTGGACGGCCGATGCTGTACCACCGGCTGCAGCACCCGCTGGAAGAGTTCGATGCGGTCATCCCGCGTATCGGCGCCTCGGTGACGGCTTACGGTCTTGCGGTGCTGCGCCAGTTCGAGGTGATGGGCATCTATCCCATGAACGAGTCGGTCGCCATCGGCCGCTCCCGCGACAAGCTGCGCTGCATGCAGCTTCTGGCCCGCAGAGGCATCGGCCTGCCGAGCACCGCCTACACCAACGATCCGAAACAGGCGGAAGACGTCATCAAGCTGGTGGGCGGACCGCCCGTGGTGATCAAGCTGATCGAGGGCACCCAGGGCATCGGCGTGGTGCTGGGCGAGACCATGCAATCGGCCAAGTCGGTCATCGAGGCGTTTCAGGGCGCCAAGGTGAACATCCTCGTGCAGGAATATGTGAAGGCCGGCGGCATGGACATCCGCGCGCTGGTGATCGGCGAGAAGGTGGTCGCCGCGATGAAGCGCCAAGGGCCGCCCGGCGAGTTCCGCTCCAACCTCCACCGCGGCGGCCAGGCATCTTCCATCAAGATCACGCCTCAGGAACGGGCGACGGCTGTCCGGGCGGCGAAGACGCTGGGACTCAATGTCTGCGGCGTGGACATGCTGCGGTCGGAGCGCGGACCGCTGATCATGGAGCTGAACTCCTCCCCCGGCATCGAGGGGCTGGAGAACGCCAGCGGCAAGGATGTTGCCGGGCTGATGATCGAATTTCTGGAGCGCAACGCGAAGCCCAACAAGACCCGCACGAAGGGCAAGGGTTAGGCGCGCGCCGTTCAGTCGCCACGCAGTACATTTCGCACCCGCACAACAAGCCCGCCGTTTTCCACAGGCTGTTCTACCCCAAAAAATGGGGCTTTTCTGCGCTTCGAGGAAGCCTCAAAATAAATCTGCTGTCGGCTGCAACCTCAGTTGCCGTTCCGCGTTTATGTGCTCACCAAGCGTTGCGCCGAAGTCCATGTCTGTTGTGCGGCGCAGCACATAAGATGCTTGGCGAATGCGTCTACCTCTACGTAAACTGTTGCTTCGTCTCGATGAGACGTCCAACGGAAAAGGAGGCTTCCGATGGAACTGACAAACGCTCTTACGGCGATAACGGCGCTGACCTCGTTCGGATTTCTTGCCGCCGTTATCATCGGCATCGTCTGAGGTTGGGGAGAGCTAGGCCGGGGCGTTGATCCATGGCCCCGATGCCGGATCAATCGGGTCTCTCGCATGGCGCGAGAGGCCATTTTTTTTGGCTCCCTCTTTTTGACCTTTCTCCCTCGTTTTGACCTTTCTCTCTCGGCGTCGCTGATGCAGGCCGTCGCTTCCCTGGCGCCTTGACCTTTCCTATGGCAACAACATCGCCGCCGGAATCGGAGTTCGGGGACGCTGGGATGACGCGCTGTCTGATGCTGGATGTCGACGGAGTCGTGGTGACCGGGCGCCCGGAGGACGGCCGCTCCTGGGCCACCGACATCCAATGCGATCTCGGCATCTCACCCCATCGGCTGCAGGAGATTTTCTTCGAACCTCACTGGGCCGACATCCTGGTCGGCCGGAAGGATCTCCTCGACGTACTCCAGGGTTGCCTGCCGCAGCTTTCGGCGACGCTTTCAGCGGAAGAGTTCGTCGAATATTGGTTCGGCCGGGATGCGCGGCTCGACGAGGCGGTGCTGGCTGCGTGCGACAAGATCCGCGCGCTAGGCACGCGCATCTTCCTGGCAACAAACCAAGAGCATCTGCGGGCCCGTTACCTGATGGATCGGCTGGGGCTTAGCGCCCACGTGGACGGAATAGTCTACTCCGCCGCGGTCGGTGCGCGGAAGCCTGAGCCGGAATTCTTTGCAAATGCTGCGGAGCTGAGCGGCGCGCCGCCCGAGGCGCATCTCCTGGTCGACGATGCACCCGCGAATGTCGAGGGCGCCCGGCAGACCGGCTGGAGCGCCGTTCTCTGGTCTAAAGGCGACGATCTGCTGGCGCTCCTCGAGCGCCAGCGAACCGACGGAGCCTAAGCCGCGTCGGCTTCCTCTTCGATCTTCGCTGGATCGTAGTTGAGGATCGGCGCAAGCCAGCGCTCCGCCTCTTCGACCGTCCAGCCTTTGCGGGCGGCGTAATCCTCGATCTGATCGCGGCCGATCTTGCCGACGCCGAAATAGCGGCTTTCGGGATGGGAGAAGTAGATGCCGGAGACGGCTGCGCCCGGCCACATGGCGTAGCTCTCGGTGAGCGTCACGCCGATCTCCTCCTCCGCCTTCAGAAGATTGAAGAGCGTGCCCTTCTCGGTGTGGTCCGGCTGGGCGGGATAGCCCGGCGCCGGGCGGATGCCCCAATACTCCTCGGCGATCAGCGCTTCGTTGCTCAAGGCTTCGTCGGGCGCATAGCCCCAGAGCTCCTTGCGCACCTTCTCGTGCATGGCCTCGGCGAAAGCTTCGGCCAGCCGGTCGGCCAGCGCCTTGACCATGATCTTGGAGTAGTCGTCATGGGCGCGCTCGAAGCGGTGGGCCACCTCGTCCTCGCCGATGCCCGCCGTGACGGCGAAGCCGCCGACATAGTCCGGCGCCTGTCCCTCCGGTGCCACGAAATCGGAAAGCGCAAGATTCGGCTTAGTCGATTCCTTGGACATCTGCTGGCGGAGCGAATGGAAGGTGGCCAGCTCCTCTGTGCGCTCGTCGTCCTTATAGAGCACGATATCGTCGCCGCGGGCGGCGGCCGGCCAGAAGCCGACGACGGCATGGGCGGACACCCAGTTCTCGGCGATCATCTGCTTCAGCATGGCTTGGGCGTCCTCGAAGAGAGGGCGCGCCGCCTCGCCGTATTTCTCGCTCTCCAGCACCTGGGGGTACTGGCCCTTGATCTCCCAGGCGTGGAAGAACGGCGTCCAGTCGATATAGCGGGCGAGATCGGCGAGGTCGTAGTTCTTGAAAACCTTGGTGCCGAGGAAGCTGGGCTTGGGCGGCGTGTAGCCTGACCAGTCGATCTTCGGCGCATTGGCGCGGGCCTGCAGGATCGAGGCGCGTTTCTTCTGCTCCTGGCCGCGGGCATGGGACTCCGCCAGCTTGAGATAATCCTCACGCACCCGCTCCATGGTGCGCTTGCGCTCCTCGGGGCTGATGAGGCTGGACACGACGCCGACGGCGCGGCTCGCGTCCGTCACGTAGATCGCCTGGCTTCGGTGATAGTTCGGGCTGATCTTTACGGCGGTGTGGACGCGGCTGGTGGTGGCACCGCCGATCAGGAGCGGCGCATCGAAGCCTTCGCGCTCCAGTTCGGCTGCCACGTGACACATCTCGTCGAGAGACGGCGTGATTAGGCCGGACAGGCCGATGATGTCGACCTTCTCTTCGCGCGCGCGGTCGAGGATCGTCTGAGCCGGCACCATGACGCCGAGATCGATCACCTCGTAATTGTTGCACTGGAGAACGACGCCGACGATGTTCTTGCCGATGTCGTGTACGTCGCCCTTCACGGTGGCGAGCAGCACCTTGCCGGCGGCATCGCCCTGGGTCAGGCCGAGCTCCTCCTTCTCCTTCTCCATGTAGGGCATGAGATAGGCCACGGCCTTCTTCATGACGCGGGCGGACTTCACGACCTGGGGCAGGAACATCTTGCCGGCGCCGAACAGGTCGCCGACCACGTTCATGCCGGCCATGAGCGGGCCTTCGATGACGTGAAGCGGACGCTCCGCCTTCTGGCGGGCCTCTTCCGTGTCGTCCTCCACATAGGTGGCGATGCCGTTGACCAGGGCATGTGTCAGGCGCTCTTCGACCGGCTTCTCGCGCCAGGAGAGATCCTTCTCCTTGCCGGCGGACGCCCCGCCCTTGTAGCGCTCGGCGGCCTCCAGCAGTCGGTCGGTGGCGTCCTCGCGGCGGTTGAGGATGACGTCCTCGACCAGCTCGCGGAGCTCCGGCTCGATATCGTCATAGACGGCGAGCTGGCCGGCATTGACGATGCCCATATCCATGCCCGCCTGAATGGCGTGATAGAGGAACACCGAGTGCATGGCCTCGCGGACCTGCTCGTTGCCGCGGAAGGCGAAGGACAGGTTGGAAACTCCGCCCGAGACATGGGCGTAAGGCAGGTTCTCTTTGATCAGCCGCGTGGCCTCGATGAAGGCAATGCCGTATTCGGCGTGCTCCTCGATGCCGGTCGCGACGGCGAAGATGTTGGGATCGAAGATGATGTCTTCCGGCGGGAAGCCCACCTCCTCCGTAAGCAGTTTGTAGGCGCGCTTGCAGATCTCGAACTTGCGCTCGATCGTGTCGGCCTGGCCGGTCTCGTCGAAGGCCATGACGACGACGGCGGCGCCGTAGCGGCGGACCTTCCGCGCCTGCTCCAGGAACGGCTCGACGCCCTCCTTCATGGAGATCGAGTTCACGATCGACTTGCCTTGGGCGCATTTGAGCCCCGTCTCGATCACCGACCATTTGGACGAGTCGATCATCACCGGCACGCGGGAGATATCCGGCTCGGCGGCGATCAGGTTCAGGAAGGTCTGCATGGCCTTCTCCGAATCCAGCATGCCCTCATCCATGTTGATGTCGATGATGGCGGCACCGTTCTCGACCTGCTGGCGCGCGACCTCGAGCGCTGCCGGATAATCGTCGGCCTCGATCAGCTTCCGGAACTTGGCGGACCCGGTCACATTGGTCCGCTCGCCGATCATGATGAAGTTCGTTGCGGCGTTATTGGTCATTACTCACTCTTTAGGCGTCGCCGGAGTCCCTCTCCCCGCCGGGGAGAGGGTGGCGCGAAGCGCCGGGTGAGGGGGAAGAATCAACGGCCTCACCCAGGGCATGCATCACACCTTCAATGTTCTCCAGCACTTCGTTATTCCAAATCCGGACGACAGAGAATCCCTGCTCTTCCAGATACTGAGTTCGCTCTTCGTCGGCGCGCTTCGTCAGTTCGGCGTGTTGTCCCCCATCAACCTCGATAATCAAGCCGAGCTCTTTGCTCATGAAGTCCGCGATGTAAGGCCCCACCGGCACCTGGCGCCGGAACTTCACACCCTTGAAGCGCCGGTCGCGCAGCTCGAACCACAGTTTCGTTTCCGCCGCAGTCATCTCGCTGCGGAGCCGTTTGGCGGTGGACGTAAGCCTCGTTTTCATCCCCCTCACCCAACCCTCTCCCCAAGGGGAGAGGGCCTTGCGGTAAGCGTCGTCTTCCGGATACCCCCTACCCCGCCACGAAGGGTTCCAGGCCCGACAGGCGCAGCTTGTGGTCCGGTTCCGGCATCCTGCGCGGGGCGAAGCCCTCGACCGCATCGGCGATGGCCTTGATGTGCTCCGGGGTGGTGCCGCAGCAGCCGCCGACCAGGTTCAGCATGCCTTCCTTCGCCCAGCCTTCGAGCAGCCGGCCCATCATCTCGGGCGACTGGTCGTACTCGCCCATCTCGTTGGGGAGGCCGGCATTCGGGTAAGCGCTGACATAGGCATCGGCGACGTGCGCGATATCCGACACGGCGGGGCGAAGCTGCTCGGCGCCGAACGAGCAGTTGAGCCCGATGGAGAACGGCTCCAGATGCCGCATGGAGTACCAGAAGGCCTCCGGCGTCTGGCCGGAAAGATTGCGCCCCGACAGATCGGTGATGGTGCCGGAGATCATCAGCGGCAGCTTGACCTGCATCTCGTCGAAGACCTGCTCCACGGCGAAACCGGCCGCCTTGGCATTCAGCGTGTCGAACACCGTCTCGATGAGGATGGTGTCGACGCCGCCCTCAATGAGGCCGCGGACCTGATCGGCATAAGCTTCCACCAGCGCGTCGAAGGACGTGTTGCGGTAGCCCGGATCGTTCACGTCGGGCGAGATGGATGCGGTGCGGTTGGTGGGACCCATGGCGCCCGCCACCAGTCGCGGACGATCCGGCGTCTTCTCGGTCATCGCATCGGCCGCCTCGCGGGCGACTTTCGCCGCGGCGACGTTCATCTCCTTGGAGATATCCTCCAGGTGATAATCCGCCTGGCTGATGGCCTGGGCGTTGAAGGTGTTGGTGCCGATGATGTCGGCGCCCGCCTCCAGGTAGCCGGCATAGATCTCCTTGATGATCTCCGGCTGGGTGATCACCAGAAGGTCGTTGTTGCCCTTCAGGTCATGAGGGTGATCGGCGAACCGCTCGCCGCGATACTGCTCCTCGGAGAGCTTGTAGCTCTGGATCATGGTGCCCATGCCGCCGTCGAGGATGAGGATGCGCTTCTTCACCTCGGACTTCAGATAGGCGATGCGTTCTTCGCGGTTCACGAGACTACCTCCGCTTCTTGTTGTTGGTCGGCCGTGGTCGGCCGCAGGCCCAGCAGGTGACAGATGGCGTAGACCAACTCGGCCCGGTTTAGGGTGTAGAAGTGGAAATCGGTGATGCCCTGATCAACCAGCTCCAGCACCTGCTCGGCGGCGACCGCGGCCGCGACCAGGTTCTGGGTCACGGGGTGGTTCTCCAGCCCCTCGAAGCGCTGACCGAGCCACTCCGGCACGTAGGTTCCGGAGCGCGTCGCGAAGTTCGCCACCTGCTTGAAATTGTGGATCGGGATGATGCCCGGCGTGATCGGGATGGTGATGCCGCGGGCCCGCACCTTCTCCATGTAGCGGTAGAAGACGTCGTTATCGAAGAAGAACTGGGTAATGGCCGCATCGGCGCCGGCATCGATCTTGGCCTGGAGGTTGTCGATATCGGCCTCGACCGTCGGCGATTGTGGATGCTTCTCCGGGTAGGCGGCGACATGAACCTCGAACGGCGCGATCTTCTTGATGCCGGCCACGAGATCGGCGGCGTTCACGTAGCCGCCGGGCGTAGGCTCATAGGGCGCGCCGACGCCGCCCGGCGCATCGCCGCGCAGCGCCACCATGTGGCGGACGCCGATCTCCCAGTAATCGCGGATGACCTCGTCGAGATCTTCCTTGGTGGTGCCGACGCAGGTGAGATGGGCGGCGGGCTTGAGGTCCGTCTCCTTCAGCACGCGCTCGATAGTGGCGTGGGTGCGCTCGCGGGTGGAGCCGCCGGCGCCATAGGTCACCGAGACGAAGCTCGGATGGAGCGGGCAAAGCGTCGCGATCGAGGACCAAAGGGTCTGCTCCATCTTCTCCGTCTTCGGGGGGAAGAACTCGAACGAGACATTGATGTCGCCTGCGCACAAGGCGCGGCTCTTATGATGATCGCGGTGAAGCATTACGCGGCGGCCTCCTCGACCGATGACGCGGTGCCACTCTTGGCGGCGGATTTCGACTTTTCTCCGGATGCGGCCGCTGCCGATTTCTCGGCCAGCCACAGGGAAACGGTGAGCTTGCTCTCGCCGGCGGAATCGGCCGGCGCCAGATCCTGATGGCTCCGCAGATCGAGCCCCGCCTCTTCGCACCAGCGGCCGATCTGATCCTGCGCCAGCCCCAGGCGACGATGCGCCTGCTCCTCGCGCAGGAATTCCAGCTCGTGAGGCGCGAAATCGACGATCAGCAGCTTGCCGCCGGGCTCAAGCACCCGGGCGGCTTCCGCGATCGCCACGGCCGGCTCCTCCAGGAAGTGGAGCACCTGATGCAACACGACCGCGTCGGCCTCGCCATCGGCGAGGGGCAGATGAAACAGATCGCCATGACGGACTTGGGCGTGGGCGAGACCCGCCCCTTCCAGCTTCATGCGGGCATAGGAGAGCATCTCGTGGCTGACATCGAAGCCGAGCGCCCGATCCGCCTTGCCAGCGAAGAGCTCAAGGATCCGCCCCGTGCCGGTACCCAGATCGACGAGCAGGTCGAAGGGTCCCTGGCCGAGGGCCTCCATCATGGCCTGCTCGACCTGGTCTTCGGCGACATGCAGGCTGCGGATGCGGTCCCATTCCTTCGCGTGGGCCTTGAAATAATTCTGGGCGGCTTCGGCACGCGCCTTCTGGACGGCGGCGGCGCGGGCGGCATCGAGCTGAAGAACCGGGTCGTCC
>Ga0310345_10003218_pt1 | contig 15680 bp, 15 predicted proteins | sample HC15DNA20500_MG_FD_204667 | JGI IMG/M metagenome (GOLD analysis project Ga0310345, IMG submission 204667) | Marine microbial communities from station ALOHA, North Pacific Subtropical Gyre - HC15-DNA-20-500_MG | ecosystem: Environmental > Aquatic > Marine > Oceanic | place: Pacific Ocean: North... | reverse complement strand
CAAACTCGTTTAGTTCAAAACCATAATTAGCGGGTAGGGATCGTACCATGAACGATGATGAAAAAGCAATTACAAGCACACTTACAATCAGTAGATAACGTAGTTTCCTAGAACTAAAATTGGCTAATCGTTGTTCAGAAGTCAAACAATATATCTTGAAAATTTAGCCTAATTATTCTTTGGAATGATTCATTATTAGGAATTATTTTGAGGTTGATTATCATATATTGTTTGTCCTGTTTTTGAAGAACTAGAACCTAGCAACAGTTTTTTTATTTTGTATGAATAAAGTCTATTTGCAATTAGAAAACCGCACATTCTAAGTTTCACTCTTAATGGAGATGAGTTCTTTCTTATTGATTTATACTTCTTAGTCAAATCTTCAAAAAGTTCATCCCACCATTCTGCACATTTTTCAGGATTAGCAATTTCATTAACGAATTCATATTCCTCGCCAAATAATTTTTCTCTAAATTCTTTTGATTCAACAACTTTGTCGATCACATCTGCTATTGATTTTGGATCATTAGAAAATGGTAAAAATGGTTGTTTGATTTCTTTTTTATCAACAATAATTTTTCTTTTATGATTAGTATATTGTATAACAGGTGTACCACACATGACACTTTCTAAACCAACTAGTTCAAATGTACCAATGAATAAATTTGCTATGACAGCATCTGCGAATCTATAATATTTTGGCATCTCTGATCTTTTAATTGGAGGTATTAATTTAATCTGCGAAGGCATTTCATCAATTAATTTTTTCTTAAATTCTCTTTCCTCTTTCGTTGTTTCACCAAACCAATCAACACCCAAAACTTCAAAATCACTTTTACACAATTTTATTGCCTGCCATAAAAGATCAGTTCCTTTAGCTCTTTCCATTCTCATTGGACTAAAAAAAGTAAATTTTGTCTTCTTTCTTTTGATTGGTTCTATACCTGGATTAAATTCATCAGTATCTATTGGTATTCTAGCACTGTTAATTCCAGTTTTTGTATATTTTGCCAAATGTTCATATTGCCACATTCCAGCAACATGTGCTACTGCATTTTTAAACGCATTCCAATAAAATTTCCTTTCAAAAAAATTACGATTAAAAAGTGGTTCATTTTGCCACTCTTCCGTAGAATTTTTTTTAAAACGTGGTACATCTATATCGCGTCCTAGATAGTATGCAACATAATTAAGATCAGCAAGATATGCCACTCTCTCTGATGCAGTTGTCAAACAAATGTCAAATTCATCCTTAATTTCATTAATTTTTTTCACGTGTTCTTGCACTTTCCATGTCTTGAATAATTCAACATCATCAGGTTCAGTAAAAATACCAGCACCATCTTGTGGTACGTTTATCAGGTGAATTTTTGATTTTTTTGTATGTTTTCGTATAGTTCTAATTATACTTCCAACATCTCCAATAGCAAGTACTTTGATAACCAAATGTCTATTTTGAAAACTCTTTCTTAATTATTCTTTTTAATAATTTGTTCTTTCTACAACAAAAAAATAGAAATCATACTATAAAATCTATCCAAGAGATTAAAAAGTGATTTAGATAATTTGGAATGATGAAATTACTTTTTATCTCCCCTAGATTTTCAGGCGGAATTGGTGGTCATGCTTCGATGTTGGCAGATCAATTGGTAAAACATGGATTTGAGGTAGAAAAATTGGAAGTTCCTCATATTCCAATTAAGAATCTTAAAAACCCAAGCTTTGCAATTTTTAGCAGTTTAAAGGGTATACTTAGCAGAAATGATTTTGATATTGTACATGGTTTTAACATACCATCAGCATATGCAATGAAATTTGCTAAGGGCAAAAAGAAAGTGCTTACACTACATGGAGTTTTTGGCATTCATGTAAATCTCCTACATTCAAAACCTGTAAGTTCTATAGCGAAAATGGCGGAATCACAGGTATTAAAATGGCCTGATAGACTTACAACTGATTCAAGGGCAACACAAAAAGCCTACAAGGAATACGCAGGATTAGATTTTGAAATTTTACCTAGTGCAATAGATCCTAACAAATTTCTTGATATTCCACCAGTGGAGAAAGTTGAAAACCAAGTTGTATTTGTTGGTAGAGAAACTCATGAAAAAGGTATTGACATACTAAAAACTGCAGAAACTGAAATTCATGGAAAAGTGGTGTATTGTACCAATCTTCCTTGGAAAGACGCAATGAAAATAATGAAATCATCTCAAGTGCTTGTAGTTCCATCAAGGAAAGACAGTTTACCAACTTCAATAAAAGAAGCATTATATTTGAAAGTGCCCGTTGTTGGAACCAATGTTGATGGTATTCCAGAGCTTATTCAGGATAATGTTACAGGTCTGCTCACTCCACCTGAAAATCCACAAAAGTTAGCAGAAGCTGTGAACTCATTATTAAATGATAAAATGAAAGCTAAAACACTCTCTGACGCAGGATATGAATTTGTAAAAAATAATCTAACATGGGATGTTGTTTTACCAAAATTTATTAAATTTTATGAAAATCTATTAAATTAATTCAAAATTATTTTTATCTATTCAAATGTGATTTTACTATTTTGATAAAATTTTTTGTGATTAATTCCCAGTTAAATGTATCTTCAACAAATTTACGACCATTATTACCCATTTGTTCTGCTAATTTTTGATCTTCTAATAATAGAGAAAATTTATCAATCAACTGTTCAGGATTACCTTCATCCACTAAAAATCCAGTTTTCCCGTCTGCCATCATTTCAGGATTTCCTCCTACATTAGTTGCAACAACAGGTTTTTTCATCAACTGGGCTTCTTTTAGAGATAATGGTGCTAAATCCATTCCTGTTATCAATGCGTAAACATCAATTTCACTAAGATACTCTCTTACTTTGTCAGGATACTCTAACATTCCTAACCAATGAAAATTATCATACACATCTAGTTCAGAAAGTACTCTATCTCGAAGTGGTCCATCTCCAGCCCAGTAAAAATTAACATCTGGCATTTTTTCTAATACTTTTTTCAGAGTGAGCATTTCCGAAGTTTTTCCCCACCAATTTGAACGCTGTAACAAACCAACACATGGATGCTTTAACTTCATTCCATTTACTTTATACCATCTAGATGAATCTATTCCTTCAAAAAAAACATCAGTTGGCTTACCTGGAATATACTCGTTCGTAATTTTTTCCAGAAATTTACAAATTGGTAAAATTGCAGTTGCACCATTGAAAATTTCTTTGCCTATATTATTCCATTGCCATAATGCTAGTCGTTTGTGTAATGGTTTGTACATAGTTCGTTTATTCCAATAAAGTTCCGACCAATAATGACCTCGTAGAAGAACAAAAAGAGGAATTTTTGCTTTTAGTGCACCTATTCCAAAATGTCGTTGTCTATCAACAAGTATTGCATCTGGTTTAAATTCATCTATTAATTTATTGAATTTTTTTCTAGTTTGAAACCAATTTTTTATCTTTCTACTTGGAAAACCATCATAGTAATCTGCATCGAAAACTAATTTGGATTCAACACCCAAATTATTTAATGTGTCAGAAAATTCTTTCAGATGAAAAATAAACGAACTTGAACCACCAATTAATAATCTCAAAGTTTTTCCCTTAGTTATGTTAAGATTATTCCTTTCTATAAGAAATAATCGATTAAAACATACTAAACATTTTCGAAGTTTTTAGTTGAAATAACTGAAAATAACCAATCTTCCAATTTTGTTTTTGCCTTCCAATTAAGCAATTTTTTAATCAATTTTGTATCAGCCTCTGTTGATCTAACATCCCCAGGTAATTCTGGACCGTGTGTATGTTTTAAAGGTAAATCTGATGCTTCAATACATACATTAGCTAAATCTAGAATGGATATAGAGGAACCAGTTCCAACATTAAAAAATTCATGTTTTACGTTACTATCCATTGCCAAGATATTCGCTTTAACCACATCATCTATGTACACAAAATCTCTGGTTTGCAAACCATCACCATTTATTTTTAGATCCTTGTTTTGTTGAATTTGTTGTAAAAACAGTTTGATTACTCCAGCATATTCTTTTGATTGTCCTCTTCCAAAAACGTTGAAATAACGAAGGCCTATTACACGTACATTCATTTCAGAATATTTCTTTGCAAGTAATTCATCCTCAAGTTTTGTCTTAGCGTATGGGTTTAGTGGATTTCTATCATCATTTTCTTTAATTGGTATATGCTTGGGATTTCCATAAACACTTGAGGAACTTGCATAAACGACTTTAAATCCATACTCTTTTGCTAGTTTTAGTATATTTTCCGTTCCGTTTACATTTACATCAAAATACTCATCTTGCATTTTAAATGACTGTTGAACAGATGCAAGCGCAGCCTCATGAAAAACACCATCAGAATCATTAACTAACCTCTCAAGAAGTTTGTAATCTCTAATATCCCCATTTACAAAATTTATATTATTATTGATCTTTGACAAATTTTTTGTCTGACCAGTATTCAGATTATCTAGAACTGTTACGTCATCCCCACGTTGAACAAGATATTCTGTAATATGGCTTCCAATAAAGCCTGCACCACCAGTTACAAGAATTTTCATAGTTTTTGTCCTAATCCAGTAGCAAAATATTTTGCATTCAAATTTTTGTTAGAAATAATTCTTCTAGTATCTATTATGAATTTTATAGCCATATGTTTGATAGTTTCATTATTGATTTTTTCATATTGTTTCCAACCAGTCATAATAATCGCACATTGACAATTTTTTAGAGCAACAGGGATAGATTTTTGATATTTGACTTTGTCACGGAAAATTTTTCTGGTATTTTCAAGTGCTTTTGGATCATGTAATGTTATTTTGGATCCCAATTTTACTAGCATATTTACAAGTTGAATACTTACAGAGTCTCGTATGTCGTCTGTTTCAGGCTTAAACGCAACTCCTAAGACCGTAATTCTTTTTCCATGAATCTTTCCAATGTTTTGTTTAATCAATTTTATTATCCTGTCAATTTGCTGTTTGTTTATTTTTTCAACAGCAGTAAGCAAAGTATGATTGATACCTATTTTAGTTGAAAAGCCTATAATCGCTTTAACATCCTTTGGTAAGCATGAACCACCATATCCAGGTCCAGCATCAAGAAACAGATTACCTATTCTGGGATCTAACCCAATAGTTTTTGCCACATCATCAATATTTGCATCTGGAATTTCCTCACAAATGTTTGCTATTTGATTGATGAAACTAATCTTAGTAGCCAAAAATGAATTATTTGCATATTTGATAATTTCAGCCGTCCCGTAGTTTGTTAATACTATAGGAACGTTATGATGTAAATTAGAATAGAATCTTCTGACTTTTTTCAGTGAGTTGTCATTATTACTACCCAAAACAATAACATGTGGATATAATGTATCATGAACTGCCATAGTTTCCCTTAAAAATTCTGGATTGGTTATAAGACCAAAATCTTTTCCTACTTTCTTTCCAGATACACGTTGTAAAATTGGTAGTATTACATCACGTGTTGTTCTAGGAATTACGGTACTTTTTATTATTATAATTGGTTTATGCCGAGTTTTAGAAAGTAATTTTCCAATTTTATTTGTTACATTTTTTATCATTGTTAAATCGATCTCTCCATTTTTTTTTTGAGGAGTTCCAACGGTAACAAAGATCAAATCACATTTTTCTACATCTGATATACTTGATGACACTTTAAGATCTTTCTTCAGAGATTTTTTAAGAATAGACTGTAATCCTGGTTCATAAAATGGTACTACACCATTTTTAATTTTTTTAATTTTTTCCTTATCAATATCTACTCCGGTAACTGAATGTCCCTTGGAAGCTAACACCGAGCCAAAAGATAAACCAACGAATCCCAAACCGATTATTCCAATTTTCATATTCCAACAAACTTACTAGATGTTAAAAATTATGCTATTTTATATGAAGTTTCTAGAGCATGTTTGTAGGTTTCAGCCGTTCCAATATCAATTTCAATTTCATTTGATTTGATAGGAATAGCAACTACTTTTTCGCCTAGTTCAATTAGATTTTGAATTGCATCAGTTAATTGTAATTCATTATTCTTATCTGGCTTTATATTTTTAAGCGACTCAAATATTTTTGGTTTGAAAAAGTAAATTGGTAATATTCCTAAATCCGATTTAGGGATATTGGGTTTTTCTTCAACTTTCTCAACTAAATAAACTGATGATGAAGTTTTTTTCACTTGTGGAACACCATACCTTTTAGGATCTTTTATTTTTTTACAAAGAAGTACAGCTGCAATAGAGGGATCATCTTTTGCAGTTTTTATTAATCTTAAAACTGGATGTTTGGAACCACCTATAATGGAAACATCTCCACCATGCACAATAAAATTATCATTTCCAACATATTTTTCAGCTCGTTTTACTGCATCTCCGAATCCCAATGGTTTGTTTTGGTTTGTCCATATGAGATGTGATTTTTCTAATTTTTTATAGAAATTCATCATCAAAATTTTATGTTTTTTAGATAATTCTTTGAGATATGTTTCATCTGGAGTAAAATGATCTTCAATTGATCTTTTTTCTCTACCCACCACAAAGCAATAATCTCTTATTCTGATAGCATGCAACTGTTCAAAAATAAATTGTAGTAGGGGAATAACAATCAGATTATTATTGTATATTCTAGAAAAAATAGGCATCATTTCTTTGGGAAGTTCCTTAGTTATAGGAAGAAGTCTAGTACCTTTCCCAGCAGCAGTTATAACCGATTTAATCACAAAAATCATCTTAACTTTATTATTTCTGTTTTTAAATTTTAACATTCATTGCTATCGAATGATATTATACTAGTAATGAGAAAAACCAGTAATATTAAAAGTGTAATTTGAGGAATGAATTAGAATTGGCTACTGATAAATCCACAACTATACATCCTAATCCTTCTGAAATTTGTAACATTCTTACATTAAGATATAATCCTAAAATCAAATCATCCCTACCAATAAAAACATGGAAGGATTTTCAACCTATTAACACAGTTATCTCGATTGAACACATTGAAAACTCAATTTTGGATTCACTTAGGCAAAAAATTGAATCCAGTAAAATAAAAAAAATTTCTATTGCATTAAGTGGAGGAATAGATTCTACTTTGATTTTAGCAATGTTGAGAAAGCTATTTTCAGACATTGAAATTGAAGCTATAACAATAAAATTTGCTGATAGCGTTGATGAGTCATCTACGGCTGCAAAAATCGCAGAAAATTTTGAAGCAAATCACCATATAGTTTATCTTGAAAATTATCTAGAAGAACTAGCAAAAGCCATAGATATAATTAAAATGCCATTTTGGGACTTGCATTGGTATTATGTGGTAAAAAAATCTCAGTCATTATCAAAATATCTAGTATCTGGTGACGGTGGTGATGAACTATTTGGTGGTTATACCTTCAGATACGAAAAATTTCTATCCCTTATAACACAGAATTCTACTCCTCAGGAAAAGGTCAAGGCGTATTTACAATGTCATGAACGTGATAGAGTTCCAGATCAGGAAGATCTTTTTAATGTAAAAGCAGAATTCACATGGAATGCTATCTATAATACACTATTACCTTATTTTGATAACTCATTACCATCTTTAGAGCAGGTTTTTCTGGCTGATTACAACGGAAAACTTCTGTATAACTTTAATCCAGTTAACACACGAATCTTAAATCATTTTGGAGTAGAAGGCATCAGTCCACTGTTATCAGATAATATTATTTCATTTGCTACCCATATTCCGAACAGCCAAAAATATGACCAAGTTAAAAATTTAGGTAAATTACAATTGAGAGAATTACTCAAAAGGCATAACGCTATTTCATTTGTTGCCGATCAGAAATTAGGTTTTAATGTTAACACAAAAAATCTTTGGAATTCACATGGGAAATCTCTCTGTACAGAATATCTACTAGATTCCTCTATTGTTAATGATGGATGGATTAAGAAAAAATGGATAACAAATTACATCAATCGTGATGATTTGGATGTACGATACATCAACAAATTTCTAGGGTTGTTAGCATTCGAAATATGGTATAGATTATTTGTGACAAAAAATATGAATAGAAATATTAGCCTGAATTAGTTTTTATCTTTTATTATTTTGTATTAACATTTTATTCCGTTCATATTGACTTGAGATGTGGGAATAGAATTAAAATGACTTTTTACCCTTAATTTTATTTCGTTAAATCCTTCTTCCTCAAACCAATTTTTTACCTCTTTGGGTGTAAAACTTGAACTGACTTCTGGATTAAATGCATCAAACCAACCATGAATATCTCCTCCAACAGTTTCAACTTTATTTTTACAAATTTGAATTTTTTCTTCAAAAGATAATTTTTCCCATTCCCCATGTTTTGCAATAGAGGTCTCTCCTCTATATCCATCATATTCATGATCATATTTTTTATTATAAACCATTATGTGTAACATACCACCATTTTTTACTTGTGAAGCTACTTTTGAAAAAGCTTCACGCGTATTTTTGTTATGATGTAGTACTCCCCAAGACAAAACAAAATCATAAACAGGATTTGGTTTAAGATCAAAAATACTACCTTCTTTTGCATCAGGATTAATTTCTCTACAACGTTTTATAGCCTCTGAACTAACGTCAAAACTATCCACTTTTTTAGCTCCCATCTGTTGCATAGCATAAGTCCATCTTCCTGGACCACATCCTGCATCTAAACAATTTTTTCCATCTAGCCCATTATTTTTTATACCAGTTAATTTCGTAAATTCTGTTACGCGTTTTTGAGTAAAAGCAAATTTATCTTTCTGTTCATTAAGGTATTCTTCCCCCATTACCTTTTTCCATTGTTCGTCAAAATCCGTCATAATATTTCCTAGTAGATGATTTTAATGAGTTATTCTATCTTAAGAATTTAATAGTTTTAATAAGAAATCATGATGGTACAAAATCATATTAGCTCTTAAAAAGCTAAGATATAATCAAATCTGAAGTGAATAATTATGGAAAAATCAAGCAAAATGAATATGAATGATATAGACGGGGTGAGAAATTCTTTAGATACAAGATCCTTGAAGATCTGTATCGTAGGAATTGGAAGAATTGGTCTTCCAACGGCATTATCATTCGCCAAAGCTGGGCTTCAAACTATTGGTGCTGATATTAATGAAAAATTAGTTGATTCAATCAACGCGGGAAATTTTCCACTGAAAGATGAACCGGGATATGAAGATATATTCAATAGTGTTAAAAAAAATGGTAATTTTTCAGCAACTACTGATATTGACGGAGCAATATCAAAATCAAATCTGATTTTATTGTCACTACCTACACCCATGGATGAAAATAATATTCCGAATTATCTTGCCCTTGAATCCGTAGGTAAACAACTAAGCAAATCTCTTCAACCTAATTCTTTAGTTGTTGTTGAGAGTACAATCGAACCAGGTTTTATTGAGAACGTAATGATCAAAAGAATAGAGATTGATGGGAGATTACGAGTTGGAAAAAATTTTACAATCGGTGTTTGTCCAGAAAATGCAAACCCTGGTGAGATTCTACATGATTTTACAAGTTTACCGAGGCTAGTGGGAGGTATAGATGAGCAGACAGCAAAAATTATTGCTTTGATCTATGATTTTGTATTTTCAGTTGAATTAGTTACAATGCCAGATTGTAAAACAGCAAATGCAGTAAAGCTTACTACAAATGTGTTTAGGGATATCAACATAGCATTTGTTAATGAGTTATCCTTAATGTTTGAAAAATTAGGAATCGATACGCTAAAAGTATTAGATGCCGCTAAACGAAAGTATAATTTTCAGATTCATTATCCAGGTGCAGGCGTCGGAGGTCCGTGTTTGCCAATTAATTCATATCAGTTTTTGAACACTGCAAAAAGGATAGGTTCAGAGCTAAATATTATAAAGTATGCTAGAGCGATTAACGAAAAAATGCCTGATCATGTAATTAATCTAACTTTAGACGGATTCAAAAAATGCAATAAATCTATCAAAGATTCCACTCTCTTGATTTTAGGTGTATCTTACAAACCAGATGTAAAGGATATTCAATTAAGTCCAGCCGAAATAATCATAAATAAACTGAAGGTATTAGGTGCAAAAATCAAAATTTATGATCCTTACTATAAGAACAATCAAGTATTCGGAATAAATGTAGAACATAATATTCAAGATATACTTTCAGATGTTGATGCATCAATAATCATAACAGCGCATAAGGAATTTCAAGAAATTGATCCTAAAATATTTACTCAAATGAAGACTCCGATCCTGATAGACTCGAGAGGTATAATTGATATTTCTGCTGCGAATAATGCGGGTTTAGTTTTTAGAGGACTTGGCAGATCAGTTTAATTTTTTTTGTTAGATACTAATTTTGAATTAGTTTCTAGTATATTTATGAAATCATCAGCAATTTTGTCCCAGGAAAAATTTTCCTTCACAAAACTATAACCTCTCTCACCCATTTCCCTCATTTTTGCCTTATTATCGAACAACATTGAAATTTTATTTATCCAATCATCAGAATCATTTTTTTTAATTAAAAAACATGTTTCGCCATCTTTACACGATTCAGATATTCCTCCAACATTAGTAGCTAGAATAGGTTTTTTCATTAAACCAGCTTCCAATAATGTGTGTGGTGACATATCTGTGCCGCTTATTAGTGCATAAATGTCAATTTCCGAAAAAAATTGTCTAACTTCATCTGGATATTTTAAATGACCCAACCAATGAAAGTTATCAAATTTTTCCAGTACAGGAAGAATCTTATCACGATATGATCCATCGCCTACCCAGTAAAAATTAATGTCCGGTAATTTTTCTAATACTTTTGGTAAGATGAGCATCTCCTTGGCTTTTTCCCAGATTTCTGCACCTTGTAATAAACCAACACAGGGATGTTTTAATTCCAACCCTTTTTGAGGAAACCAATCAGATTCATCTATCCCTTGATATAATACATTTACCGCTTTATCTGGACAGTTCTTAGATACAATTTTTTCCAGATACTTACAAATTGGTAAAATTAAAAAAGATTCTCTAAAACATTTATCCGCAATTTTCTGTTTTGCAAGTGATTCAAGTTTATTTGTAACAGATTTATCCAAAGATTGTTTTTTCCAATTGACATTACTCCAATAATGTGGTAGAAGATTTTCTCCACGTGCAAAAATGATTAGCGGAATTTTATATTTTAAAATTAGTGAACTAAAATGACCTACTCTCTCTGTAAAAACAATGTCCGGTTTGAATTCATTAATAATACTTTCTAATTTTTGTGGTTTTGCCATCCAACGCAGATATTTCTTATTTAGTTTTGAATTTCCATAAATGTCAAGATCATTAATGATTTTACAAGTAATACCTTTTTTTCTAAGAGCATCTGCAAATTGTGAAATAATAAAATGCCTTCTAAAATCGCCTGTTTTAGCAGCCGTTTCAGAAATTGCAAATAATAATTTAATCTTCAATTGACGCATCTGCAATTTTCTGATATTAAAATATCTCCAATCATTTGTTCAATAAATAAAACATCTTAATTGAAAACATTGTAAATTATGAGGAAGATACAATTGAATTTTGAAGTATTTGCTTTGATTTCTTCTTACCTTCGTTAAAAAGTAAATCAATTATGGACATTCTAGGAATAAATTCTTCATGGATTTGTTTATAAATCGGATGTTTCAATTCTTGAAATTCAATAGTAATGTTGGATTTTTCAAAATCCTCATTTTTTAAATGTGATCTAGCCCATGTTGCACCAGTAATATAGTGATCAGCATTAACTATTTTACAAATATTTAGAACTCTCTCAGAAGTATTTTGTGGTATTTTAAGATCTGAAGAAAAAATAATCTTTGATTTTATTTCTAGTTCACTCATTATCAACTTAATTATTTCATAATTCAAGTCAACTAAAAATTCAAATTTTTTTTCAAATATTGTTTCTATAATATTTCTATACTCTTCAAAATATGGGGCATTTGCGTAACTGAATAATATGGACTTTTTATGTTTGTTAGCCCATTTTTTAGAATTATCAATTCTTACATCATTTAACTTTGAATCTAAATGGGCATGAACTGGGACACTTAAGAGGGCAGTTCCATTTGCTGTACGAATTCTATTTCTATTTTGCCAACTTTTTTTTTCGTATTGAACGTCGTCTAACAATACAAATAATTTAGAATTCATCATTTTCTTAAAAAATCCTAACCACGGAAGATATTCTGGTTGATGAATTGCTGCAACTGTCATTTACTTTCTTCTTGATTCAAATGTTTATTTAATTTTAAAGTAAGCTAATCTTTCACCCGTAAGGAGTAAATATGATTTCAAGTATGTAATATTATGAATAGTAAAGAAACTGTTTACTATATGTTAGGTACAATTGGCGATGTGACAAGAGATGAGGCAGTTAATGCCTTGAAAAATTATACAGATCTAAACGAATCAGAAATCAATCAAATTATTGATGAAATTATTGAATTTAACAAACAGTTTAAGAAAAAATTAACTAGCTAACTCTTCAACAATTTTTCTATATTTTGGGTGATCAATTGCTTGATATTCACCATCAAATATTTCAATAAATACTGAATCATCAATAGCAAGAAAAAGATGCGCAATATTTTTGTCCACATTTATGATTGAAGGTGCAGAAATTTTTTTTATTTGTTCCACACCATTATTTAGATTTTCTTCTGTAACTTCTATTTTTCCATGAAGAAGAATATGCGTAGATGAAAAATTATGAAAATGACCACCACGTGCAAATCCCTGTTTTGTTTCAACAATATTGAATTTTTTATCACCATATGAGAAAAAGAAAATTTTTCCTCGATTATCTTCTACTTGTTTTTCAAATTTTATATTCATAAATTTAAAGTAAATTTTTTCGTTTAATGTATGGATAAAGTGATATCCAATCAATATTTTTCAAATTTTCTTCTGTTCTTTTTCTGATTTTTCTTAAATTAAAAACAAAATAGTCCAAATGTGGTAAATGTCTTGGAACACAATCACAAAAATCAGTTGCAAGGTCTAAGTTTAAAAATAATTCTTTATAGAAATTTAATAAAAATTCAGTTGATAAATTACTAGTATCCATTGCACCATAAAATTCCTCTCTACGTTTTTTCCATGATAGTTGATGATCATAATTGAAAGGTTGCTTGTTTATATTAAAAATAACAATTGCGTTGTTTTCCATAATCTTGCCGATATTTTTTATAAAATCAAAATGTTCACAGTATTTATTCGGTTCGTTCTTTGGCCCAAACATTGGTATTGTATTATCGATAATTATTAAATCAAATTTTGGAAGGTTAAGGCCATTATTTATTTGGTTTATTGAGTCAATAATTTTAATTTCCGCGTTGGGTAAATTATTTTTTAAACTATCTTCCCAACTCTTATCAATTTCCCATACTTCTAATGTTCTAACTTTTTCTGCATAAGCCGTTACGTGAGCTGTACCGTCTCTTCCAAACATTTCCAATGCAGATAATTTGTTTAATTCAATTCCTTGGTTTTCTAAAAGATCAATCACATCATTTATTCTAGGTCTAAAAACCATTCCATCAATTTCCGCCTTTTTCATTTATATTGAAATGATGTATTCCCAATTAAAGTGATCATTTAATGAAATTACTTGTTACAGGTGGTGGAGGATATCTCGGTTCTATTTTTTGTAGAAAGATGTTAGCTAAAGGGCATAAGGTAAAAGTTTTAGATGCATTATGGTACGGAAAAGAATCACTGACGGAATTATCCGATAATTCTGATTTCGAATTGATACAGGAAGATATTCGAAATCTAGTCTCTACTGTGTCAGCAATTAAAGATATGGACGCAGTGGTCCATCTAGCCTCGATTGTTGGTATGCCAGCTTCAAACATTGATCCTATTAATAGTGAAGAAGTGAATTATTTAGCTACAAAAAACATTGCCGAACTATGTCAACTTCATGAAATTGAGACGTATGTTTTTGCCAGTACATGTTCTGTTTATGGAAGTCAACCGAACACTATGATTACAGAAAAATCTAAGGTTTCACCCATGGATTTCTATGCTACCCAAAAATACCTGTCAGAAAAATCTACACACTGGGTTAATAGAGCACCTTTGATATTTCGATTTGGAACATTATTTGGATATTCACCAAGAATGAGATTTGATTTGGTTATCAACCTATTTGCTGCTCAGGCAGTAAAAGAAGGTAAAATCACAGTTTTTGGCGGCAGTCAAAATAGGCCTTTCTTACATGTAGATGATGCAGCTGAATCTATTGTTTTTGGACTTGAAAAAAATTTAACTGGAACCTATAATGTTATTTCAGAAAATTTTACATTACTTCAGGCAGCTGAAAGAGTTAGTAAAATCACAGGATGTGAAATACAGGTTAAACCTGAGGTTGAAGATGAAAGAAACTATAAAGTTTCGGCAAACAAATTAAGTTCTACGGGGTTTAAACCATCCAAGAAATTAGAAGATGGTATCAAAGAAATAATTGATGCATTATCTGATGGAAAAATTAATGATTTTAAAGATAAAAAATATAGTAATTATGAAATTATTTTCACTAAACATGAAACAGAAGAAATCATGAAAAAAAGATTATTTTCGTAATTATCTCTAATATTCTAATGTCTCAAAAAATCTATCAATAGATTCAGTTAGTAAATTCTTCTCTTCTACAGTCATGTTTGGGTAAATTGGTAATGTTAATACCTGTTCGGCAATTTTCTCCGTTACTGGTAATACACCTGCCTCAATATTAAATTTATTTTTGTAGAAATCAGTCAGATGTATTGGATAAAAATAAACTTTTGAAAATATACCATCTGCAAGAAGATGTGAATGTAATTTATCACGAATTATCTTATTGGGCAGTCTTATTGTATACATTTGATAAATATGATCATATTCTGAACTGTGTGTTGGAACTTGAATTTGTGGATGTTTAGATAATCTTCCAGAAAGAAAACTAGCATGTTTCTGTCTCATTTTTACAATCTTATCCAGTTTTTCAAGCTGTGTAATACCTAAACATGCAGTTATTGTAGACATTCTCCAATTATATCCAATTCCTTGATAATTTGCCTCATGAGGATTACTAAAATAATCAAATTTATCTATTCTACCATGTGACCTTATTTGTTTTATTTTTTCATAAATTTCTCTAGAATTTGTAGTAATTGCACCACCTTCACCAGTTGTTAAAACTTTGTTTCCCGTAAAACTAAAAATTGACGTATCAGCATTTGAACCAACTTTTGTCCCTTTTACAGAAGAGCCTAATGCCTCAGCAGCATCTTCAATTAAGACAAGTCCAGTATCTTCAATCTGTTTCTTAATTTCAAAAATCTTACAGGATAATCCACCACAATCCATGGGCATTATTGCTTTTGTTTTATCAGTTAGTTTTTTTTGAATTAATTGTGGATCAAGACCAAGATTTTCTTCTTCAATTTCCGCAAAATCTGGTTTTGCATTTACAAAGAGTACAGAATTAACAGTTGAAATAAAAGTAAATGATGGTACTATTATCTCATCATTTTTTCCCAATTCATACGCTAAAAGAGATGCATGTAATGCGGAAGTTCCTGAATTGAGTGCTAAACAATATTCACAACCAACATAGTTCTTT
>Ga0310345_10003217_pt1 | contig 15683 bp, 25 predicted proteins | sample HC15DNA20500_MG_FD_204667 | JGI IMG/M metagenome (GOLD analysis project Ga0310345, IMG submission 204667) | Marine microbial communities from station ALOHA, North Pacific Subtropical Gyre - HC15-DNA-20-500_MG | ecosystem: Environmental > Aquatic > Marine > Oceanic | place: Pacific Ocean: North... | reverse complement strand
GCCCCCCGCCCCCGCCCGGCCGGGCGGGGGCGGGGGGGGGCGGGGGGGCGGGGGGGGCGCGCCCCCCCCCCCCCCCCCCCCCCGGGGGTCGGTCCGCTATTCCGTGGCTCCCATTCCCCTTAGCCCTGTGAGCCACGGGCAGACCTCCGTGCCTCCGGCGGCGAAGTCGGGTGCTCTGAGGACATCGCCGCCCCGCTGTGCAATCGGAGATTGCTACGCTTCAGGCCGTCGATTTGAGCACCAGACGACTCCGTGTACGACCGCCGGGGCGTCGGTCGTAGTTGTGGCGTCCTATCTCTCTGGGAAATGGCGACGGCTGTGTGCTGGAAGAGAAAGGGAGGCCAGCACTACGCCTTTCTGATTGCCATTTCGACGAGAGGTTGGCAGCACACACACAGCCCCTTAACCGTACAGTCATGTCAAGTCGCTCCTAGTATTCTGGGGCCTACGGCCTACGAATACACGGAGGGACTGGACAAGCCTGTGCCGGGAGGGGCTGGCTTAGTGCCGAAAGCGAGGTACTAGTTGGCTTTTATAGGTTATTAGGGCCGTACGGGGCCTACCCAACTCAGTCCGTACCACATGAAAGGTTGTCATCATGGCAGCATCATCAGCGCCGAAGGGCGATCCGACCGAATCGACGGTTTCGATTCACGACGAAGAGGCCGTACTTCGGAACCTCTTCACTGCACTACATGGCTTGTTCGTCTCCTGCTCCGGCGGAGGGTCTGGCCTGCTTACCAGTATCAAGTCCAGCAACTTGCGGTTCAAGACCAGTCGGGCTATCAACGACGGCGTGGACAAGTCCATCAAGTCGTTGGTCATTCCGATGGAGTTGGCCGCAGGGCTGGATCCGTTGTTCGGTCTGGCTAAGGGCGATCCCCGTCGGCTAGTCCTTCGGGCTGGTTCCGGTCCCGGAGAGCCTCACGCCTATGCGGGGTCGGACATCATCTCCATCATGGTCATCTCCAGCAAGGTGATGGAGTCCCGCAACTGGGAGACAGGCGAGGTCACCAACATCCCTACCGACGACGAGTCGGTGGAGACAGTGGCTTGGATCTCCGAGTCGGACATCGAACTGCCGGTCGGTGGTGGTTGCGAGGGCGTACTCAACGCTCTTCAGGCCACCGTCAGCGAGGCCCGTCAGTTCGTCCACATCCTGCCCGAGTTGGGTCGAAGCGACGACTTCACCGACGACGAGTTGGAGCAGGTCAAGCGGGACCTAGGCCGCTAGGTTCCTGAGGGTGGGGGTCGGCGGGCACACAGCCCGTCGGCCCCTTTCCTTTTGCGTGTTGCAATCTCCCCTCGTTCCCGCCTGCCTGCGCCGCAAGCGTCGCAGCGGCGGGAGTCGGGGAGAGTGAAGCGACACCGACACCGACAAGGGAGAGGGTCCACCTCTGCCTACAGTGTTGGGTGTCGTAAGTTCTTTGGGTATTTTTGTATCTTATAAGAGAAGAATGAGAGGGTATATGAAGGTACTGTATCGGTTGGTAGTGAGGAAGATGTCATGGCTGTTCCATCTGGATGAGGTGGCATGACTACCAAGATGAAACTCAGGGCATGGTGGGTAAGGGTGTGTATTGATCGACGGTACACGCGACTAGTAGGACGGGATGGTTGGGCATGGTAACAGAGGCACAGCGGTGGCGTGCTAAGATAGCAGCGCAGGCTCGTCGGCATGATGTCACCCTTAATGCGTACCAGAAGTTGACGAACGAGCAGATCAACGAGCGACGTAAGGCGTTGGCTTCGTTGCAAGATCGTGACCGCAAGTCGGTCGTGAACAGAGTCAAGGCGGCTCTGATGAATACATTCTCCCGAAGGAGGGAGTCACATGACAGCGAAGGGTCAGGCCCGTGGGCCAAATCATTACATCGATCCTCCCGGCGGCACACACAGAAAGGAACCGACTGGCGTGCAGGTAAAGCGCAAGCGCAAGGCTGGTCAAAGTCGGGAACGTTTCGTTCACACAGCCAAAGAGATCGGTGACAACATTGGTGAGTGGTGTCACATGACTACTTACCCGTTCGTTCAGGGTATTGACATGCTTAAGTCTGCTGATTCGTTGGTGACGAGGTTGAATCTAACCGGTCGCAAGAACGGGATGACACTCATTGCAAGAGAACTCCGAAAGAACTTCGGGCCTTCATGCTTTGATGTGTGCAGGGTTGAAGCAACTACATGGCAGCAGCCTGACGGGTCCATCGAAGTGATGGTACGCTGGATGCCTATCGATGCGGTAGACGCAGCGTAAAGAAAGGATAGGTGGGAGTTGCCAGTCCCCCGATAGAGAGCGTTGGTGCACCTCGTTCTCGTCTAAAGGTCAGATGGACTTGACCAACTGGTACATGGGGTGAGTGGACATGGATCATAGTTTCCCCTCCGTTCGCTATGGATCTGAAGGGTTCGATTCCCTTCCACCCCACTACATAAGCAAACAACAAGGGGAATGAGATGCATCTGGAATACAGTGTTAGTCGTACGGGTGACAACAACGAGAGTATCCGTACGTCATTTGAGTTGAAGAATGCCAAGAGTGTCCGAGTCACAGTAGGAGAGGGTGCTGACTGCACTGTTATATACAGCGACTACAAGGACTCGTACGTCCTCAGCATGGGGTTCGATCTGACAGTCCGTATACCTAGAGCGTTGGCTACTGAGTTGGTTGCTAATCTGACTACTGAGTTGTTGGCTACTGAGGTAGCAGCAAGCACATCAACTGATGACTGAGCCAGTGTCACAGCCTGCTCCTAAGATGGTACCTATCTGCTCCACTCACATATGGGGGGGTACACATGACAACGAGCGTGTGATCTGTATCAACTGCGAGTGTTCACCGTTGAGTTGGGAGGCGAAGGAGCCGTGCCAGTATGGGTGATCAAGATACCTTGTGGGGTTTCGATCCTGATGGGGAGGGAGGGAAGGTAGGTCGGCTACACCCTGAGACTAGCCAGTTGGCAGCGAAGAAGGTGAAGTCAGGTAGTCAGAAGGCTCAGATCCTAGCGTTGTTACGCATGTCGTATCCGCATGGGCACACGGGGTATGGGTTGAGTGAAGAGGTATTCAATGGGGCTGGTCGGTCGATCAGTCCTAACCAAACTTGTACCCGCTTGCAAGAACTGCGTGAAGAGGGGTTGGTTGAACGGATACCGGATCCTATTACTGGTGAGCCAATGGAGGAGGCTACGACACCGGGTAATACTGGTCACTTACATAGACTCACGGAGAAGGGAATGAATGTGGCTTCAGCAATGACTGAGATGACACGCTGGCGTAAGGGTTTCCCATCAAGTAACTATCCATAATGCCGACGGTACCAGTGAGGAAGCGTAAGCGGATACATAAGACTAAAGCGTTGAAGATACCGATCATTGATAACACCACGGTGCACGACACTGTGACATTAGAAGAGTTCAAACGATTAAGGGGTGATGATGGCACTAGTGACAAGTGATAAGACAATAACAGTTATTATCTTGGAACATGAGGGAGAGGTTGAAGCATTGACCAACCTCCTTACTAGGCTGCCACGCTTACATAATGTAAGTGGAGCCAAGTTCAGCGCAGACTATCCCGAGTTAGATGAGTTGACTAATGCGTTGGTAGGTGCAGCATGAGTGATGCAGGTACATGCCCTAGGTGTGGTGAGCATTCGATGATGACACCGATAGAGATCAATGCATTGAGTCGTACTACCCGTGAGGCTAGCGACACACCAAGGTGGGTGTGTTCTCCTTGTGGTACAGACGAGGGGTTTGAAGATGCGTTCCTTACTGGTGCTACAGAGCAGACTAGTTGGCCGCTAGTGCAGCGCACCTTTCACTACATGATTCAAGACATGCAAGTACGGACAGCCCGACTAATGAATGAGGTAGAGAATGAAGCGTAACAAAGAACTATTCTTTGAGATTGCAGACATCATGGACTTTGAACCACACAAATATAATCAGGGTACATGGGGTGTGTTCACACCTGATGCAGATCAAGAGATGGCATTCCAAAAGAAGTACCATATGTACCCGAAGAGTGGGTACCTAACACCGGGTTCTGATGATGATGGTAGGTGGGAGGAACTGGAGTGTGGTACCGCCATGTGTGTGGCAGGTTGGGCTTGCCAACTGAAGGGGTACTACCCATCAGTAGAGATAGTGAAGGTTGAAGAGAACGGTGTGTTCATCGAACGTCCCAAGTTTGATTGGAATCAGGTCACCAAGTTGAAGCGGTGGAGTAACCGTCATCGCAGCAGGCACACCACTAGGGATGTGGCTGAGACAGCAGCGGGGCTACTAGGTATCACTGAAGATGAGGCTGACATCCTGTTTAATGGTGACCAAGAGTGGACAGGTGATGACATCCGTGCCTTTGGTAAGGGCGAAACAATAACAACAACTATTTAAGCGAGAGGAAACGCAATGAGTCAAGCAAATCAGATGGTATGTTGGGGCAACCTGACTAGAGATCCAGAACTGAGGTACTTTGAGAACGGGAGCGCCGTGTGTAACACCGGCATGGCGATCAACAAGACATGGACAGACCCACAAGGTAAGAAGCAGGAGAGCACGGAGTTCTTCGACCTGTCTGTGTGGGGGAAGATGGGCGAGAACGTGGCTGAGTCTTTCAGTCGTGGTGATCGTGTCATGGTGGTGGGTAGCCTTAAGATCCGCCGTGTTGAAGGTGATGACGGTAGCAAGAAGCAGTTCCCTGAGATCAACGTCGAAGAGATTGGTCCGACATTGAGGTGGGCTACCACTACTCAGTCTAAGAACCCGAAGGGTCAGGCCAATGGTTCAAGCAACACTAACCCGGAGCCTGACTTCTAAACATATGGGTGTACCGGAGGGATTGAATCTTCAACGGTGGTGGGCTAAGGCTCAGTGTCTTGGGCGTGATGTTGAGACATTGAGTAAGCATGATTGTTGGGGTTGTCCGGTACAACGTGAGTGTATGTGGGTTGCGATCAAAGAGGATGACCGCTTGGCTGACCATGCCCTGTTCATCAGGGGTGGGTTGGCTGCATCTAAACGTGAAGAGTTATGGTGGTGGTCAGGCCGTGACAACATGAAGACATACATAGCATGCTTGATGGAAGCAGATCGGAGTGAGTTTGCCGCACAAAGACGAAGGAAAAATAAGACTCGTAAATAAGTTAGTTAATCAGTTCGCTAGTAGCATGAAGCATAAGCCCTTCATCAACGACATGGATAAGGCTAGGACGTTGGGGTTTATACATGCATTGCGAGATGTAATCACACAACATGGCAGTAAACCCATGCCTAAACGGTTGGACTATGCACCACCCATATGGGATGAGCCTACTGCTGAGAGTAAAGCGTTGAACAAGCGAGAGATAGAGAAGATAAAGAACCGACTAAAGAAAAGAGAGAGTAATGAGTTGGATGGACAGGATTAGTCACGCCGAGAAGGGTGTGCATCCCATGCTTAACCAGCGTGATGAAGAAAGCAGGAACGCATTGGCTGTGATGGAACGAGCCGGTGCATTGTTTGATGTCATCTATCCCTCTGCCATGTGGGTTGGTAGCCAGCCTCCATTGGTTGAGACAGGCGTGAACGAGGGTGTCCCGCTATACAAGTGGGCAGTGAGAGCAGACAGCAACGTGCCATTGGGCCTGCATTCAGGTACCTATGCACAGACAGACAGTTATAAGTACGTCGGTGAGATGGCCGAACGTCTGTTCCCTAACAGCACGGAGTCATGCACTCTGTTCGGTAAGGGTGAGCGTATGGCGTTGGCTCAGAACATTGGTGATCCGATTGACTTAGGTGATGGTGATGTGCTGAAGCCTCAGGTGTTGTGGATCAGTTCATTCAATGGACAGTGGTCAACGTCTGTCTATCATCTGACTCATCGTTGGTTCTGCATGAACCAGTTGGCTGGTAACAGGCCCATCTTCAGCGTGAAGCATACGAAGAACCATGACTTCACGTTTGAGCAGCGTAGTGGCATCTTGCAGGAGGCAATGGAGCATGCCCGTACTGTGGCTGCCATCGCACGAACACTGAAGGATCAGCCCTATGTGGATGCACAGTTTGATAGGCTGGTGAAGCAGATCGTACCGCTACCCAAGCCATACAATAATGACGGTGACATCCATGCTATTGCTGAACGTCAGATGAAGCAGAAGCGTGATGCTATGCAGGCAACGTGGCGTACTGAGTGCACCGAGTTCGGCAACGTGCACAAGATGATGAAGTCACCGTCGGAGCAGATAGATGTGTTCGATGGTAACAAGTGGCTGGCTTACAACGCAGTGCAAGGTGCGGAGCAGCACAACATCAACGCACGGTTCAACACTACTGATGAAGGCAGGCAGCGGTCGATGATCAAGATGATTAAGGGCACCACACCGTATGCTGTCAAGGCGTTGGACCTGTTGGTTGCTGCATGAGGACATACACTGAGCAGCAATGGAAGAAGGCACTACTGAATACACATGGTGGTACAGAGAAATACCCTTGGGAACTATGGTTGGATGGTAGACCTCACTTGATTGAGCGAGGCATTGATTACCTTTGTACCGACGCAACCTTCCGCAAGAATCTGTACCGCAAACAACGTAAGTACGGACCTATCCAATGCATAACGCATAAGGCTGGGTTCCTAATCAAACGGAAGGAACAGTATGACATTAGCATCAGCAGACCACCGACTATTCGTACATCGGATAGCCGAGGCATGGGCTGACGGTAGCGAGGCTCCTAGCCAGCCAGAAGGAACACTCTGGCGTGGCTCTTGGGCTGGGATGTGTGCCAGAAAGGTGGCATACATGACGTTGGGAGAAGAGCAGACTGATCCACCTTCGACGGCGGACTACTGGCGTATGGGGTTGGGTTCCGTAGTGCATGAGTTGTTGGAGCCTGCTATTCAGAAGTGGCTGGACAATGACAAGACTGTAACCGTTGAAGAAGAGATCAGTGTCAGTCTAGGTGAGCATGGTAACGGACACATTGACTTGGTACTGAACACTGCTGATGGTGTGAAGATTGTGTTGGAGTTGAAGACCATCAACGGGTTCGGTTACAAGATGTCAGTGGAGAAGGGTCAGGGACCACGCCATTCGCATGTGTTGCAGGGTTCCATGTATGCTCATGCTGTAGATGCAGACCTGCTTGTTATCGGATACCTAGCAATGGAGAACATTAGTCCCAACCGTGCTGCATCCTTGAACATTGATGACATCGGTCGGTTTGCTAGTGAGTGGCATTACCCTAAGGCTGAGTTCACACAGTGGGCTATAGAAGAAACGGAACGGTTGGAAGGTATCGCTGTTGCTGCTCATGCTGCGGGATCAGCAATGAATATTCCCCGTCGCTTCGCACACAGTGACCCGGACATTCCATTCCCTGCGGAGGTTACTGATCCTCGCAAGGGGACATGGACTTCTGGCACATCGTTTGGAAGGGCGTGGCAATGCGGGTATTGTGACTATCAGACACGTTGTATCTCAGAGATGGAGTAGGCATGGATGACCGTAATGGCCGTCTGTGTATCGACTGGATATGGGACAATGACAGCGAAGATGGTTGGGAACCAGTCGGTGCACTAAACTATTGGCAAACCTATGCGGTAGTGGAGGCGTTGAAGCCTTATGTATCTAGGTGTAAATCGAAGTTAGATTATTACGAGGCCAAGGGTGAGAAGAACCGTGGCACTGATGTGTTATCCGATGCGGCAGAGTGCGCCGACCATGCGTTGTCGCTCTTTACTAGCGTGTTGGATGGTATGAGGGACCGGTATAAACAAACAGAATATTGCTGAGGATATATGAAACCTATCAAACCGTTAGCCGAACTAGGTCGTACGCCTGAGCAGGGGCGTATCAGATTAGGTGTCAAGACAGAGCGTGCCATGAAGTCATTGGATACGTTCCGCTTCACATCACCAGACAAGGCAGCAATAGAACAGATTGCTTTTATCTATGGTGGGACAGTAAAGAGTTGGACACCACCACGCCAGAAGCAGCAGCAATGGGAGGTTATCACCACCACTAGCGAGATAAGGGTGTATCTACCTCCTCGCAGCATCGATGTCTGGTACGAAGAGTGGTCGGGGGGTGGCTGTCAACGTCGTTGCGATGGCGTGACTGCTGAGGTTCCATTGCAGACGCCAGATGGCATGGACATCGACACGGTTCCATGTCCTTGTGATGCTGAGAACTCAATGAAGTGCGCTCCTTATACCCGCCTCCGGGTAGTGCTACCTGAGGTCAGGTTCGGTGGGGTGTGGCGTCTTGAATCTAAAGGATGGAACGCAGCAAATGAAATGCCCGGAATGGCTGGCATGATGGAGCAGATGCAGGCTATAGGGTTGGCCGAATGCCACTTGATATTAGAGAAGCGCACCAAGGTATCGGGTGGTCAGACTAGACACTTCGTAGTTCCCCGCCTCACTATGGATGCCTCACCGCAGGAGATCATGGCGGGCGGAGGACAGGCTACGGCGTTGGAGTCACCCCCTCCCACTCCAACGTCCGTACCTGTTCTTCCTCCGGGTGTGCAAGAAGAGATAGATGACTTCGTTGTGCATGCAGTGATAGATGCTGAGGTAATAGAAGGCTGGGATATACCCCCTCCGGGTATTAAAGTAGTGAAGAACCCTGATCCCCCACCAAAGTTCTTGCCTGCACCGTGAGCATTAAGGTTGAGAGACAGACAGTTCACTTAGGTGCGGGGTTGACTCGTATCGGGTGGGTTGTTTGGGATGGTGACATCATGGTTGGATACGAGGCCGACTATCATGCTGCACACCTACGGGCGCATGATGTAAAGGAACAGAAGGAACACCGGGATGGGGTATGAGCAACATCTATGGCAAGGGGCCGAAGGGTAAGGCAACTCGTTTACATGCCTTGATTACTAGGGCATACGGTAAGTGCGTACGGTGTAGTAATACTCATGCATTACAGTGTGCACATATCATCAGTCGCAAGTATGCACATACCCGTACTGATTTAGACAATGCATTCTGTCTGTGTGCGTCATGTCATATGTATTTCACAGACAATCCAGTGGAGTTCGGTCAGTTCACCATCGACCAGATAGGTGATGAGAACTACACTGCGTTATTAAGGAAGAGACAGACAACCAGTAAGGTTGACTGGGACGTAGAGGCTAAGCGGTTGGAAGAGATCGCTAGGGAGAGGGGTTTAATGTGAGCGATGATTGGGTAGGGGAAGTACGAGGCCACGGGGAACCATTAGAAGCACCGTTCATGGCTAATCTATTCTTAGATAATGAGACTAGATTATGGCGGCTTGAACTACAGGGGCCAGCGGCCATGCTCCTATTCTTTCTCTTAGATAACACAGAGAACAGCATCATCCATAAACTATGGGATGAAGCCAAGTTTGATCGTCTAATCAAGTACGATCTTGGTGAACTAGATGAAGAGGAATGAACCTCATGGTCGCACCAAGGGGTACACAAAATGCTGGAACTGCAACGGTTATATAGGTAACGGTCTGTTAGAAGAGGACCACTATGATAATGAGTGCCCACTCTGTCGTGCTACAGGGTTGATACCTAGTCATCCACCAACAGGGCCGTCTGCCACAGCACACCCTTCTCAGGTACGTTGATCCATAGCGCCTGCTGTGGTGCTTCAAAGGCAAAGTTGCCAATCGCTGCGTACTCGTCGTAACCTTTAAGGCTACCGTTAAGTAAGAACCCTGATGACGGGGCCATTATCAACTGGTGGAAATGACCTAGCACCATGTAATCAAAGTCTACGTTGTTGCGTTTGCGTGCCACCATACGCATGAGTGGAGGCCAGATGCCACCGATGCCACCTCCACCCTTGGCCTGATCGCCATGAGTGAGCAGGTAGGTCGTGTCTTGTACCTCAACCATCAGGTCGGCGCCCTCTGCTACGTCGAAGGTAACCTTCTTATTATCTAGGAAGCGTTGCTCCAATGTCTTAGATAGAAACCAATCAAAGTTATCCTTGACTCTTAGTTTCATGCGTGGCTTGCGGGTACGCCGACCATGATTACCTACCACACATGGTATGTGGACGTACTCAAAGTGTTCGGCTAGAAGGTTGATACCTGCTGTGATCTGTTCGGTCCAGAAGATAACCGATGCAAGCATGGTGTCTTCGTTAGTTTCCGACAGTTCCTCATGGATGTCACCACTAAAGATGTCACCACCTAGAAACAGGACGCATCCTTCATAGTTGATACCAGTTATATAGTCCTTAGTAAGTAGGATTATCTTCTGGAAGTATGTCTCCAAGCGGGCTACGGCAATCTCCCTGTTGTATTCGTTGCGGTAACCTATCTCTTCCGGCCTCACTACCTCATCAAAGTGGGTGTCTGACAGTATCGTGCACACCACACCGCTTGATTTTTTAGGTGTCGTAGTCAGCCACTTAGGAGATTTATATGTGTGCCCCGCTAACTGTGTAAAAAGTTGGCTTCTCATCTCTGCTTGATCTAGGTCAGCCTCCAACTCCCTGACCTGAGCCTTCAATACTGACGCTTCAGTGCGTGCCTTACCCAACTGCCGGGACATGGCAGTCAACTCCTGTATTGCCTCACCTTCCTCGGCAAACTCTTGAAGGCTATCGCCGCTCACGACACAGGATCGTTTCTACTCTGCCTGCACTGGCCCCATCGAAGCCGGACAATCGCAGCCATGCTGCTGCTGTCTCCTTGCCGATGTTCCCTGTGTGTCTACCATCCCACACCTGATTGAATACATCATCAGGCAGGTCATCGATCCATGCCCTGCCATTCTTAGGACGGTCAGCGAAGTCCGCTAACGATATGTCAGAGGCCACTAGGTACCACTGGGTTCCACAATGCGGTCCATGTCATGTGATCTACCACCCCTGTTACGTTGAGTAGAGAGACACGCTGCAATCGTTTGACCGCAGCCTTGGTTTTCCAGCCGAAGATTCCATCAGCGGTACCACACCAGAAGTCTAGCGCGTTGAGCCGCTTCTGTATTACTTCTACTTCAGGACCGCGTGATCCTCTACGCAACGGGGACGTACCTACCTTGCGTCCTATCTCTGCGTGCCATGCTATGAGCGCAGCCCAGTCCATCACTGGTTCACTTACCGTAGTACCGTCATCGTTGCTGTCGATATCATCAAACGACCTGTTCGCAAACCAACCGCTACCATCACGGGGCTGGAAGTGCCACCACTCGCCCTTCACAGTTGGCTTGATCCCATAGTCAGCAGCCACCCGTGTCACATCAGGCTTAGAGGGACCACTCTTACCTACGATGCCGAGATCAACAGCGTATGAGTAACCGTCCGGCTGCTCCATATGGAATGAACCACGGAAGTAACCATCGGGTCGCTTCCAATCAGGGTTAGCGGCGAGGTTCCCTCTACCTGCACGGTACTTGTCGTACAACCGCTTCTGTTCTGCGTATGACCGGCACCCTGAGGTGATCTCTATCCCACCAGCCACCCGTGTATCAGAGAACAGGGCCTCCAACCGCTTCATAAAGCGAGGGTGGATTAGCGACAGGTCTACTCGCTTGCTGCTAACCCTAATGGACTTCGGCATCGACCTGCTCCCTCGTCGGAAGTGGTTCTGGTTCATCATACTCTACTATCAAATGACCATGACCATCAGCCACCATGCAGTCAGGGCCTTTCATGTGGGGGTCGTGTCGTTCACCGATCACCATCCACATGCAGTTAGTACCCTCGTCCCCTGTGATAGTGAGTGTGCTGCCCTCAAACTCCCACTCCACCACCTTGCCGGACGCTGACACCATGCTCCAAGGCGCACAGTTCAGCGCCTCCCATGTACCCGGAGTCATATCAAACTCCGTATCCATGTCGATCACCATCGGTGCCGCCCCTAACTTTGCAGTACCACGATAGATCAGGTCAGCCTGCGGTCCTTCAATAAAGGAATGTCTAAGCCGCTTGCCCTGCACAGTTGGGTGTTCGATATCGAAGGTGCCCGACGACTTACTAAGTACGCCGACAACATTCAGATTGTAGTTCTGAGCGACAGCACCGACCTGCACAATGCGATGCGGATCCCCATATATAGCCAACTGCTGCTCATACGTCGTTCCACTTGGGTTGTATACGGGGTTGTTATACCAATAATGGTTGAGTCCGTAATGTTGGATGTACCCCCGAACCGCATCGTCCCTACCCCAAAATGATACAGCCTCAAGAGAGGTGCTTGCCGGGTCGGTCCAATCCCATATGCCCATACTGACATATCCATAACCCGGCCTCGTCGGGTGGGCATCGTATTCTTTCATATACAAACTTTGTCGGTAGTCGTGAGTCTGTTGCTGTGACCCACCGTAAAGCCTGAAAGTGCTGTACCAACCATTCGTAGTATCCTCGTCGCCAAAGATCGCCATGCCAGCAGAATGGTTTTCAACCGCGATGGACTGCAACCTGACGTACGGGTGACTAATAGTGCCATGCCCGTAAGAACTCTCGTATGTTTCGGTACCGATTCTTACAAAGGCATTCTCCCCAGCCACCTTCGGGCTTGCAGTACCAAACCAATTAGTCCTACCGGATTTACCAACGGTCGTACTCTGCCTGCGGGGTGGGTCACCGTACCCGTACTGAGGGAAGTACCTAGTCATCTCTAGTATCAAGCCCTACAAGGCGTTGATCCTTCCCTATCTGCACTGTTATCAACGTGACAGTGAGGATACCGGCAGGCCACTTGTCTCGTCTGCCTTGGGTGGGTTCCTCAACAGTAGCGATTGCCCGCTGGTCGCTGGCTGTCCACTGGGTGAGGGCACCCTGTTCATAGGCGACACCAGATACATAGACGTTCTTGGTTTCATCACCCATGATAAACAACGCGAGGTCACGCTGTTCTAATAGATCCTTTATGTACGCATACTCCTCGTAGATGTCCTGATACACCTCACGGTTGTCGTACTCGGTGCGTTCAGTCAGGATGATAGGCAACTGGATGACTTCAGCAACGAACGGCATAGGTATGGCCCGTACTGTCCAGCGGTACAGCGTAGGTGTGGAGGTACCCGGCCCTACTAACGTCAGAGAGGGGACGATGAACTCTCCTTGTACCGGGTTGCGACCTGTACCACCCGCTGATATCGGTTCCGCAGAGGCTATCGACCTGACCCCCGGTGTTGCCTTACCGTCTTCTTGTGATGTGACTGTTGCTGTACCCCCAACGTCATCGGCAACTGTCATAGCCACTGACTCACCAGTCAGCAGGGGGTTGTGCCGCATATCTACTGATACAACTGACTTCAGTTCAGTGATGCCCCACCTGAAGCGTCCCTCATTGAGTACGCCTGAGGTCACATAAGTAGTTGTCCTCTCACGCCACGGCCCGTGATCTGCTGCTACAGCAGATGCGACAGAGAACGTTCGCAACTCATGCTGGACATCACCGATCGTTACAACCACTGTGGCTAGCCCACGGATAGACCCCTGCGCTAGCGCCATAAGATCAGATGCGTAGGCTGGCACCAACTGACCGGTGAACTCAGACAAACTAAGGCGACCCAGCCCGGTATGAGTCTCGTCCTTGTTGGACCATGAGAACCAGATGAACTCACCCTGTTCTTCCAAGTGGGTGACACCGCCAGCGATATTAATCCGTGGCCCGTACGTCAAGTAGCCTTCACCGGAAATCTGAGCAGTCCGAATACCCTTCGACGTACCAATGATTACCAACCCGCCGTACTCAACCAGTGTATTGACAGTCTCTCCGTCGGGTAACTCGGCTGCTATAACCGGCGCAGCAAGAGCCGATGTTGAGTCATTGATCCCAACGTAATAGATCCTGCCTCGGGTGCCCTTGTTGCCAGCAGCAAAGATGCCGACAGGGGTACCGATAACTTCTTTCCATTCATCTACCTGCGTAAAGTTTTCACCAGCAATATCGGCAGCCGTATTCGGAGCAGTAGGGGCAGCCAACGTACCGCTCAGATGAGTCAACCGTGCCCCCACAGCAGCGAGCAGATACCCATTGGCAACCCACACATCCTCAAAGCCCCCTGCCAACGTCCAGATACCAGTCGCATGAGCCGTCGCCCCCGTCACAGCGGAGACAGCATTAGCATCAGCAATAAATAGATTCGTCCCATCGCTGGCTATACCCTTGATTGTCGCAGGCGCAGCAAGTTGTACCGAACTGCCCCAGTAATCACCACCATCTTCCGATATATAGACCGTAGTGCTATACGCCATATAGGTGTACGCTGTGTCACCGTTGGCCTTCACCTGAGCCGTAGCCATAAACAAATTGTCGTAGTTGACATCAAGGACCGGTCCCGTCCAAGTGTCCCCTGTCGCCTTATGTAACTTGACCTCACCCTTAGTCCACGGATCTATACCCAAACTGGTGTGGTACTCACGGAGTGTGGACTCCATCATGTCAGCGTCCTGCTGACCAGCACCCAACTCCCAGTCGCTACGGGTCCGCTTCCACACACCGGCCTGATTCAATGACTGCTCACCCGGCTGGCCCTGCGTGTCGTACCCCTGCCGAATGGGGTCAATAGTGGCTCTGGCTAGGCGCGATAGATCAATGTTATATTTACGATTACCCAGCCGGATAGGGAGAGCGTCCCGTACCGTATCATGGAGAGCCATGACTAACGAACAGTCGTCGGGAACACAGACGAAACTGCGGCACCCGTCCGCACCCCATACTTCGACATCAGACGACGAGCCTCTTCACTTACCCGACGATCATATTGCGCCCGTAATACCATTGAGTACCTTGCGCGATCACCGGCTGCGACGGCTGCATCAGATCGACTATCCCCTTGACTATGAAGATCAAGACGAAGACTTTCTTCTCCTAGAATTAGAGTCGCTGCTGCTCCTAATGATGGGATATCTTGCAACTCAACCGGCATTCCTACAACACCTGACTCTCCATCCAGAATTGTGTCAGGGGCTAGAGTATCTGTTACAAATGGATGAGCATACGTCACCTGAGCAGTGACCGCCTTCTCAATCCCCTCCTGCCGTATCACCTCATAGTCACTCCCATACTGCTGCACCTTGATGTTGAACCTAATCAACCTATCCTCTCCGGTGCGGGCAGTACGGGTAGCAGATAGAACCTGAGTGAATCCTTTGAGAAACGGTGTCGTTACTGACTGCTGAGTGGTAGAGAACGTAACCTCCACGTTGTCTACTGCGTACAGATTGTTGGGCATAGCACGGATGGAGTCACGCACTGCCTCTAGTATCTGATGCTCAGTGAATCGTGGCTCAACCTCAATGATAGCAGTAACAGCCGGTGCAGTCGCAGTGGTAGAACCCCAAGCATATGCGGTGCTGCCATCGACAGCCCTCATAACGTCAACGGTTTGTCCATTGCGTGACCGGACATACATAGTCTCAGGTGAGTTGGTACCGTCACCGATAGAGATGTAAGACCCAGCCCGGATACCATCAGTCTGATGCTTAAGTTCAATAGAGGTAGCATCAGCCGTGATGGCCTTAGGATCTTCCCAGCCACCCGGCTGCAAATCTGGTTCGATAAACGTATTAAAGTTATTCAATTCGGTGCGTGTATTGCTATTAAGCAATCGTTTAGTACGCACCACAATGTCGTTGACAGTCGCCATCGCCCAATCCTAGTGGGTAGTGAGGGACGGGGCTAGGCCCCGCCCCCCACTAATCCGCTTCGGTGAAGGTCTAGTAAGTGGTGAGTGTGTTGAACTTCGCCATG
>Ga0310345_10003216_pt1 | contig 15684 bp, 2 predicted proteins | sample HC15DNA20500_MG_FD_204667 | JGI IMG/M metagenome (GOLD analysis project Ga0310345, IMG submission 204667) | Marine microbial communities from station ALOHA, North Pacific Subtropical Gyre - HC15-DNA-20-500_MG | ecosystem: Environmental > Aquatic > Marine > Oceanic | place: Pacific Ocean: North... | reverse complement strand
CTGCCAGAGCCTGCGTCGCGGCGAGAGCGACCACGCCCTGGCCGCCGGGGTGAACCTGATCCTGAGCCCGGAGAACAACATCGCCTGTTCCCGGTGGGGCATGCTGGCGCCGGACGGCCGGTGCAAGACCTTCGACGCCGACGCCGACGGCTACGTCCGCAGCGAGGGCTGCGGGGTCGTGGTGCTCAAGCGCCTCTCCGACGCCCAGCGCGACGGGGACCGGGTGCTGGCGGTGGTCCGCGGCTCGGCGGTCAACCAGGACGGCGCCAGCAGCGGGCAGACCGTGCCCAACGGTCCCGCCCAGCAGGAGCTGATGCGCAAGGCGCTGCAGACCGCGCGGCTGGCACCGGCGGACATCGACTACATCGAGGCCCACGGCACCGGCACCGCACTGGGCGATCCGATCGAGCTCGACGCGCTGGCCGCGGTGTACGGCGACCGCGGCGCTTCGGCACCGCTGGTGCTGGGTTCGGTGAAAACCAACCTGGGCCATCTCGAGTCGGCGGCCGGGGTGACGGGCTTCATCAAAACCGTGCTCAGCGTCCAGCACGCGCACATTCCCCAGCAGCTGCACTTCCACTCCCTGACCCCGCAGGCGGGGGAGGGGGCGTCGCGATTCCGGATCGCGTCGGAGCCGCTGGACTGGCCCGCGGTCGAGCGGCCCCGCCGGGCCGCGGTGTCGTCGTTCGGCGTCAGCGGCACCAACGCGCACATCCTCGTCGAGCAGGCACCCGAACCCACCACCACCGAGGCGCAACCGGAACCGCCGGTGAGCACGCTGGTGGTCACCGGCAAGTCACCGGCGCGCATCGCGTCGCTGGCGGGGCGCCTGGCCGACTGGCTGCAGTCTCCGGACGGACAGGCCGCGACTCTGGCCGACGTCGCCGACACGCTCAACCATCGCCGCGCGCAGCATCCCCGCTTCGCCACGGTCGCCGCCGCCGACCGCGGGCAGGCGATCGCCGGGCTGCGCGCTCTCGCCGGCGGCTACCCGGCGCCGGGTGTGGTCGGCCCCAACGATCCGTCCATCGGCTCGGGCACGGTCTTCCTGTACTCGGGCCAGGGCTCGCAGTGGGCCGGCATGGGCAAGCGTCTGCTGGTCGACGAGCCCGCGTTCGCCGCAGCCGTCGACGAGCTCGAGGGCGACTTCGTCGCCCAGGTGGGCTTCTCGCTGCGCGACGTGCTGACCTCGGGGGAGACGGTCGAGGGCATCGACCGTATCCAGCCCGTACTGGTCGGCGTGCAGCTGGCGCTCACCGCGCTGTGGCGCTCCTACGGAATCGAACCCGACGCGGTGATCGGGCACTCGATGGGCGAGGTGACCGCGGCCGTGGTCGGCGGCGCGCTGAGTTCGGCCGACGGGCTGAAGGTGATCGCCACCCGCTCACGGCTGATGAAGCGCCTGTCCGGGCAGGGCGCGATGGCGCTGCTGGAACTCGATGCGGACGCCGCCGAGCAGTTGATCGCCGGATATCCCGGCCTCACCGTCGCCGTCTACGCCTCGCCGAACCAGACCGTCATCGCCGGCCCCCCGGATCAGGTGGACGCCGCGATCGCGGTGGTCGACGCCCAGGACAGGCTGGCCCGCCGGGTCGACGTGGACGTGGCGTCACACCACCCCATCATCGATCCGATCCTCGGCGACCTCCGCGACGCACTCTCCGGTCTGTCCCCGCGCGAGCCGAGCATCCCCGTCATCGTCACCACCGACGGCCGACCCACCGACGGCACCTGCGTGTTCGACGCCGAACACTGGGTGGCCAACCTGCGCAACCCGGTCCGCTTCGCCCGCGCGGTGGCCACCGCGGGCGCAGAGAAGTCGTTGTTCGTCGAGGTGAGCCCGCATCCGCTGCTCGCACATGCGATCAAGGACACCCTGCCCGAGGCGGGGCACCGCAGCATCGCGACGCTGCAGCGCGACGCCAACGACACCGTGACGTTCCGCACCCACCTCAACGCCGCGCACACCGCGCGGCCGCCCAGGCAACCGCAGCGCGGCGGCCCGCGGGTGCGGCTGCCGTTGACGCCGTGGCAGCACGCGCACCACTGGATCCACACCGCGAAGCCCGCCGACCAGCAGCGCCGCAGCGACCGGGACGTCGCCGCGCTGGCCGAGGGGGAGAAGCACGACTGGTTCCATCAGTTGAGTTGGCCGGTCAGCGATCTCGCCGCGGGCCGTGCCGACGGGCCGTGGCTCGTGGTGGCCGATGCCGCCGAGGCGCTGGCGGAGCTGCTCGGCCAGGGGTCGCGCGCGCTCCCGCTGACCGCGCTGGACGCCGGTGCTGACGACTCGGCGCTGCGCGCCGCGCTCGAGGGCGCGGCTCACGTGGTCTATGCGCCGGCCACTCCGGCGGGCCGTTTCGATGCCGCGGGCGCCTATCAGGTGTTCGGCCAGCTGCGCCGCCTGGTCGTCGCGCTGGCCGGCATGTCCGGCGTACCCCGGCTGTATGTGGCCACCCGCAACGCCCAGCCCGTCGCCGAGACCGACCGCGCCAATCCGGCGCACGCGGCGCTGTGGGGACAGGGCCGCACGCTGGCGCTCGAGCATCCCGAGTTCTGGGGCGGGCTCATCGACGTCGACGAGACGCTGCCCGCGGAACTGCTTGCGGCCTATCTGCTTTCCGAAGCCGCCCACACCGGGGGCGACGACCAGGCCGTCTACCGCGCCGGTGAGCGGCGGGTGCCGCGACTCGAGCCGCGGCCGTTGCCCGCGGTGCCCCTGACCCGGTTGGAGCGCGACACCAGCCACCTGGTGATCGGTGCGACCGGCAACGTGGGCCCGTATCTGATCCGCCAGCTGGCCGAGATGGGTGCCGCCACCGTGGTGGCGGTGTCGCGGCGCGGCGGGGGCGCGCTCACCGAGCTCGCCGACGAACTCGCGTCGCGCGGAACGACGTTGGTCGAGGTGGCCGCCGATGCCGCCGACGAGGCGTCAATGGCGACCGTGTTCGACCGCTTCGGCGCCGATCTGCCGCCGCTGGAAGGCATCTACCTGGCGTCGCTGGCGGGCGGCGAGGCGTTGCTGAGCGAGATGACCGACGACGACGTCACGCCGATGTTCCGCGCGAAGGTCGACTCGGCAGCGGTGCTGCACAAACTGTCGCTGACCACGCCGGTGCGTCGGTTCGTGCTGTTCTCGTCGATCACCGGCCTGCTGGGCTCTCGCGCGGTGGCGCATTACACCGCGGCCAATGCGTTCGCCGATGCGTTCGCCTACGCCCGCCGCACGCTGGGTCTGCCCGCCACGGTCGTGGACTGGGGGCTGTGGAAGTCGTGGGCGGATGCGCAGCCGCAGATGAAGGCGGCGGGTCTGGAGCCCATGCCGAACGACGTGGCGATCCGGATGCTGCCGGCGGTGTTGAGCCCGGATGCACCCGCGCAGGCCGTGGTGGCCGGCGCCGACTGGACGCGGCTGGCCGACGCCTACCGGATGCGTGCGGCGGTGAAGGTGCTCGACCATCTGCTGGCCGCTCCCGGTGATGGGGTGAATCTGGATTCCGTGCCCGCCCCGGCGTGGGGAACGGTGCTGGGCGAGAAGGTCGACGGCACCGGCCACGACCACGTGTGGCGGGCGCGCCTGCTGCCCGACGAGCGGCCCTACCCGGTCGCGCACCGGGTGCGCGGCGTCGAGGTCGTCCCCGTTTCGGTTCTGCTGCAGACCCTTTCGTCAGCTGCCGAGCAGTTGGACGGCTCCGCCGTCGGTGACGTGCGGTTCGAGTACCCGATCATCGCTGACCAGCCCAAGGTCATCCACGTGGTGGCCGACGGCGCGACCCTGACCGTGTGGTCGAGCGCCGGCCCGGACACCGCCGAGCAGCGCTGGACCCGCCATGCCGGCGCCGTGCTCACCGAAGCGGCGACCGCCGCCCCGCAGGGCGATCAGAGCCCGCTCGACCGACAGCTGTTCGACGCCGCCGCCATCGCCGAGATGCAGCGGGCGTGGGGCGTGGAGGGCCAGCCGTTCGCCTGGACGGTGACCGGGTGCGCCGCCACGGTGGACGGTGCGCGGGCCGAGGTGCAGCTGCCCGAGGACACCGAGTCGCCGGCGGCGGCGCTGGTGGACGCCGCGGTGCACGTCGCACGGCTGGCCGATGCCGACAACCCGGCGCTGCTGTTGCCTGCGGGGGCGGAGAGCCTCGCGGTGGCCGCCGCGCCAGGCGTCCACGGCGTGGTCGAGGTGTACCGGCGCAGCCGGGAGGACGGGGCCGGCCTGCTGGTCGACGTCCGCATCACCGGCACCGACGGCGCCACCTGGGTCGACATGCGCGGGTTGAACTACGCCCCGGTGGAGTCGGCCCCGGCCCCCGTGACCGACGAGACCGACTCGGCCGCGGCCGAATTCATCGACTGGTCGACCATGACCGCCGCACAGACCGTGGCCGAGCTGCAGGTCCGGCTGCGGGCGGTGCTGGCCCGCGAACTGGGCATGCCGGAGGATGCGGTCGACGTCGACCAGCCCTTCCCCGAGTTGGGCCTGGATTCGATGATGGCGATGAACCTGCTGCGCGATGCCAAACAGCTGGTTCGGATCGACCTGTCGGCGACCATGCTCTGGAACAACCCGTCCATCTCGAAGCTGTCGGCGTTCGTCGCCGAGCTCCTGGCGCCGATGCAGCAGGCCGCGCCCGAGCCCGAGGCCGACGACTCGGAGGAGGGCGCCGAGGAGTTCAGCGTCCTCGACGAGCTCTTCGACAGCATCGAATCTTCTTCCGTGGAATCGGCGAATGCCGGTAGTGAGGGCGCAATCTGATGAAGACGACCTTCGACAGGATCTCGGCGATGTCGGCCGAGCAGCGCGACAAGCTGGCCGAACAGTTCGAGAAGGCCTCCCGCGTCGCCGGCGCCGAACCGATCGCCGTGGTCGGTATCGGCTGCCGTTTTCCCGGGGGAGTGAGCGGGCCGGACAGCTACTGGGATTTCCTGGAGAAGGGCACCGACGCGATCCGCGAGGTTCCCGCCGACCGTTGGGACGCCGAGGCGTTCTACGATCCCGATCCGATGGCACCGGGCCGGATGCCCACCAAGTGGGGCGCCTACCTGGAGGACATCTCCGGCTTCGACGCCGAGTTCTTCGGTATCACGCCGCGTGAGGCCGCGGCGATGGATCCCCAGCAGCGGGTGCTGCTCGAGGTGGCCTACGAGGCGCTGGAGAACGCCGGGCTGGCACCCGACGCGGTCGGCGAAGTCCGGGGCGCGGTGATGATGGGCGTGTACTACAACGAGTACCAGAGCGCGTCGGCCGGCAACCCCGACACCATCGACGCGTACTCGGCCACCGGCAACGCCCACAGCGTCACGGTCGGCCGGATCGCCTACCTGCTGGGCCTCAAGGGTCCGGCCGTCGCGGTCGACACCGCATGCTCGTCGTCGCTGGTCTCCATCCACCTGGCCTGCCAGAGCCTGCGGATGCGGGAGAGCGACCTCGCCCTGGCCGGCGGCGTGAGCTTGTCCCTGCGCCCGGAAACCCAACTCGCACTGGCCAAGTGGGGGATGCTCTCACCCAACGGCAAGTGTTTCGCGTTCGACTCCCGCGCCGACGGGTTCGTCCGCGGCGAGGGCGCCGGCGTCGTCGTCCTCAAACGCCTGACCGACGCCGTGCGCGACGGTGACCGGGTACTGGGCGTCGTCCGCGGCTCGGCAGTGAACCAGGACGGCCGTTCCAACGGCCTGACCGCCCCCAACGCCCCGTCGCAGCGGGACGTGATGACCCGCGCGCTGCGCTCGGCCGACGTCGCCGCCGGGACCGTGAGCTACGTCGAAACCCACGGCACCGGAACGGGTCTGGGTGACCCGATCGAGTTCGACGCGCTGGCCGCCGTCTACGGCAAGGGCGAGACTCCCTGCGCTCTCGGCGCGGTCAAGACCAACATGGGTCACCTCGAAGCCGCGGCCGGCATCGCCGGGTTCATCAAGACCGTCCTGACCCTGCAGCACGGCACGATCGCGCCGAACCGCAACTTCGAGAAGTGGAATCCGAGCATCGACGCGTCGGGCACCCGGCTGTTCGTGCCCACGCAGGCCGGTCAGTGGCCGCAGACCGAGCACCCGCGCCGCGCGGCGGTGTCGTCGTTCGGCATGGGTGGCACCAATGCCCACATCGTGCTGGAGCAGGGCCCGGAAACAGTTCCTGCACAACAGGGTTCGGGGCCGAAGGTGACCACCCTGGTCGTGTCCGGCAAGACCCCGGCCCGCATCGCGGCCTCGGCCCGGGTGCTGGCGGACTGGCTCGACGGTGAGGGCGCCGACGTGCCACTGGGTGACGTCGCGTTCACCCTCAACCACCACCGCAGCCGCCACCACAGCATCGCCACGGTGTCCGCCCGCGACCACGCCGAGGCCGTCGCCGGGCTGCGTGCCGTGGCGGCCGGCCAGCCCGGACCCGGCGTGGTCGGCGTCCACGACGCGAAACCCGGTGCGGGAACGGTGTTCCTGTACTCCGGCCAGGGCGCGCAGTGGGCCGGTATGGGCAAGGCGCTGCTGGCTGAGGAGCCGGCCTTCGCCACAGCCGTCGACGAGCTCGAGCCCGCGTTCCTCGACAAGGTCGGCTTCTCGCTGCGCCAGACGCTGGAAGCCGGCGAGCCCGTCGTCGGCATCGACCGCATCCAGCCCGTGCTGGTGGGGATGCAGCTGGCGCTGACCGCGCTGTGGCGCTCGTACGGCGTCGAGCCTGATGCGGTGATCGGCCACTCGATGGGAGAGGCGACCGCGGCGGTGGTGGCCGGTGTGCTCACCCCGGCCGAGGGATTGGACGTCATCGCCACGCGGACGCGGCTGATGAAGCGGCTGTCCGGCCAGGGTGCGATGGCGCTGCTGGAACTCGACGCCGCCGCGACGGAGAAGCTCATCGCCGACCGTCCCGAGGTGACCATCGCGGTCTACGCGTCGCCGAAGCAGTCGGTGATCGCGGGCCCGCCGGCACAGGTCGACGAACTCATCGCCCTCGTCGACGCGCAGGGCAAGCTCGCCCGTCGTGTCGAGGTGGACGTCGCGTCGCACCATCCGACGATCGACCCGGTGCTGCCGGAGCTGCGGGAGGCGCTGGCCTATCTGCGCCCGGCCGCGCCGAAGATCCCGCTGGTCTCGACCGTGGCCTACGCCGGTTCGGAACCGCTGTACAGCGCGGACTACTGGGCGGCCAACCTGCGCAATCCGGTGCGTTTCAGCCAGGCGGTGCACGAGGCCGGCGCCGATCACGCCAATTTCATCGAGATCAGCCCCCATCCGCTGCTGACGCACGCGATCAGCGACACCCTCGCCGCGCAGCCCACCAGCCGCAGCTTCCACGTGGGCGCGACGGTCAACCGCGACCATCCGGAGACCGTGGCGTTCCACGCTCAGCTCGCGGCGGTCCGGCCGCCCGCGGTGAAGCTGCCCGACGGCGCCGCCGGCGCACACCTGGCCGACGTGCCGCCCACCGCGTGGCAGCACGAGCCCTACTGGATGGCCGACCGTTCGACCGGGCGCGAGTTCTACGGTGCGCATCCGCTGCTCGGGATGCATGTGGAGCTTCCGTCGGGCAACGGACACGTCTGGCAGTCCGACGTCGGCCTGGATCCGCATCCGTGGCTGGGGGACCACCTGGTCCACGGGCTGCCGGTGATGCCGGGCGCCGGCTTCGCCGAGATCGTGCTCGCCGCCGGCTGCGAGGCGCTGGGCCGTCCCGCCGACGCCGTCGAGGCCGAGGTGGCGGTCGAGCAGATGCTGCCGCTGGACCAGCACACGAAGCTGACCACTCAGCTGAGCACTGCCGAGGACGGGTCGCTGCGCGTCGAGGTGCACTCGCGCTCGGATGCCGGCACCTGGACCCGCCACGCGGTCGGCACCGTGCGCGCGGCCGAACCGGCCACCCCGGCCCGCCTCGGCGCCGGCCCGCAGGGCAGCGTGATCTCGCCGGCCGATTTCTACACCGCGGTGCGCCGCACCGGCGCGCACCATGCCCAGGCGTTCGCCGCGCTGACCCGCATCGTGCGGGCGACCGATTCGGCCGACACCGAGATCGTGCTGCCCGACGAGGCGACGCCGCACCGCGGCATGATCCTGCATCCGGTGATGCTCGACGCCGCGCTGCAGGGTCTGGCGGCCGCGATGAGTGACGCCACGCTGGCCGAGGCCACCGATGTGACGTTCCTGCCGGTCGGGTTCGAGTCGATCCGGGTGTTCGGCGAGGTGGGTCGGCGCGCCAAGTGCCGTGCCGAGCTGCTCGGTGTCCGGGAGGACAGCGGGGACGCGCAGGGCCGGGTCACGCTCACCGACGAGACGGGCGCGGTGCTCGCCCGTGTGGACGGCGTTCAACTCAAGCGCATCCAGCGGCGCACCGTCCCGTTGCCGTTGTCGCAGAAGATCTTCGACACGCGCTGGGCGGAGTCGTCGGCGCCGGCGGCGGGGTCGCCCACCGGCAGCTGGCTGGTGCTGGCCGACGGTGCGGCGGCCCTGGCCACCGCCACCGACTTCGCCGACCGCTTCGGCGGGCCGCAGCGGAAGGTGGTCACCGCCGATCTGGCCGACGACGCCGCGGTGCGGGACGGATTCGAGGCCGCAACGTCGGCGGCGGACCTGCCGCCTGCCGGGGTCGTCGTGGTCATGGACCATCGCGCCTTCGACGGCACCGATGCCGAGGGCGCGCTGGCCCGCACCCGCGACGTGCTCTGGCGGATCGCCGGCACGGTGCGCACGCTGGTGGGCAGCTGGCACGGCAAGCCGCCCCGGGTGTGGCTGGTCAGCCGCGGCGGCCTGGTGGTCACCCCCGGCGACGCCGCCAACCCGGGCGTCAGCAGCATGAACGCGCTGGTGCGCGTCCTGGCCTACGAGCACCCGGACCTGCGGGTGACGCTGGTCGACACCGGCGCCGACACCGATGCGGTGACGCCGCTGATCACCGAGATCGACGCCGACGGCACCGACGACGTCGTCGCCTGGCGGGCCGGTAGCCGCTACGTCGAGCGTCTGTCCCGTGCCACGCTGCCGGCCGCGCCGGGCCGGCTGGTCGTTCGCGCCGACGGCTCCTACGTCGTCACCGGCGCGTTGGGCGGCGTCGGCATGGCCGTCGTGCGCTGGTTGGTCGACAACGGCGCCGGACGCCTGGTGCTCAACGGTCGCAGCGCGGCCTCGGCCGAGGTGCAGGCAACGCTCGACGAGCTGTCGGGGCGTGCCGAGATCGTCACGGTGCTCGGCGACATCACCGCGCCGGGCGTCGCCGAACGGCTCGTCGCCACCGCCGAGGAAACGGGTAAGCCGCTGCGCGGGGTGATCCACTCCGCGGCGGTGCTCGACGACGAGTTGGTCGTCGGGCTCACCCGGGAGAGCCTCGAGCGGATCTGGGCACCCAAGGCCGGCGGGGCGTGGCGGCTGCACGAGGTCACCGCCGACAAGGAGCTGGACTTCTGGGTCGGCTTCTCGTCGGTGGCCGCGCTGCTCGGCTCGCCCGGACAGGCGGCGTATGCGTGCGCGAACGCCTGGCTGGATGCCTTGGTGGCGTGGCGGCGGGCCGCCGGGCTGCCTGCCACCACGATCGACTGGGGCCAGTGGGCCGAGGTCGGCCTGGCCAGTTCGCTGCGGTTCTCGGTGCTGGACCCGATCACGCCGGACGAAGGCGTCGACGCGCTCGGCGGCGTGTTGGCCGCGGGCCTGACCCGCGTCGGGGTGGCCCGGCTCCGGCTGGACCGCGCCGCGGCGGCCTTCCCGGAGATCAACCAGATCGGGTTCTTCGCCGACCTGGTCGGGGAGCTGGACGTCGACGACGCCGACGAGGACTGGGCCGGACCGGAAGCGCTCAAGGAGATGGACGCCGCGGAGGTCAACCGCGTGGTGCTGGCGCGGCTGCGCCGCCGCATCTCGGCCATCATGGGCTACTCCGACGAGAGCGCGGTGGACATTGCGCGGCCGCTCACCGAGATCGGGCTCGACTCGCTGATGGCGGTGCGCATGCGCAACACCATCCGGGGCGACTTCGGTGTCGAGCCGCCGGTGGCCCTGCTGCTGCAGGGCGCCAATCTGGCCGACGTGGCGCTGGATCTGATCCGCCAGCTCGGACTCGAGGAGCAGGAGTCCGCCGAACGCCCCAACGCCCTGCGGGACCGGGCGCAGCAGCGCGCCGCAGCGCGTCAACGAGCCGCATCGCGGCGGAAAGTGGGACCACGATCGTGACCAGCAGTACCGGAGATTCGCGGACCGGGGACATCCCCGACAATGCCATCGCCGTCATCGGCATGGCGGGGCGGTTCCCTGGCGCGGACTCGGTGTCGGCGTTCTGGCGCAACCTGCGCGACGGGGTCGAATCGATCGTCGATCTGTCCGAGCAGGAGCTGCTGGCCTCGGGCGTGACCGAGCGGACGCTGGCCAACAACTCCTACGTGCGCCGGGCCGCGCTGATGGCCGGTATCGAGGCCTTCGACGCCGAGTTCTTCGGCTTCACGCCCCACGCCGCCCGGACGCTGGACCCGCAGCATCGGCTGTTCCTGCAGTCGGTGTTCCACGCGCTCGAGGACGCCGGCTACGACCCGGCCGATCTCGAGGCGACCGTCGGGGTCTTCGGAACCAGCTCGACCAGCGGGTACCTGCTGCACAACCTGATGTCCAACTACGACCCGGCGATGGTCATCGGGCAGGGCGCCAGCTTCGACATGGTTGCCCTGTCGCTGTCCAACGACAAGGACCATCTCGCCACCCGGGTGGCCCACCAGTTCAACTTCCGCGGCCCGGCCCTGTCGGTGGCGACGGCGTGCTCGTCGTCGTTGGTCGCGGTGCACCTGGCGTGCCAGTCGATCCTCAACGGCGAATGTGACATCGCACTGGCCGGCGGCTCGTCGATCCGCATCCCGAACCGGGTGGGCTACTGGTACGAGCAGGGCTCGATGGTGTCCCCGACCGGACACTGCCGCCCGTTCGACGTGCGCTCCGACGGCACCATCTTCGGCAGCGGCGTCGGTGTGGTGGTCCTCAAGGCGCTCGAAGACGCCCTCGACGACGGCGACCACATCCACGCGGTGATCCGCGGTTCAGCACTGAACAACGACGGCGCCACCAAGATGACCTACGCCGCGCCCAACGCGCTCGGGCAGGCCGAGGTCATCGCCGAGGCGCACGCCATCGCCGGAGTCGACGCGTCGAGCATCACCTACGTCGAGACCCATGGCACCGGCACCCCGCTGGGCGATCCGATCGAGGTCGAGGGTCTGCGCCAGGCGTTCGACCTGGCCGAGGAGACCCGCAGCGCGCCCTGCTATCTCGGCTCGGTCAAGTCCAACATCGGCCACCTCGAGACGGCGGCGGGCATCGCCGGACTGATCAAGGCGATCCTGTGCCTGGAACATCGCGAGATCCCGGCCACGCTGCACTACAACAGCCCCAACCCCGAACTGCACATCGACCGCGGACCCTTCCGGGTGCGGGGCGCGAACGGGCCCTGGGAGGCCGACGGGATACGCCGCGCCGGGGTCAGCTCGTTCGGCGTCGGCGGCACCAACGCCCACATCGTGCTGGAAGAGGCGCCCACCCGCCCGGCACCGCCCGCAACGCCCGGCCCGCAGGTGTTGCTGCTGTCGGCGCGCAGCCAGGAGGCGCTGGCCCAGGCGCGTGCCGACCTGGCCACCGATCTGGCCGGCGAGGACACGGTCAGCCTGCCCGACGCGGCCTACACGCTCACCCGGCGGCGCCGGGAGCCGGTCCGGTTGGCCGCCGTGGTGCACGACCAGCAGAACGCGGCGGCGGTGCTGGCGGCGGCCGAGACCGACAACGTGTTCATCGGCGACGCGGTCGCCGACCTGGACGAGTCCGCCGACGCCGGGCAGCGGGTCGCGTTCCTGTTCCCCGGGCAGGGGGCCCAGCACATCGCGATGGCCCGCGGACTGCACGAGAGTGAACCGCTGTTCGCCCGGCACTTCGACGAGTGCGCCACGGCGTTCAGCGACGAGATGGGCTACGACCTGCGCGCCGAGATCTTCGACGGCGTCGGGCGCAACCTCGAGCACACCGACCGCGCCCAGCCCGCGCTGTTCACCGTCGAGTACGCGTTGGCCAAGCTGATCCAGTCCTACGGCGTGACACCGGCGATCATGGCCGGACACAGCATCGGCGAATATCCGGCGGCCACCCTGGCCGGGGTGTTCGACCTCGACACCGCGGTCAAGGTGGTCTCGATGCGTGCGCGGCTCATGCACGCCGCGCCCCGCGGCGTCATGGTGGCCGTGCCGCTCAGCGTCGACGCCGTCGCCGAACACCTGACCGGCGATGTCGACGTCGCCACGGTCAACGATCCGGGTAGCTGCGTCGTCGCCGGCAGCGAGGAGGCCATCCGCACCTTCCAAGCGGCGCTGGCCACGGCCGGAGTGGCCGCACGGCGCGTGCGCACCTCGCACGCCTTCCATTCCCGGCTGATGGACCAGGTGGTGGCCGAGTTCACCGCGTTCATGTCCCGGATGACGCTGCACGAACCGCAGATCCCGTTGCTGTCCAACATCACCGGCACCACGATGTCGGGGGCCGAGGCGACCAACCCGGCCACCTGGGCGCGCCAGATTCGGGCCACCGTCCGCTTCGCCGACGAGCTGGGAGTGCTCCTCGCTGAACCGAACCGCGTGCTCGTCGAGGTAGGACCGGGCGGCACGCTGACTTCGTCGGCGGGACGGCATCCCGCCTGGACCGACCGCCACCGCGCGGTTCGCCTCATGCGGCACCAGGCCCAGAACCGGGGCGACCACGACACCTTCCTGCTGGCACTGGGCCAGCTGTGGGCCGCCGGCGTGCCGGTGGACTGGGAACGCATCTGGAACCGCAACGCCACCGATCCGACCCAGCAGCGCAGCCTGGTGAGCCTGCCCGGCTATCCGTTCGCCAAGCAGCGGCACTGGGTCGAGCACAACCCGAAGGCGGCGTGGGGCTCGGCCGGCGCGACCGCCGGTCAGGGGGTCGCCGATCCGGTGACCGGTGCGGCCGGCGCCGTCACCGCGGGCGGCAAGTCCACGGTGGAGATGTCCCTGCAGGGCATCTGGTCGCAGTGCCTCGGGCTGCCCGACATCGACCCCAACGCCAACTTCTTCGAGCTGGGCGGCGACTCGCTGATCGCGATCAGCGTCGCGATGACCGCCGGACATCAGGGCCTGGACCTCACACCGCAGGACATCTACGAGAACCAGACGGTGGCTTCGCTGGCCCGGGTGCTCACGGCCCGGTTCGCCGAGGGCGGTCTGGCCCGCCAGACGCTCGACGACGTCGTCAACCCGCCGGTCCCGCCGAACGTGGCCTACTTCCTGGAACACGGCCTGCGCGACGCGGGCCGCTGGCGCATCCCGGTGGTGCTCGGGTTGCGCTCCGACGTCGGCGAGGCCGACGTCACCGCGGTGTTGACCGCGGTGACCGGCACCCACGATGCGCTGCGGGTGCACCTGGTCGAACGCGCCGGGACGTGGGAGCAGCACATCGCCGAACCCGGCGAGTTCACCGCGCTGGTGACCAAGCAGCTCCCGGCGGATGTCCCGGCGGGCAGCACCGGTGAGCGCGAGGCGGTTCAGGCGATCCTCGACGAGCAGATCGCCGAGCATCAGTTGCTCAGCGCGCCGCTGTCGGCGACGTTCATCCGGGGAGCCGGCGGGGGACCGTCGTATCTGGCGCTGAGCCTGCACGGCGTGGCGGGCGGCTCGGCCGACGACGGGGTGTCGCGCGACGTGCTGCTGACCGACATCTTCACCGCCTTCAACCAGCGCATGTCGGGCCAGGAGATCAGCCTGGCGCCGGTGGCGACGTCGTGGCGGGAATGGTCGCAGCGCTGCGCGACGCTCGCCACCCACCCCGCGGTGCTCGACAGCCGCGACTACTGGCTGGACACGGCCGGCAGAGCGACGCTGAGCGTGGCCGGCCCGGAGATCTCCGAGCGGCCCGCCGCCGAGGATCTGGTGCGGCTGTCCACGACGCTGCCCGCCGCCGAGACCGCCGAAGTCGACGACGCCCGCCGCCGGTTGCGGCTGCCGGTCGAGGAGCTGCTGCTCGGCGCCCTCGCACGCACCGTGGCCGACACCATCGGCGAAGGCACCGTGACCGTGGATCTGGGCGGCCGGGCCCGGTCGGTGCTCAAGCCCGACGTCGACCTGCAGCGCACGGTGGGCTGGTTCACCGCGGTGCACCCGATCGCGCTGTCGGCGTCGACGGCCGAGCACGTGAGTGCCGGCGAGCTGCTGGGCGGCGTGCGCGAGACGGTGCAGGCGGTGCCGCACTACGGCATCGGTTACGGCCTGCTGCGCTACCTCTACGCACCCACGGCGCGGGTGCTGGGCGCGGCGAGGCCCGCCGACATCCTGCTGTCCCATGTCGGCACGATCCCGGACGTTCCCGAGGGGCAACCCGACGACGCCCCGGTGCGGTTCGACTCCGACACCGCGATGCCGATCCGCGACACCCTGCCCGGGCTCGGACACGCGCTGGAACTGCGGGTCTACCGCAGCTCAGGGGCACTGCACCTGGATTGGTGGTACGACAGTCGGCGACTCGGCCCCACCGATGTGGAATCCTTTGCCAGGCAGTACTCGTCGGCACTCGTCGAGCTCACCCGCGAAGCGGTGGCCGAAGAGGACGCCGACACGGCCGGCGACGAGCTGGCTCTGGTTGATCTGTCGTGACCGGCGATGGGTTGATCCGTCGTGACCACGACCGATCGGTCTGTCGGCTGCTGCTACGACGGATCGCCCGGTCGGGTGCCACGACCGGGGGTAGGAGGAGCCCATGACCCGCACTGACAAGGCGGTGATCGTCGCCGGCATCAAGAAGTCCTTCGGCTCGGTCGCTGCGCTGCGCGACGTCAGCTTCGAGGTCGAGCGCGGCGAGGTTCTCGGTCTGCTGGGCCCGAACGGCGCCGGTAAGACCACGACCGTCAACATCTTGTCGACGCTGATCAAGCCGGACAGCGGACGTGCGCTGATCGCCGGGCACGACGTGGTCGGCGATCCCGCCGGGGTGCGTCGTTCGTTGATGCTGACCGGCCAGCACGTCGCGCTGGACGAGCTGTTGACCGGCCGGGAGAACCTGTTGATGTTCGGCCGGCTGCAGGGCCTGAAGAAAAAGGTGGCCAAGCAGCGGGCCGTGGAACTGCTCGAGCAGTTCGACCTGGTTCATGCCGGGGACCGGCCCGTGGGCACCTACTCCGGCGGGATGAAACGGCGCATCGACATCGCCTGCGGACTGGTGGTGCGTCCCGAGGTGGTGTTCCTGGACGAGCCGACGACCGGTCTGGACCCGCGCAGCAGGCAGGCGATCTGGGAACTGGTCACCGACTTCAAGGAAGCCGGCATCGCGACGCTGCTGACCACGCAGTACCTGGAAGAGGCGGATCTGCTGTCCGACCGGATCATCGTCATCGACAGGGGGACGGTGATCGCCGAGGGCACCGCCGATCAGCTCAAGGAGCGCACCGGCGGCACGTACTGCGAGATCGTGCCGCGCCACCTGCGTGACATCCACGAGGTGGCCAGGGTGCTGGGTCCGCTGCTGCCCGAGGCGAACCGCGCGGCGCTGACCGAGACGTCCGACCGGATCTCGATGCCCGCACCCGACGGTCCCAACACGCTGATGGCGGCCCTGCAGATGCTCAGCGAGGCCCACATCGAGTTGATGGACATCGCGTTGCGCCGGCCGTCCCTGGACGAGGTGTTTCTGGCGCTCACCGGTGACGACACCCGCTCCCGCGACGACGAGACCGAG
>Ga0310345_10003214_pt1 | contig 15691 bp, 9 predicted proteins | sample HC15DNA20500_MG_FD_204667 | JGI IMG/M metagenome (GOLD analysis project Ga0310345, IMG submission 204667) | Marine microbial communities from station ALOHA, North Pacific Subtropical Gyre - HC15-DNA-20-500_MG | ecosystem: Environmental > Aquatic > Marine > Oceanic | place: Pacific Ocean: North... | reverse complement strand
AACCTTGTTGTGGAACTACTTATCACTTAGTTTTGATGGGTTATGTGGATGATTTGTAAAAAAGAATGGAACCAATTTTTCAGCAGCATTACAGCATATGTAGCGCTAATTATTTTTTTATTGCTGAATGGTTTGTTTTTATTTGTTTTTCCCGATTCAAGTATGCTCAATTTCGGCTATGCCACATTAACCCCATTTTTCGATTTTGTGCCTTGGGTATTGCTTTTTTTAATTCCAACAATTACTATGCGTAGTTTGGCCGATGAATACAAATCGGGAACTTTTGAATTATTAAAAACCTGGCCATTAAAACCGGCTGGTTTGGTTTTTGGAAAGTTTTTAGGTGCTTTTTTAATTATTATTGCAGCCTTAATTCCTACCTTGGTATACGCATTTTCTTTGCAACATTTAAGCAGTAGTGGGGGGTTAGATATTGGTGCAACCATAGGTAGTTATATTGGATTACTTCTATTAAGCGGCACTTTTATTTCCATTGGTTTAGCGGCAAGTAGTTTTACCAATAACACCGTTGTAGCTTTTATAGCAGGTGCCTTTGTTTGTTTTATGTTGTATATTGGTTTTGATGCCCTAAGTAAACTGCCCATTTTTAGTGGAACACTTGATTATTATATTGAAATGTTGGGAATCAATTTTCATTATCAAAGTGTGAGTCGTGGAGTGATAGATACCCGCGACCTTGTTTATTTTTTTGTGATTATTTTCTTTTTCTTATTCATTACTCAAAAAAATATTATTCAACGATAATTTTTTATATCAGCCATTAATTTGAAATAAATAAATAGTCGGTAGAAAATTTGCATCTCATGAAGCCACAAAAAATACTGCAAAAGAAATATGGATGGGTTGTACTTCTCATATTATTCGCATTGCTCATTTTACTATCGGCACAATTACATACACGCATTGATCTTACAAAAGAAAAACGTTATTCATTAAGTACTTCAACAAAACAATTGCTTAACCAATTAGAGGGCGATGTACAAATAAAAGTATTATTAAGTGGAAAATTAAGTGCAGGATTCAGGAAATTAAAAAACAGTACTTCGGAATTATTAGAAAATTTTCGCTCCTATTCTAATGGACATCTTCATTTTACCTTCATACACCCCGGAGAAGGTTTATCTGATTCTCTAAAAATACAATTGTACGATAGTTTAGTACACATGGGTATCAAGCCTTTTAATAATCAATTGCAAGAAAGTGATGATGCACAAACCGAAAGAATTATTTTTCCCGCAGCTATTGTTGAGTATAATGGAAATTTAATTCCTGTTGATTTAATGAGCGGTAAAAGTGGCATGGATGAAGAAAGTACTTTGAATTATTCAGAGGCTTTGTTAGAATTTAAATTTGATGATGCTATTCAAAAATTAACCACAAAACAACTTCCTGTTGTTGCATATGCTGTTGGAAATGGTGAGCCTTTAAATCCAACGGTTAATGATTTGTTTACCACTCTAAGCAACAATTATCGCTTTGGCATATTCGATTTGAAAAATGGTATTTTAAATGCCGATACTATTAAGGCATTAATGATTGTAAAACCACAAATAGCATTTACTGAAGATGAAAAAATTAAAATTGATCAATACATCATGCAGGGTGGAAATGTACTTTGGTTTATTGATAGATTATATGCTGAATTTGATAGTTTGCTAAGAGCTAAAAGTGATTTTGTTGCTTTTGATAAAGGATTGAATATTGATGACCAGTTGTTTAAATATGGCGTAAGAATTAATCCCGATTTATTGCAGGATTTAAATTCTGCTAAACAACCTTTGGTGGTTGGCAATATGGGTGGGCAACCGCAAATTCAACGAATACCATTTCCCTATTATCCACTATTAATTGCACCGGAAAATCATCCCATTTCCCGAAATTTAGATCAGGTGTTAAGCATATTTCCATCATCAATTGATACAGTTGCAGCAAAAGGTATTAAAAAAACAGTGTTATTGGCTACCGATACGAGCAGTCGAAAATTGGGAACACCTGCTATTGTTAGTTTAAGAAGCATACGGACCGAAGGCGATTTACAAACATTTACAGATAGTAAAGTGCCAGTGGTGGTTTTATTAGAAGGAAAATTTAAATCACTTTATGCCAATCGTTTTGGTAAGACCATGCAAGATTCAGTTGAAAAACTAACGGGAGTGCCTTTTATGTGGCAAGGTGAGAAAGTAGCCAGACAAATTGTTGCCAGTGATGCGGATATTGTTACCAATGTCGTTACGCAATCTAATGGCCCGTTACCCATGGGCACACAACAGTTTGAAAATTATCAGTTCGCCAATAAAGAATTCTTATTGAATTGTCTTGACTATTTAGTCGGTAATCGTGGTATTATTGAAACCAGAAATAAAGAATTTACACTTCGCTTATTAGACAAAACCAAAGTAAAAGAGAATAAAACTTTTTGGCAGTTTATTAATATTGTTCTACCCATTGTTATTATATTACTGCTTGGTATAATTTTACAATGGTATAGAAAAAAAATATATACAAATATTTAATTGAATGTCAGCTAATCAAATTGTTTACCTTGTTTTTGGTATAGTGTTATTAATTGCTTTAACTGCCGATTTAGGTTTAATGAGCAAGAAGGGGAAAGCTATTAATATAAAATCCGCAGTATATCTTACCATTTTTTGGGTTGCATTAGCTATGGCATTTTTTGTATTTATGTGGATAGAGGAAGGACATAAAAAAGCTATTGAATATTTTAGTGCTTATTTAATGGAATGGAGCTTGAGTATAGATAATATTTTTGTTTTTATCCTCATTTTTAACGCATTTAAAATAAAGGAAATATTTTATTCCAGAGTGTTATTAATAGGTATTTTAATGGCAATATTTCTACGTGTAATTTTTATTTCCGTAGGGGTTGGCTTGGTTGAGCGTTTTCATTGGGTGTTATATTTGTTTGGTATATTTCTGTTATATACCGGTTTTAAAATGTTTAAAGCTGATGATGAAAAAGAATTTAACCCTAAAGAAAGTAGGGTATATCATTTTCTACAAAAATTTTTACCATTAACTGCTTCTGATGGGAATGGCCGATTTATTATTAGAGTAAACAATAAGCCCCAATACACCATTCTGTTTGTAACAGTAGTCATTTTAGCTACGGTTGATTTGGTATTTGCACTCGACTCAATTCCTGCTGTAATGGGTATTTCTCAAGACCGACTGATTATTTATACTTCCAACATATTTGCCATATTAGGGCTTCGTAGTTTGTTTTTTTTACTGCGAGGTGCCGTAAACAAATTTATATACCTTCAGCAGGGTATTGCTATTGTTCTAATATTAATAGGTTTAAAAATGGTTGGTGAGCATTGGATAGATTTAATTTTAACCAAAAATGAACAAGTATTTGTTTCGTTATTATTAATTATAGTTTGCATTGGTGGGTCGGTATTGTATTCAATTTTTTATGTTAATCAACAACAGAAAAAAAATAAATTGTTGTGAGTTATTCTGTTCAACAAATTGCCAATATTATTCAAGCTTCTGCTAAGATTAATTATCCATGCAATATCAATTATTTATTAACAGATACTCGGCAAGTAATTGACGCGGATAGTAGTTTGTTTTTTGCTTTAGGTACGCATCCAACCCGAAATGGGCATCATTATATTCCTATTGCCTATAATACCGGTATTAAAAATTTTGTGGTTCAACTTGATTTTGATGATTCTCCATATCCGAATGCTAACTTTTTTAAAGTGTATGAACCTTTGGAGGCTTTACAAAAATTAGCGGCTTTTCATCGATCACAATTTAATTTGCCCGTAATTGGTATAACCGGCAGTAACGGAAAAACAATAGTAAAAGAATGGTTGTTTCAGTTGCTTAACTCCGATTATAAAATTGTACGCAGTCCTCGCAGTTATAATTCACAAATTGGTGTACCATTAAGCGTTTGGCACATGGCACCTTATCATCAATTAGGTATTTTTGAAGCAGGTATTTCGCAACCCAATGAAATGTCAGCTTTGCAAAAAGTTATTCAGCCAACTATTGGTATACTTACTTCTATTGGCGATGCCCATAATGAGGGATTTGAAAATTTGCAGCAAAAAATTCAGGAGAAGTTATCGTTGTTTCAAAAAGTAGATTGTTTTATATACTGCACTGATGACCTTCCTGAAGAAACAATTTTGCCCAAGGTGTCCACTTTTTCTTGGGGAAGTAATATAACTGCTAATCTGCAAATTATTGATTATAATTACCAACTAAATAAGACCCTTGTTCATTACAAGTATAACGGAAATGCAGATACGTTAGAAATACCATTTGCCGATAAAGCATCTATACATAATGTTTTAACCTGTTTTTGTTGTTTACTGTATTTGAAGGTTAATGAAAATGTTATTCAGCAACGCATACAGCTTTTGCAACCTATAGATATGCGTATGCAATTAAAAAAAGGAATACAAGATTGTACCATTATTAACGATAGCTATAGTAATGATATTGATTCCTTTGGAATTGCTTTAGATTATTTACAACAACAAGCCGCCGGAAACAGAACAACGGTAATTATTTCTGATTTTTTAGAATCAGGAATACCTACTCAACAGCTGTATGAAAATGTGGCGCAATTATTAAAGCAAAAGAAAATTCATCGTTGTATTGCCATTGGCAATAATATTGGTCATTATCACCAAGCTATTGCTGCAGCGGTTGAAGAAGCATACTTTTTCATGGATACAACACATTTTCTAAATGAGTGGTTTCGATTTTCTTTTCAGTCTGAATATATTTTACTAAAGGGAGCACGCAAGTATGCTTTTGAAAGAATTGCCAATATTTTAGAATTACAAGTTCATGAAACAATTTTAGAAGTGAACTTAACAGCGCTTGCACAAAATTTACGAACATATAGACAACTATTAGCTCCCACTGTAAAAACAATGGCCATGGTTAAAGCATTTGGCTATGGCAGTGGCAGTATTGAGGTGGCAAAAGTTTTACAGTTTTACCATACCGATTATTTAGCTGTAGCATACATTGATGAAGGAGTAAGTTTACGAAAAGCAGGTATCGCTTTGCCAATTATGGTAATGAATATTGAAGAGAGTGGTTTTAATGCCATGGTAGAATACGGGCTAGAACCTGAAATTTTTTCTTTTCAATTATATCATCAATTACATAAGTTTTTGTTAGATCAGGGAATTGAAAATTTTCCGGTGCATATTAAAGTTGATACCGGTATGCATCGCTTAGGCTTCAATTCAAATGAGGCTAATACCTTAGGTAATTTGTTGTCTTCCAATTATACCATGCGTGTTAAATCTGTTTTTTCTCATTTAGCTTCAGCAGAAAATGCTTTGCATGACGAATTTACAAAACAACAAAATGAGGAATTTATTTATTTCAGTTCAACTTTACATTCCATTTTAAATTATCAATTTTTACGTCATATTGCCAATTCTGCTGCTATTGTTCGGCATAAAAATTTGCAATATGATATGGTGCGATTAGGCATTGGTTTGTATGGAGTTAATAGTGCAGCTGAAACCAATTTACTTTTACAGCCTGTCGCTTCTTTAAAAACAACCATTGCTCAAATTAAACATCTAAAGCCAGGAGATAGTGTGGGGTATAATCGAACCGCTATTGTTCAGGAGCCCACAACCATTGCTACTATAAGAATTGGTTATGCCGATGGTTTTAGTAAACGATTAAGTAACGGTATTGGGTTTGTGTTTATAAATGGGCATCGTGCACCTGTAATTGGAAGTGTATGTATGGATATGACAATGATAAATATTTCACACATACCTAATGTTAAAGAAGGAGATAGTGTAGAAATTTTTGGGAAAAATATTGGTGTGGAAGAGGTGGCAAAATGGTGTGCAACCATTCCTTACGAAATCTTAACCGGTATTAGTCAACGCGTTAAGCGAGTATACTTACATGAATAAAAAAAAAGCATTACTTCGTTCAAGAAGCAATGCTTTGTAAGGTAATCATAGAACACAATTTATTTAAAAACCGGCCACCTTATACTTCAATTTATTTCCTGTATGCCCACTGCCGGTTTTAATTAATTATTAGAGGGGGTGCTATCATATCCATTATAGTAAGTAGGCTTGTTGCTATTATTGTTATAATAGGTAGTGCCTTGCTTATAATAATTCTTCCTAGCATTACTTATGGCTTGATCTCTTTCTTGTTTTAATTCTCTAATAGTAGCTCTTCTTTCTTTGCCGGTCATGCTATCATCTTCACGGGCTGACCTTATTTTTTGGTCATAATCATGTTGTATAGTCATTATTTCACGATCTAATCTTGAAGGTCTTGGATTATAACCATAACCATAATCGTAATAAGGGTAACCAAACCAAGGATAGCCAAAACCAATTCCCCAGCCTAAACCAACATATGGACTATAGTAGGGGGCATAATAAGGAGCATAACCTCCTACCACCACGGTAGTTCTTCCTCCTTTTAAACCGCCACCACCAAATCCTTTTTGAAATGCTCCGTTATTAAAATGAGGTTTTACGGTTGCTGAAGCTCCGGTAACAAACATCAGAGCAAATGCAGCTATTAATAATTTTTTCATAATCTTCAAATTTTGTTGTTCGGATATATGACTATAAAAGGATACAGAAATAACATGGCTTGTTAAGAAAAATGTAGGTTATAACATTTATTTAAATGTTTAGCCCTTAAACCCTATTTGAGTAATGGATTTTTACAAAAAAATAGGTTTAAGCAGGAAACTTATCGTTATTTGGTTAAAAACCTTACTTTTGCGTCCCCGAATGCGGATGTGGCGAAATTGGCAGACGCACTAGACTTAGGATCTAGCGCCGCAAGGCATGTGGGTTCGACCCCCTCCATCCGCACAAAATTTACCAATATTCCGCTTTTTTAAGTGGATTTTTTTAATAGGAAAACAACAAGCATTATGGCAAATGTTACCCGTGAGAACCTGGGCGAGTTAAACGATAAAATTATAGTTACCCTTTCCAAAGAGGACTATCTTCCCGATTTTGAAAAAAGTTTAAAAAAATACGCTAAAACAGCAAATATTCCCGGTTTTCGTAAGGGTATGATTCCTGCCGGGCTCATAAAAAAAATGTATGGCCAAAGCGTATTTAGTGAAGAGATAATGCGCCAGGTTGAAAAATCATTACTTGACTATTTGCAGCATGAACAGCTTGATATTTTTGCTCAACCCTTACCGGTTGAACAAAATACCCCTGCATTGGACATGAATAATCCAACCGATTATTCCTTTACTTTTGAAATTGGGTTGAAGCCCAACGTTTCTATTGACGTTACTAAACTGCAAGTAAAGCAATATAAAGTGAATGTTACTGATGAGATGGTTGATCAGGAAATAGACCGGTTGCAAGTTCGCAATGGTAAAATGACTGAACCTGAAACTGTTACCGGTGATGATAATGTTTTGAACGTAAAATTTGTTGAAACTAACAAAGAAGGTAACGAAGTAGAAGGTGGAATTACTAAAGAAAACTCTTTGTTAGTAAAGTATTTTGCCGAAAAATTCAGAAAGAATTTAATGGGCAAAAAAGCCAATGATACTATTCATTTACAATTGAAGAAAGCATTTGACGATAAAGAATTAGAATTTATTTTGTCAGATTTAGGATTGGAAAAAGGAAAAAAAGAAGATGAAAATCGTTACTTTAATTTATTAATTACGAAAGTAGGTTTGGTTGAACGTCCTGAATTAAATGAAACATTTTTTGAAAACGTTTATCCTGGCAAAAACATCAAAACAATTGAAGAATTTAAAGAGGCTGTAAAAAAAGAAATTGAAGGATACTACGAGGCCCAGGCTCTTAATCAAGTGCACGACCAAATTTATCATCAATTATTAGAACATACCCATTTATCATTCCCTGAAGCATTTTTAAAACGTTGGTTGCAGGTAAGCGGCGAAAAAGCTAAAACAACCGAAGAAGTAGAGGCTGAGTTCCCAACATTTAAAGAGCAATTAAAGTGGACACTTATCAATAATCAATTAACCGCTGACTTTAAAGTAGAAGTACTTCCTGATGATATTCGCAGTTTGGCCAAACAACAACTGCTACAATACCTTGGTGGTCAGTTAAACTTGGCCGATAATGAACAATGGGTTGAAGATTATGCTACACGTATGATGCAGGATAAAAAATTCGTGGAAGACAGTTATCACCGTATTGCTACTGAAAAAATGTTTACTGCAGTAGCTGAAAAAGTTAATAAAATTGAAGAGGCTATTAGTGCAGAAGATTTTGCTGAAAAACTGCATCACCACCATCATTAATAGTTTTTAAAATCACTATTATATCAGAAGTTGCCTCAAGGGGGCAACTTCTTTTTTTATTCAATTTAAGCGTATACAACAACTTGCAGAAAAGTAAATGGGCAACTAATTTAGAGCCAAAAATTCAATTAGTTAAATAGGTTTATTCGGCTTTTAATTATCCGTATAACTCTAAATGAATATCCTTTCTATCATATCCTAAAGCCAATATTCTTTCTTTAGCTTCATCAATCATGTTCTTCCAACCACATAGGTAAAATGAAGCTGCGGTTTTATCTGTTTGTAAAAGTTGTTCATATACTTGATGTACATATCCGGTATAATGCCCCGGTTCATGTACTTCCTTCTCTCTGGAAAAACAAGCATGGAAATGAAAATTGGATTCAACCTTAGTCAATTCACTTAGTTCTTTAAGGTATAAACCATCAGCAAATTTTCTACACCCAAATATTAAATGTATTTGATGGTGGGGAATTTTGTGTTCATGTATATAATGTATCATGGAACGAAAGGGAGCAATGCCGGTACCTGTACAAATTAAGAAAGTATTTTTTTCTATTTTTTCGGGTAATGTAAATTTACCTAAAGGGCCTCTTAATAGAAATTCAGTACCAATGGTAGCTTCATTGAATAAATAATTAGTGCCGGCTCCACCTTCTAAATAAACAATAATTAATTCAAAAACATTTGTGCCATTGGGTGCAGATGCAATTGAATAGCTGCGCCATCTTTTATTTTTTTGTTCATGAATGGGTAAATCTAACGTAACAAACTGACCGGGAATGAAATCGAATTTTTCTATTTCCGGAACCTGAATAAAAAACTTTTTTGTATGCGGAGTTTCCACTTCAATTGCAACAATAATGCCCTTTTGCCAATCTTTCATTTGCTTATTTTTTTCTAAATTTAAAATTTAGTGGTTAAATGAATGATGTTTTTTAAAAAAATACCCCGAGGGTTCGGGGTATTGTATTGTTGAGGGGTTAAATGTTTTTTTAATGTACAATTAGAATTTTTTGATTGTATACCTTGTCTTTTTGTTTTACCTGTAAAATATAGGTTCCGGGTGCATAACCTGCTGAATTGTATTGCTTATTAAAGTTGCCGTTAAAGTTGCTATATTGTTCCTGCATCATTAACTGACCAACCTCATTAAATAAGGCAATATTCAGTGGCCCTGCGGTATTCATCGTAAATCTAATAGTAAAATTACTATTGGCCGGGTTAGGAGTTACCTGTAAGCCAATGGCAGATGGATTAATATTTTGTACAGCAGTAAACACATAATTAAATGTTGCGGAACCACGTTGACAACCGGACGAATCGGTTACTATCACTGCATAGCCGCCAGATTGTGTTGGTTTAATAGAACGATTCGTTGCACCACCAATTGGGTTATTGTTGAAATACCATTGATTGCCGGTATTACTACTGCTCACTAGGCTATCGCCTACTTGGGTAATAGTGGGTGTAGGTAAACTTGTTGCAGTAATGGCTGTACGTGCACTCATACAATCAGGAGTGCTGACTCTTATGTTGTAAAAGAAGTAATAATATGATTGTGGATTGGAAGCAGTAGGAACACTATTGCCGGTAATCATAAATAACCCGTTCAAACCCATGGGGTAAATAGTTCCGGTAATACCGCTGTTTCTAAATATGCTTGCTCCATTGCTGCATTGCATTATTAAAGCATAATCGCCTGCTGCAGGTACTTGTAAGTTTAAATTAAATATAGCACCTGTATCAGCCGGGTTATCACTTCCGGGCAATGTACTTGGAGGATTGGGATTAGTGGCGGCAACATTAAAGCTTACACTTTGCACCGGAATATAAGAATAACTAGACCCATCACTACTAACTGTAAGATTTGAAGCCAATGTAATTTGTATGGTGCCTGGGTTGCCTATATACATTTTCGCAGTTTCAATGGTAATGGGGGCGTACGCATGGAAAGTAACATAATTTCCTGCAAACGCATTGTATGCTCCCGTTCCATATACTGCTTTATTAGCGGGTCCAATGGTTGCTTTACTACCTGTTTGTAAATAATAGGTATTATTACTGGGTATAGTTGTGGTAGAAGTATTAGGTCCAACAGCAATAGGCGAAGTGGCAGTATCTGAACTAAACCACAAGTACGTATTGTTGCTATTTACATTACTTGCTTTTAAATAGGCAGTATTTGAGCCACAAATAGTTGCAGTACCTTGGGGGGCTGCAGGGGCATTTGAAATAGCCAGTATGGATGTTTTGGTATTATCAGTAGTATCCTGATCAGCTACATAATTTACTTTAGCACTGATAGTATAGGTATTACCTGCAACGGTTGTAAAAGGCGTTTGAAAAACATAAGTATCTGATGCTCCCGCTGCTAACGTTAAAGTATATAATCCACTTAAATTAGCAATGACGTTGCCACCGTTACTTACAGTAGCATTTAAGGTAAAATTGCTTGCACTTATAGTTCCTTTATTTAAAATTTGAACAGTAAGGTATTGGTTATTAGCAGCACAGTTTCCGGCAGTTGGTGAAATAATGCTGGCTAAAGTTAAGTTGTTAGAAGGAGCAATAAATTGAATTCTATAATCTTGTGTTTCGCCATAACCATAATTTCCACAAGAAGTAACAGAAGAAGAATCTGTGGTTTCTACAGCCACTATACGCATTAAGGTTAAGTTGTTTAAAGGTAAGTTCCCGGGAGTGGTGATATTGATGGTATAAGTACCATTGCCAGCTGCAACAATTGCCCCTACCTGATCACCCGGATCAGCGAAGCTACCATTGTTATTATAATCAATATAAACTTTTACTACTTTGGGGTTATTGGTAGCATCAGAACTGTTCAATACAATTGTAAAAGGCAATGTTTGGTTGGGTTGTATTTTACCCGTTAAATTGGTAAAGTTGCTATAAGTAGTATTAGTGGTGGTATTTTTGTTGTTGATGCCCGCAAATGAAACACTATCAATGCGAGTTCCGGTATTGTTAGTTGCACCTGAGGCACAATAAGCAGTGCCGCCAATTCCACTAACAATTAAAGAAAATGCTTGTGTTCCACGTTGTAAGTTACCCTTATTAGTAATGGTTAACGTATACATTTGTCCCGGAACAGCACTATCAACTGATATCTTTTCAACATTATCCAAATAATTATCTCCCTTCGTTGCAGCTGCACTAGGATTAGTTGGGTTTAAAATCCAAGGTTTATAAGTATTGCTGCCATTGGTAATTCGCATGTCTAAGTCGTTTACCAAGCGGGGCGTTGTATTGTTTACAGAATTGGAAGTTGATAAAGGAGTAATGGGTGGATCAAGCCAGGTTAATGTTGCTACCAAGGGGCCCTTACCGGAAGCAACAACATTCATGGAATATGGTACTGTGTTCGATAAAGTTTTTTCAATAATTGTATCTGATTGTTGATTGTATGAAGAAGTAATTACGGATGAAGCTTTTAATACATTCAACAATCCCCATCCAAATTGATAACTAGGACCGGCGCTTGTTCCGGCTTGATTAGCAGTGTGAATGGCTAAAGCTTTTAAAGTAGCAGAGTGCATGAAGCTACCCGGATGTAATTTGTTGTAATATTCCTGAAGCAGATATAGAGATCCAGTAGCATTGGGTGCTGCCATGGATGTTCCGCTTTCTGTTTGGTAAGCCGTAGTTGAGGTACTCCAACTTGAAGTAACATTTACACCGTCGGCTACTACATCCGGCTTAATACGTCCATCACTGGTAGGGCCCCATGCGCTAAAACTACTCATTACCACATCGCTTGGATAATTATAGCCTAATGGTATACCATTTACAGCACCTACTGCTAAAATGTTTTTCGCATCTTGTGTATAAGCAATTGATCCATAATCGGGATTGTTGGGTATAGAAGTAGTTCGGTAAATTGATTTATTACTATTACCATTATATAAGTACTTAGTACCTACGGCTGGTCCATTTGAATTTCTGGAATTACCTGCTGACATACTAATGAGGTAGTAAGGGGCATTGTAGGCAATAGAGTCGAACATTTGAGCACTTTGGTCATAATACCCAAAGCCATATGATTTACTGGTGCTGATAGTTGTATCACCATACCAACTCCAGTTGGTACCGTCATAGTTCCAACCCGCTAAATATCCATAAGAGTGGTTGGACAATAATAGGTTGGGTGAAGCGGCCATCATCTCTGACTGGTCATTATTATAATCGTAAGCAATTAATTTTTGGGCATTGAAAGCCATGCCTTTTGCAATAGGGTTAATACCGGTAGCAATTAAAGTACCTGCTACATGTGTCGCATGGTCGCTAACTGCTGCTGAATCGGGATTAACAATTCTGCCAATTAATTCCACATGATTGGGTAAAGGAGTTCCTCCATCCCACATAGCCAATTTACCAACTATGCTATTCGAGGAACCTGAAAGATTCAAATTAGAACTTCCTCCCGGCCAAAGTTGATTAGTATTGGTGGTTGCCGCAGCAGTGGTATTATTAAATGTGCTTAAATATAACGGATTGCCTTTTTCATCAACCCCGGCTAATGAAATTACCCGACCAGTAGGAGTAACCCGTCTAATAAACCATCCCTCCTGCTTTGCCATTTGCAAAGCTTTTTGAAAATTAGAATTTTCCTTTGTGCGTATAGCTTCTGAAAGTTTTTGATATTCCTGATTGGAGCGAACATTTTGCGCCAATACATTTCCACTACACAACAATAAAAATAAAAAATAAGCAAGGTGTAAATTTTTAAACATAGTACAGTATTGTATGTGAACAGCTTAATTTTACTAAATTAGATACTTTAAACATTCAAAATGCTTTATGTATAAAAATCTTTTTGTGTTTTTTTCTCTAATTTTATTTTTTTCAAGTTGTTTGTTCCAAAAAAAAGCAATATCAACAAAATATATTAAACAAGGTGTTGCGGGAAAAGTTTTTTTAGTTTCCGGCAATCAAATGCCTGCCCCCAATGCTCCAAAGCCCCACCCAAAGCCCATTTCAACTACCATATACATTTATAAAATAACTAACCTGTCGCAGGTAGTAAGGGTAGATGAAGCACCTATTTACACACAAATTTTTACTTCATTTATTGATTCCGTAACTAGTAATAAAGAGGGCTTCTTTTATAAAACGCTTCCTGTGGGTAATTATTCATTATTTACTAAAGTAAATGGATTGTTTTACGCAAATGCTTATGATGACAAGAATAATATTCAGCCTGTAAATGTGCAAAAAGCCTCAGTTGCTCAGATTACCATTCAAATTAGTAATAATGCAGTTTATTAATTGATTGGACTGTACTGTTTTTTTAATTCCCTTGAATTAATTGTAAATTTGCATCCTGTTGTATGAACATAGGTGTGCTTTTGAATGGTTTTATCAATACCCCCCAGGCTAAATTAATGGTGGAGCAGATTTCTGTTGCCAATTCCAATTCCCCGAAGTCCAAGATTTATTTATCAGGATTAAAAGGAAGTAGTCCTGAATGTTTCATTGCAGCCCTGTACCAACATCCGCAATTTAATCAAAACAATCATCTTATTGTGTTAAATGATGCAGAAGATGCAGCATACTTTTATAATGCTATTGAAAGTTTAACTAACGCATTAGATGTATTTTATTTCCCTTCTTCATTCAAATTGCGAAAAAATTTTAAGCTGTTGAATACTTCGCATGTAATGCTTCGTACTGAAATGCTTACACGCTTATCTGCCGGAGGCAATAAAAAAATAATAGTAACCTATCCAGAAGCTTTAGCAGAAAAAGTAATTCAATCACAAACACTCAATAAAAACACCATCCTAATCAAAACTAATGATACCATTGCCCCAGATGCATTAATGGAAACCCTGGTAAGCTTTGGTTTTGAGCGCAACGATTTTGTATATGAACCCGGTCAGTTTGCGCTTCGGGGAGGTATTTTAGATATTTATTCTTTCGGAAATGAAAAGCCTTATCGAATAGAATTGTTTGGAAATGAAGTTGATAGTATTAGAATCTTTGATCCTGAAACGCAATTGAGTGAACGTAAAATATTGCAAGTAAGTATTATTCCAAATGTTGAAACCAACTTTGGGGAAGGCGAAAAAATTTCATTGTTCGATTTTTTAAGTAACAATACTTTAGTATGGTTAAACGATTGGGAAATTATTTTGAATAAACTAGAAGTGCAGGAAGAAGAGTTAGGGCAGTTTTTAGAAAAAAATTACGATGATGCTTTATTGTTAGGATCTGATGAAGATGAAACCAAGATTTTAAAATCGGTTGGTTTAAATGATTTTACTCCGTCCACTACTATAGCACGTCAAATTCAGCAACTTAACATTATTGAATTTGGCTATGCACCGTATTTCGGAAAAACAACTATTGGTTTTCAAACAGAAGAGCAACCTTCTTTTAACAGACAGTTTCCGCTATTAATGCAAAATTTAAGTAACTATGAAGCTAACGGATATGCTATTTACATTTTTTCCGATCAAGCCAAACAGTTAGAACGTTTAAATAGCATTTTTACAGATTTGTCTGCTGAAATAAAATTCGTTCCTGTACCCATTAGTATTCATAAAGGATTTATTGATCATGAACAAAAGGTAGTTTGTTATACCGATCACCAAATTTTTCAGCGCTATCATAAATACAAAATAAAACAGGCATATAGTAAAAGCAAAGCACTTACTATTAAAACCTTGCGCGAACTACAACCGGGCGATTTTGTTACACATATCGATCATGGTGTTGGTACTTTCAGTGGTTTACAAAAAATTGAAGTAAATGGTAAATGGCAGGAAGCGGTTAGAATTATTTACAAGGACAATGATATTTTGTATGTAAACATCAACTCATTACACAAGATATCCAAATTTACAGGGAAAGATGGCTCCATTCCTAAAATCAATAAACTGGGTAGTGATGTTTGGAATAAGTTGAAAGAAAAAACAAAAACCAAGGTAAAAGAACTGGCTTTTGATTTAATTAGCTTGTACGCTGAACGTAAGGCCAGACAAGGATTTCAGTTTTCACCTGATAACTACATGAACACGGAGTTAGAAGCTTCCTTTATTTACGAAGATACTCCTGATCAAAGCAAAGCTACCATTGATGTTAAAAAAGATATGGAAAGCCCTAGCCCAATGGATAGGCTTATTTGTGGTGATGTTGGTTTTGGCAAAACAGAAGTTGCCATCCGTGCCGCATTTAAATGTTGTGTGGATGGGAAACAAGTAGCAGTGTTAGTGCCCACTACCATTTTGGCTTTCCAACACTATAAAACATTTAAAGAACGTTTAAAAGATTTTCCGGTTACTATCGATTTTGTAAATAGATTCAAATCGACGAAAGAAAAAAAAGAAACTTTACAACGTGTTGCAGAAGGGA